>Ga0123354_10004049_pt1 | contig 20581 bp, 15 predicted proteins | sample TergutLab28metaG_2_FD_97872 | JGI IMG/M metagenome (GOLD analysis project Ga0123354, IMG submission 97872) | Labiotermes labralis P4 segment gut microbial communities from Petit-Saut dam, French Guiana - Lab288 P4 | ecosystem: Host-associated > Arthropoda: Insects > Digestive system > Gut ...
AGTGCCACTCCACAAGGGGGAATGTTTCCAGAGGTATCACACCCTCCAGCACTACTAGGGTCTTTGGTGAGTATTTCCTGAAAATTTCAGTTCACAAAAATAGATAGCAAATTTGTTATAAATTTTTAAAGAAACACAGTACAAAAGTTGATTTAAGTTGTTTAAACCCCGGGAATGGGCATTTTAACAATTTAAATGCCCCGTCCTAAATGTGTTAAATACTGTCTTGCACTTTCAACTACATTATTACTACTAGAAGAAATGGCAATACTTACAATTGAATTCACAGTTCTGGGCCACTGACTGGATAACATCCAGATCAAGAACATCTATAAACATATCCTGAAGCCTGTGAATAACGTCTTCTTGTTTTTTAGAATGAAATTTGGCTTCAGATTGATGTGAATTTGATACGTTCCTTTTCCAACCACCACCTCCTTTTGGGACCCAACTCTGCTGTTGGGTCCTGTGGTCATTGTGTGAAGCCATTCTGTTTCACGAAAGACTAGCCGAGTAAATAGTAAGCAGTGATTTCTGTCTGAAGCTTGCTATTAGTCAGCAAATATCGTGACCATATTACAAACACAAAGTTATCTTATCACCCATGTGTATATTTGATGTACCAGTTGTCACTTATTACGTACACATTTAGCTCTAAAATCGCAACTCTAATACGTCTTCTCACTTCACGTACAAATAATACGTACGCTTCTCTTTAAAACACGTATAACAATCTCAACAAGACAAATAAACTGTAAATTGTATTCATATATAATCAAGGCTACCCACAGCATACAATCAAATCACAGCCCGATCCTGCTTCGTTATGCAGCTCGATACTTTCGATGAAACAACTACCTAACAACTTTACCACACTGTGCTTAATTATTTTCGCATGCATGAACATTAAAATTACACAGCTCCAGTAAAAACACTTAACACATCCTCCTTACGAGCCATGTTACGGACACTGCAACCAGATGGGATTTACCCGATTGGTGCTGACAACACTCGGCACACCCACGTCAATTCTGTCCACCAGATTGCACTCCACCATTTATTATCTGTGCTCGCACTTGCAAGTGATCTCTGGTATTTCGATGTTCGTCTGCATCACACGAATCAGATGGCACGAAGGCAATGGGGGTTTTTAAGTAGTACTACCATCTGTTGAGAAAATATCGTACCTTCCTTCGCTTGAATTTATTTATTGGGACGGCAGGGTGTCGAGTACCTGTCTGGGCCACACAGTATTTAGAAAACTGATACAAATTGTTATGTGGAATAGCGTAAAAGGAACACACATCAAGTATACGTACTTTAATTAAAAATTTCGCCAAAAAGGTAGCAGGAAATCAGGTACGGAGGGCTTTAACAGGGTGATGAATCAGTGATGAACAGGTACAGTTTAGATATTTTGTCTCGGGAATTTGTCGAGTTCGATGCACATATGGTATGACTTTCATGGATGTGGAGTAGTTTCTGAAATATCGTGTCTTTTTTATTAAATTCTTGCAGATTTGGAATTAAGTTTGAATTGAAAATGAGCAAACTTTACTTCCATGGCAATTTCAGTACTCTACGGAAATTACTTCTGTCAATAAATTACGAGCCGCTTGGCTCAAAATTTGACAAAGCGCAATTTCTGTGTATCTGACGGTTGTGCAATCTTTTGTACAGGTTACGTGAGGTATGAACTACGCATTAACACCCGCTCTTTGCTTAAAAACTCAAACGACCAACTTCTGTACACAACGTCAAAACAGACCACTTATATAATAATTTTACATTCCATAACCACTTACACAATGTATCTCTCTTGGTCAGTATTATAAAAGGGATTCTTGTGAAGTGTGAAATTGGTTATGTTTTTGTTACTGTGCGGTTTTTGGAAATGGACTCTCAGCATGGACATTGGAGTCTTGAAGATGAATAAATTTACTTTGTGCAGGAAGTGTGGGAGGTGCGACATCACGAGTGGGGGAGTGGTTGCCACCCCCAGTCCCAACACTCCTGCCATGCCCCGCAGCAAGCGACGCAGTGTTGCAGACATGGGTCACGATGATGATGACATACAGTATAACAAGAGGTTTAGAAATACATCATGGTCAGTAATGCAGTTTAAATACTGTGTTATGTTTGTGGAACTTGATTTTTTAAGTTATAGCCTTGTACAACATCCAAGACAGAGTAAATGTAGGGTGCTTGTGACATGATAGTTTTCAAGCATGGGCTGATTGAGTGTAACAAGGCCAAGTGGAATAAGTTGTGTTCAACATTATAAAGCCCTGTAAGTCTCCTTTGTTTTATACTTGCTTGTAGTCTTGTTAAGGTGGGTATGAGACAGTTTCTCATTGTAGAGGCACAGGTTGAATCCAGGTGCAGTCTGGGATTTGTAGTGCATGAAGTGGTAGTGACTGACCACCTAAGACATGACATGGTGTTTGTGTCTGGTTTTGAGCCACAGAAGACTGTCATAAGAAATGCGGCATTGACCTCCGTGGGCAGGTACCTTGGAGCTTGTGAATACTATATGAGGACAGGGACTTCCAAAACTCTCTAATCATTTTGCTGTATTTTCTTGCCAAATAGAATAACTGTGTGGTGCTACATTATTTATTTTTGGAATGAGTTTCAGTAGAACTGCTATCAGGTGAAAATATCATTAATTTAAACATTTATATTATGCAGGTTACCTGCTAGTGAAATACTGGGGGCTAGGTTGGACTGGGTGTATAGCTAGGATGGATAGTGTGTAAGAAACTGATTTGTACAGGTCACTTGTTATTGTTAGGATAGTGAAATATAGAAGGTTAGGGTAAGCTTGGTATGTAGCTGGGATGGGCTGTGTGTGACAGAGATGAGGTAGATATGGTGAAAGATGTAATATCTGGCACATCTGGGGTTAGAAGAGCTAGATATTGCAACTTTACAGATACTAGTATGTTATGCCTAATGTGTATCTTAATGCACCTAGCAAGCTGATCATTGTAACTGGTCACTTGATATACTCTCCTGTGTCCTGTGCTGCTCTTTCTGTTCCCTTTTCATCAGTAGTTATGTGACATGGTATGTAATCTAAAAGAACTAGCAAAATGCTGGTAATTAATCACCAATTGTATGATATCAATGATGGGTGCTCCTGGTTGATGAACAGTGAAATGTAATGGGCCCTTTTTTTAAGAGTTTTTTATTGACAACATGCTCCATTACACAGCAATACTACATGTTTTGGTTTTCTTATATTAAAGTACATTACTGTTTAGAGAAGAGCAATTTTAAACTTAATAATTGATTTATCTAACAATTGGCTGTTGTTCATAGATATTACTACTTATTAAGTGATGTAATTACAATGTTTGTGGTCGAAACTATTTTATCCTCCCAATGTAATGGGCCTCTTAGTTTTCCAGGTGATAGAGGTTTCTGTATTATCCAGTGCTGGATATTGCAGCTTTTACTGTAAACATAATTTTGGTTGGTGGGGGGGTGGTTGTGTGCAGTTGGGAAACCAAGAAGAAGGTGGGGCTATTGTGTCTGTTGGTGAAATCTGGTATTAGCAGTTTTGAACCACTGGATTTTAATACCAGAGGCTTAGTAACACATCTGACATGTGTTCAGATAGTCTTGCCTATACTACTGCTTGTTATGGGGCATTTCATGGTTTTGCCCAGTTCTTCCACATGAGTGCTGTTACTAACTTAAAGTGGCATATAATAAATTCATGGGAATCCCCTGTAACTTATTTTTCAGTCGTTCAACTTTAAAATAATCTCTTTAAACATATGTGAGGTCCTTCACCTTTAAAACACAGTGGTAACAATATGTACCATGTGTTTTGACATTGAAAAGTTTTGCATTTTTCACACAGTGTGTGTATGTGTTCTGTTCAATTTTCAATGGATACTGGAGAAAATTGCATTCCTAATGAGGAGCTTCATGTTTGTTGCTCCATAGCAAATATTATTGGGGTGATCATAATGCGGAGTGTGAGATGGTTGTGACACGTGGCATGTAAGGGTGAGAGGAGAGATGCATACAGGGTTTTGGTAGAGAAACCTTATGAAAAGAGGCCATTTGGAATATCTAGGAATAGAATGGAGGAAAACATTAAAGTGACTCTTAAGTAATGGAATGGGATGATATGCTTTGGATTAATTTGGTTGGGGATAGGGACAAATGGTGAGCTTTTGAACATGATGATAAACCCTCGGGCTACAAAAAATAGTGGGGTATGTTTCTACTAGCTGAGGAACTGTTCGTTTCTCAGTAAGGGCTTTCTCCCTTGAGTGAGTGAGTTTGGTATGTAGTTAGTTAGTATAATTCTCAGAGTGGATGGTGTTTCCTTACCTGTCAGTTGTTTTATCTTTGTAACTTTGTAATAGGCATGCACTTTGGTGTGCTTAAGAAAGGAAAGAAATTATGAATGAATTTGAGGTTTCATAGGATTGAACAGGCTGTGCTGTTTGAACAAAAGTTGGTGACTTTCATATTGTTCATTCCATGCATTGTAAATGATTTACATATCCTTACAGTATCAAAAAATACACAATTATCCTATTATGTATTTCACTCCAAATTGCCTAATTTAAAGTGAAATACATAATAGTAGAATTGTGCATTTGCTGATTCTGTAAGGATTTCTAAAATATAGTGAATGAGGTTAGAACTGTCATGCTGTATGTTGGTCTTGGCTGTAGCCTTGCCAGGCTATAATTAGCCTGCATGCCGGTTAGCCAAGAGCCAGCTACAGCTGACTCATTTGGTCAGGGTACTGGCAGATGCAGCTGTATGGGGGACAGATCTGGGTAATGTAATGCTAGTAACATAGCAAGCAGAATGGCAGTGTCAGCACAGTACCTGTGTGCATACCAGGGTAGCTCAGATGTAGTGACAGCTTTTATTGCACACTGTATCAGAATTGGTCATAATTAAATTTGTTAGGAATTAGAAGGAATTGTGTGTGTTGCATGAAGATGTTTTGAACAGAATGTAGTGAGAGGACTTTAAAGGAGAGTTTATGTGGCTGGACATTTTGATGGTAACAGTCGTTATAGATACATCATGGTGATGGTGCCTTAAGGTAGGACTGCTTACTTACACAGTGAATACCGCAGAGTTTCCTGGATCAGGGTGAAATTTGCAGTATGTGTGTGTGTGTCTTAGTTGTGTGGACTGGATGAATCTTGGTTGGGATCGGGACTGATGGCGGGCTCTGGTAATGAAACTTTGAGTTTGGGATTCAGGGCTTCTGAGATGTGACACTGTTGCTGGTTTAGTTGTTCCTGATATTTTGATAGTAACACAATGCCTTCAAACTTCAAGGTTTGAAGGGTGTGAGAATTCTTTGACCCCTTGTCCCTTGAAATGTATTGAACCACTCACCCAGTGACACAGCTTCACATCCCAGAACACCTGAATTATCAACAGTGCTGCTGTGGCAATCTGAAGTCTGACACAAATTTTGGTTTCCATAAAGTTTTGGGGGTTTTCTTTTGAGCTGAGGAACTGGTTTAGGTTCTCAAGTTGGATTCTGCTGTATGGAGTTAGTTAGTTAGTTACTGTAGTTTAGTTTGGTTAGTTGGTCTTACATGATGCAGACATTAGAGTCATATTAAAGTAGATGTCAGAGGTACAGTTATGGACAAATTAGTTGTATGTTATTTAAGTTTAGCTTTTGGATTATGATTTCTGTGAGTTGTATGAACAGATGTTTTGAAGTAAATAACTCGTGTAACACCAACAACAGGACACAGAACACAAAGAATGAACGTTGTGAAACACGTTTTGAAGTATGATGATTTTCTTCATGTCTGCTGTTGTTAGAGTGTCCCTCCATTATTAAGATTAAAATAAAAATACTAGTTTTATCTGTTTTTTTTATAGCTGTCAAATGTGGTCTTTTACTCTAGAACACAGGGTGCTGAGGATATTTTGATCTAAGAGAGAGAGAGAGAGAGCAAGTAACGGGAATGAAGAAAATTACTCAATGAGTATCATCATAATTTGTAGTGTTCACCAACATTCTTAATTTCTTTGATCAATATGAGTAGGATAGGATGGACTGGTGCATGTGGCATGGTTTGGGAGATGAAACTGTTTGAGAGACCTAGACACGGAGGGAAGAATAATATAAAAGCAGATCTTAAAATGAATGGGGTATGAGGTTGTGGGCTAGATGCATGATGCTGAGGAAAGGGACACACACGTGTTTGGCTGTTGTGGACCCGTAATTAACCTTCACTTTCCGTTATGGTATGTATAATTTGTCAGGTAGCTGAGGGACTTTTTCCTTCCAAAGGTGGAATCTGCTCCATGCAGACCTGTCGGTCATGTCAAGACAGAGAGGTCAAAGTGTGGTTGTCTCCTGACAGTCCAGCACTATCAGGACTGAGGTGGTGCTGGACTGTTGGATATTCTGGAGGTCGCCTGACTTCTGTCTCAATGTTAGTGTTGCTTATGTGTCTTACACCTTTACTGCCATTGGCACCTTCATTCACTTTTGATGCCATTATTGTAATCATATGGTTATAAATATTCTAAAGACAAGTTGAAAACAATCAAGAAAATGTGTGAGGTGATATTGAACTGATTCGGTGTGCTTGATGCTGCTGCAGGTTGCTTTTTGCCAAAGCTTTCACCAACACTTGCCAATTTTGATGCTGGATCACTGGACTCCAGACTGTTGGAAATTTTACTGAATTGGCTGGAACAGTAATAATGTTTTCTGTTTGTGTGTATTGCCAGCTGCTCTGTGGTGTTTCATTCTAGTCTCTGCAGGCACTTTCTTGGAGAGCAGCTTTATTGTCGGTTCATGCCACGTTCTGTTGAAACAGACATGAGTCTTCCCAGAACTGCACCGTGTTGTAATGAGTGTCTTTTTGCTTGCAGTGTACGACGGTTCTCTAAGACTGAGGATACGTCCTCATCATTTAGCCAGAAACGATGTATTGCCTGGTTTCGAGAGTATACATTGCCAGACGATCCTGACATTCTAGGTACGTTGAGTCCACATGGTAGTGTTGTGGGATATTGCATCACATGTTGATGATGGCATTATGTGGGGACATGCTGCTTCCATATTTGGGGTTACTGGATTAGACACTATTGGATACTGAGGTGATTTGTTGGAGGAGAAAGTGGGTCAATTATATAGGAAGGTCTTCAAGGATTGTGGCCGTTTGGAACCATGGGCAGCATGGGGATGACAGATCTTATACTGAGCCCATATCTGAAACCTAATCCCGACACTTTGAAAATTAGGCAGTCTGTCCCTCGGAAATTTTGGAATTGATTGAGAAATACGTGAAAGGAAGGACTTTGGTACTTTGATTGTCAAACATTAGTGGAGGTAGAGTTGGTTATGGACGTTGTGCCCGTGCTTTAGGTCCTGAGGGTATGGAGAAGTTGTGTGAAGACATTGGTGTGGAACCAGAGAATGTAGTAATGCTGGTACTGGCGTGGAAGATGAATGCTCGCCAGATGGGATTCTTCACACAGCAGGAGTGGCTCAGGGGGCTAATGGATTTACAGTGAGTATTACAGCACAAAGATAATGTGGCTTTCTTCATTTTGTTTGGTGTAATATAACAAATTAAATTAATTGTAGCATAATTACTGAAGTGGAAAATTAAATTGAATGTCACAACAGGAACCTGATTTAAGGTTTCATATCTGTGGCATATTGTTTGCCTTTTCGTTGTTGCTTGATGTAGAAGCGATAACCGAATTGTGTGATGCTGCTAAAGAGTGTCATACAAGACGCTGCCAATCAGAGAATTGTCAAGAAAGTGACAGTTTAAAATACAGTTATAAATAAAATATAAGATGATCTGCCCCCCCTCAAGTCTTGATACCCTTAATACCTGTACTGAACGTGTTCCAACTGTAAAACCCCAACAATGACATTAGTCATTATGGAATGTAATGATGAGTGCCCCAGAACCAAGTAAAGTTTTCAAAAACAGGCACAGGTAGCACCTGTAGCTCTGGGCCACTGGAGTGTACCAAGCCTTTACACCTTGGTACTTGAAAGGTTAACTTCGTGTGCAATTTGTAGGTGACCCGTCCACCCCATTTTTATCAATGTTGAATTGGGAAGTAATTTCTCAGAATTCTGTTAAATACAGTGTGATCAACCTGAGATATTTTGTAAAAATATATCATGTAAAAGAATAAAACTGATTTAAGATCCTTTTTTAGTTCATTTTCTGTATATATAATCAGAGAGTACTTCTTGTCTTTTAAGAGTTTTATAATTCTCTTGAGGTCTTATCCCACATTACATATAGTGATGGTGTTCTGATACAGTGTACTCTTCTTCTGCAATAAATTGTGCATGGAGCTGATTGGGCTGGCTGTTATCATGTGACTGTTGTGTGTCTGCAGGTGTGACAGCATCAGCAAGGTGCAGAATAAGCTAGATTACCTCAGGCTGCTGCTCAATGACCAAGTCACTTTCAAGAGCATCTACCGATACGCTTACGATTTTGCTCGGGTAAAGGACAGTGTTTCATTGTTATGTATAAGTTGTTTGGCTGCATTCAGGCTCTGATAACAGTAAATATTAAGATTACATTGTGTGTGGTGTGACCTCATACAGTCTGGTAGAGAGGTGCAAATGATTTAGATGAACCTGCTACAAGCATCTAGAAAAATGTAATCTTCAGTCTTGGCTGTGAAAATTTAAAATCTTGCTATTTTAATACATACCATATTCCATGCATTAATTAGCTATATAAAATTATAAACAACCAACCAATGCACTGTAAGTTTATAATGTTTTTTTATTTATAATATTTTCACCGGTGTGTTTCAGCCAGTAATCTGGCCGTCTTCAGGGTGATGTTTTTGATACAACAATACAGTTGTAGTTACATATGTCAAAGTCACTTCATAATATTAAAAATATGTAATTTTGGTTAAGATTTTACTTTTGAAAAATAATGTAAAATAATAAAGGATAAGAGTGGATAATTATAAAATATAGGAAGTTAATATTATTTAGTGTTTGTGGAGTGGCGTGTAGAGCAGTTATGTGGTGAGTTCTAATGCACGCTGCAGGTGATGTGTTGTCTGTGTGGCGCACCACTTGGAACTGAGAATGTTGTGCCACACAGACAACACATCACCTGCACCCTGCATTACAACTCACCATATAACTGCTGTGCATGCCACGCCATAAACACTAAATAATATTAACTTCCTATATTTTATAATTATCCATTCTTATCCTTTATTATTTTACATTGTTTTTCAAACCTAAAATCTTAACCAAAATTATACAGTTTTAATATTATGAAGTGACTGTGACATATGTAACTACAACTGTGTTCTTGTACCAAAAATGTCACCCTGAAAACGGCCGGATTGCTGGCTGAAACATGCTGGTGAAAATATTATAAATAAAAATAGGTCATAAAATTAAAGTGCATTTGTTGGTTGTTTATACATTTTATATACTTAAAATCTCACGTTCATTTTTTACCAATGAGTCTGGTACATTCCCACCATACAGAGGCAAAAATTAATCCTTATGAAATGTCTTGACAACAGTCCACTGCACAGAGGAATTAGATACACTAAGTTAATACAGGTACAAGTTGTTTGTGTTAAATGCTTGGGACTTGATGTTTTCTGTATGAGTGCTGTTTCCATAATTTGGGGCCCCATGCCTAAAATATACTAAAACATGTTTAAAAATCAGAGAAGTAATTAAGTAGCTCTTCTGATTTCAAAAAGAAGGTAGGCTGTGGTTTGTTAGTTAACATCAATAACAAGGCATTTTCTAGAGAGATACCATCACAACACAATAACACAGGGGGCTCATTCAGTTCATTGGCAGTCTCCTGCCACTGACTGATTATAGATCAAACGTTCTGGACCAAACAGTAGCAGGCAGTCCTTGAATTCACTCTGCTTTTGACATCTGATGATATATATGTATGTCCAGTCAAAAATACAGAGAGTGCTGCCTGCTAATGACAGGTTCCTTGGCATTAGCAGCCATACCTTTTCTTCCTATTGAGCCACTGTGTTTTCATTTAACAGGACAAGGACCAGCGCAGTATGGATGTTGAGACGGCCAAGGCTATGCTACAGCTGTTGCTTGGCAAGCACTGGGCCCTGTTTGGGCACTTTGGCAAATTTCTGGAAAACTCCAAGTACAAAGTGATCAACAAGGACCAGTGGTGTAACATTCTTGAGTTTTCTCGTACCATACTCAGTGACCTCTCTAATTACGATGTCGATGGTGCTTGTAAGTATCCGAGTTGCATCAGATAACTTTAACTGAGTATGAAATAGTGTTACTGGGTACTGTGCCATAAATTGTCATCTCACTGTAGAGACCTGGTTCTATCCCAGGTACTGCTGTGGGATGTGTTGCATGTTTCTCTCCAGACACTTCAGTTTGTGCATTCCATTTGTAATGACCAATGCTTTGTACCTGTTTATTATCCATGAGCAGTACAGTACAAGAGGCCTATATGACACCACATTACCCAGGGTCTCAGTCTGATCCCACTGCTTCTACTAAAAAAAAAAAAAGAGAAGGAATTTGATATTAAATGCAGTGGACCATTTTTGTACCTAAGAAAGGCGTACATAATGAGGAAGGTGATTTTTGCTCCACATAATATCACTAGAATAATTATGTCTAGAATGATAAAATGGGCTGGTCATATATGGGGAAACTAGGAACTTCCAAAGTTTGGTTAGGGAAGCTCAGTGGTAGACATGTTTTGGTGGGTGTAGGCAGAGATGGAAAGATATTCAATTAATATTTGAGAAATAATGCTTCAGGGCATAAAGTGGATTGGGATGGCTAAGTGCATGTTACACGAATGCAGTGATGTACCTTCAGTAAACTTCTGGATCTGCCTGTGCCATAGGGTGTACAGCTATGAAAAGAATGACAGTGTCAGTGAGAGGTGTGTCATTCTTCATCATGGTACATGCACCAGTACCTGATATGGCTGCTTTGTGTGTCAGTATCACAGTGTATGTTTGCTGGAAATTTACTGCAGTAACACTGAAATTATGACACTACAGTTTATGTACGTAATTTAAAAAAAAAAAAAAGATAGGGGATGAGGATCAGAGTTGCATTGAGACACTACTGCAGCACTTGCACACTGCACTGACAGTCATGTCTGCTGTACAAATTGGCAATAGTACATAGAAAGTTTAATACTATCTGTGGGAGTTATATGGGTTCTCCATAGCAGCAGCAGAAAAGTCACATTTTGATATATATTTTCATGGATATAAATTTCAGGGGTTATGTTAAGTATGATACACACTGTTTCCTGCATATCAAACTTTTCCCTTATAAGAAGAAGTTGGATGCCTGAAGGCCCACCAAAACTCCCATAATAATAATAATAATATTTTAAATTTTCTGACACTTGGAGATCTCATTTGAATGTATTTTTGTACAAAATGCCACATTTATTACGTTTAAACAGCTTTACAACCATTACTTATTTCTTGACTCTCAAACTATACAACAGCAGACCTCAGACCAGTTCATTGCCTGTGCGTGACCTGTGGACTGCTATGCAGGAAACACTGTACAATGTGCACTGTGTAAGGAATTGGTTTCTTATTTTCAGGGCCAGTAATGCTGGATGAGTTTGTAGAATGGCTGAAAGCATCAAAAGAACTTCACAGAAGCTGAAACGGGCTGAAGCTGATACCCCCCTCCCCTTCACGAGTTGACGTACCCCTCCCACCGACCACATTGCCCGCAGTAGTAGCTTCTGTCTCATTTACTGTATCTGCGACACCAACAGGGCCTAATGTTGTATGTGGTAGAATTCATAAACATTCATAACCTGTGCATTGTTTAATTCACACACAATCTCTTGCTATATCTGTATACATATACCTCTTTTGTTGTTACAGTCCCCAGTCAGGCCAGAGCAAAATTAAAGAACTTTACTTTGACACTTAAAGAGGAGCCAGTTAATTTCAAGGTCTAGTAAAGTTATATATATATATATATATATATATATATATAAAGGATTGTGTACCATTGCATTGATAAGAACACCTTACAGCACACACGTATTCTGTAAGATGAAGGAAATGAGGTTGTCCGCCATGAAGACTGACGATCAGACATTGCCCTGCAGTGACGCACATGATGCAGCGGATAAGTTAAGGTGCTCACACGAAGAAAAGTCGATTAACATCGCATATGTACTCTTCATATTTTAAATAAAATCTTTGGAAAAATGGTAAAAAAAATTTTTGCTTTATTTATCTTTTCCACACTGAAACTTTGCTGTTACTGAACCATGCGGTTTGCACTTGTGCTTTGTATTCCATGATCTTGGACCAGTGACCATCCACCATAATGACACCTTTCATGGTCTTCTTCAGTCCCCCCAGTGTTCGATATCCATACTTATTCCCCATTGATAATCATCCTAATCTTTTGGTGAGGGTGATTTGAGTTAAGACAAAACTTTCTAAAATGAGCCACAACCTTCCGTATAGGTATTTGATGTATGAGAGAAGGTTTGTGGAATTTAAGATGAAAAGCTGTACTCCAGTAAAGTGTATGAAACCTACTGAAAAAACTCTTAGACTGATTCAGTAGAACAAAACAAATACCATATAAATTTTATTCAATATTATCCCCACTGAATTAGTCCCCTCTTGCATTAATACGATTCAAATGGCAGTTCCATTTTTCCCCAACATTCCACGTATGATTCTGCAGAAATTCTGGTTTACTGCTGTAGTAGTTTTTCTTGAATTTTGGGAGCAGGAAAAAAGTCTGCTGGGAGACACCAGGGCTGTAGGGTGGTTGAGGAACCACTGGAGTTCTCTTTTTGCAAGGACCTTCTGGTCAGAGAGGGCCTTGTTTGCAGGAGCATTGTCATGGCAAAGAAACCAGCCGTGTTCCCACTGTGGTGTTGACATTTCTTGCACATTCCACGTAGATGCTGTAAAGTCTCACTTTCTTTAAAACAATTATCTTTACTCAGCAACAACCCATGTTAGGAATGAATGGACAACTGCAACAGAATCCCATCTACCAAACCATGCCCAATCATCAAGCAACCATCACAGGAATGTAAAGGGAAGTTGTGTGTGCAGTCTGAAATTTCTGTACACCTTTCATATGTATTCTAATATCTGTTTTTTTTCTGTGCTATATTACACACCTCACAGTCCCTGACTGTGTTTTAACACAGACACAACACTGTCATCACACACCTAAGGATGAGTAATTACATTTCCTTCTGTTTTGTTAAACACCATGAACCACATTGCAAAGTGTTTCAAACGCAGCAGTAGATCTTACAGAGTTGCAGTCATCTGTGGTATGACATTGGGCAAGTGGTTGCTGATGTTTGAAGAGAATTTAGTATTTTCATCTGACATTCTTGGACCACACAACCTTGAAGATGAAGGCACTAGAATCCTTCATAGTGTCAGGAACTGCTTGCCCAATGATGCAGCATTGCATTCCAGAATACTGGAATCCTCAACATGAGATGTTAAGGAGTTGTAGTCTTTGTGTTATGCTATTGTACATAATGTTGAGCTTCATGTTACAAGACATATTCACTTAAATCTGATCTTAATGTACAATGGTGCAACATTAAAACTCTATGGACCAAAATTAAATTCAGTTGACAGTGTTAGTGTAGATTGCCAATTGAAATATTCATTAAAATCTGTTTTAACCCTTTCCCACCCTTCTGAATTTATCCCTCTGTACATCACAATGGCTTATGGGGGAGGGGGTGGGGGTTGAAGCATAGCTCCATTCATTCTTAACCTCACGGCTAGATGTTAATGAATGGTCAACTTCGTGCCCTTGCTGCTGTACCCCTGGGCAAAGTTCCACCAGGACCCACTGAAGAGTAGGCTGGTTGGATCCCACAGACATTATGCATGTTTCAGAGAAGAGAAAAATCCCTGCCTCTTCCACGGATCAAAATTAAATTCCTTGGCTGTCAGGCTATAACCTAGTGACTACTCTCTGAGCTATCATGTTCTCTTTGCCATCCTCCTACTAGCTGCAAATTAATTTTTGACATACACTTGCACATTTGAAAATACAGAATAACCTAATCTATTACCCATACACATATAATGATACAGGAAATATGAAAGAACACAAACAGGAACAATATCACTCTGCACAAGATCATAACTTGCCAAAAACTTTTAAAAACTGATGGCGCAGTGCTTCTAAAATAGACCTATAAGCGGTAATGATGATGATGCAAGCCTTCAGACTGCATACCTTGAGAAGTAAGACACAGACAAAATTATTGGTTTTGCGTACTAGATGCTACAGCAGTGACACTGGACGAAGTGTGTGTTGTGTTGTAATGAACACAGCCATACTGCTCTAACAGCACAACTGTATCATGCATACAGAAATCAGGCATCTGCTTGGAACCCACATATATGGCAACACTGATGTCTATTTGCAGTAGCGATCAGCCTTCATTTTGCTGCGTCGATCCAGCAGAGCCTCATGTAGTTTTCCCTCCGTTCTTGCTTGCTCCAATTCACTTCTGTCATTCGTGTTCACACGTAGCTTCTTGTCCTGGAACTTCTGGAACTTTCGTCTGCAACCAGCACAGTATTGGTGACACAAGGAACTTATGTGCGTGGACTGCATCACAGTATTCAGAACTACCTTGATGGATTGCATGAATTCTAAGCTCTAACAGTGATCTTACCACTTAAAAAAAAATTTTGTTCCAGTGCAAAGCCTCCAGTTATGTACTTAAAGTAAAGACAAAGGTGAAGTCCCTGTCCATGCGAAGAAGGCACATACTGGAAGTACAGGTATATACGCGTCTACCCATTCCTAAACTCAGCACTAGGTGCAGTTTTGTGGTCAATTTCATGTCCTAGCCACTTTACTCCTGGTACACAGTGAAGGTACCGAGTGAATCGCAGGCCCCACAGCTGGTCTGTACATTTTGAAAAGAAAAATCTTTTGCCTCTGTCAGGAATTGAATCCCAGAACAAGCAGCATGTAGCACAGTCACTATACTGACTATGCTATCTCAGCGCGTGACATTGAATTACTATAGGGGGCATGATGAAGTAGTGAAAAGGGGCTCTTCTGATTATCATGGTCTCTAACATTTCTCATACAGCAACACAGGTTTATAATCTCATACTACTTTGCAGCAAAAACAATGACAGGCACAATACCGTGACATTATGTGCATGCCCTATAAATGGTACAGTGTTGCAGCCTTGTTCCTGTGCCTTACATTCACACAGACATAAACTTGCCACAGATGACAGAAACAGAGGGCATGTGGAAAACCTGCACTGCATCTGTGGTATGGTAGGCAAGCACCTGGTGACAGGCCAGCAAGCTTTGGTGACTCTGAGACCCCACTCACAGGAATGTTCGTCAAGTTTGGAATCTAAAAACTGTCCCACACAGATAAAGAAATAAACAATTGTGTACACAATGGTTGCTGTATTCTGGGATGTGCTGCCATGTAGTCTGGTGCACGTGTACATTTCAGAGGATCTTGCTGCCTCCACATTCATTGTGGATGCTGTCAATTACTTGTACAGCTTGCGTATAAACATTATATGATCCGTACAAGACTCAATGTGTGATAGCATGACCAAATTAAATTATGTGTCATTATCTTTGGTCAAGCTACAAATCATACCTTCAAGAGAAATGAGACATTAAGTCAAAACTAAATGTTTTACAGAAACTGAAGAATGAAAACTGGCAAGAGAGAATAGCTCCTGTGCTACCTGAAAGACAGCAGCATTCAATAAGTAATTTATGTGTAGACTGCCACCACAGCATTTTCTGTGCACAAGACTTACAAAATAAAAAAAAAATATATTTTTGACTAGTGTCATTTTTTCCGTAAACGTATACATGTTCTTCAGAGTTCTTATTTTCATGTGTCACATATATCAGAATCTGTATTATTTTAAAAACAAGGAAGCAGTTTTATGACATTTGATATACAAACAGTGAACAAAAATTCTGACTGTGGTCTTCTGAGTCATGCTACTGTGTTAGACAAAAACCTGTGCACACAAGAGTCTACTTTAGTTTTTATATCAATGGGAAAGTGGTTCCCATTGTTTCCAAGGATTATGGTGCCTAACCCTTGAAGGTGACGGTACCACAAACCTCTGAAATATCGGGAACCAGTCATCCAACGACAGTATCACATCCCATAAGACATGAATCCTCTGTAACATAAATGTGACAGCCTGATATCTCACAAGCTCTTAACCTGTTCATGAACGAGTTCACATTCCCTGATGAGATGAAGTATTGTTCACATACCCTCCTACTGACAGAGTGGGTTGGTATCAGAACATACAGCCTAATGTTGGTGCCTGCATGCTGTAATACTCACACATAGTTGACTTCAACCTGCGCAAGGCTTCCTTGTTCTTCCTCAGGCAGCTCAGAGCCTGGCCTCACTTCCTTGACAGCATGTGAACGGATCTGAATGATCTCGTCTGAGCCCACCATCCTGCTGGTTGCCACCAATGAGTCATCATCATGGGTGATGGATATGAAACAACTGTTGCACCCCAATAGTGCCACCTTTCCATCCTGTAAAAATACAGAGATTTTGTACAGTATTTTTATCTACATGTGCCAAGCTTACAAATGCAAAAAATTTACCTCTGCACTGGTTCATGTGAGGGTGAGGACACAACAAATGCCATTCTGGACCTTGCTACTGGCTTCTCTGGTACCATATACAGATTCTGATATTTGTTCATCTAATCAAGCAGTCCTTACCTTGAATGGAACCCTACAATTCATTACAGTTTTCACAACAGCCTGCCACTGAATTCTACATGAAACAGATCAATCCATTTACAATCCTCACACCCTATTTGTTCAAGATCTGTTTTAATATTACTCTGCCAACTGTGCCCATGTCTTTCTTGTCAGGTTGTGCAACTACCATCCTGTCGGCAGACAGCAATCTACTGTCCATCAAGTGGAGGTTATATTTACTGTGCAAACAAGGAAGGCCTTGCAGTTGTACCTGGAATACAGGCTCCCAATGCTCCATTGGCCCAACAGCATCGGACCGTCCCGTCACAGTCCCATCCTTGTCGACCCGCAGATATTTGCCATAGCCAGACTTCAGAGCTACTTTCACATCATTCACCTTAAATGCTGTTAAAACCTCTTCAGGTGATGGACCTTCACCTGCAGAAGAAACAATGTTCAGCTACCTAGTCTTACAGATAACAAACACAACCAACTGCATGCAGCAGAGCCATTCTTTCAAAGCTAACAGTACCTCAGTTAATCGAGAAATTCCCCACATTTAATGGAACCCAGAAGTTCCTACTGTGTTCAACAGATCCAATCACTTGTCCCTGTCCTGAGCCAGATTAATCCAGTCCATGTCATTTAAACTACTTCTTTGAGTTCCATTTCAATACTATCCTCCTACCCCTGCAAAGGCATTCCAAATGGTCTACCTTCAGGTCTACCCACCATTTCGCTTCTCCACTATATGTGCCACATGCCTATCCAATGTCAACCTCCTTAATTTCATCACCCAAATAGTGTTTGGTGAGCAGTACAGACAAATATATAATTTTATAAGAAAAATAACATTATTCACAGTACTAGAAATACAGTTGGGCATTTATTCATCAGAACAACACAGACACAAACTAACAGACCAGATATCGGCAAGACATGCAAACAGAAGCCAAGCAGACACATGACCTTAACCATTGGCAAGTAAAGTACAGTCTGTGCTTGAGAACCAGCAAAATAAAGTCACTCCAGCTTGCAATGATGGTTAAGATTTTGTTAAAAATACAACACAATATTAACATCAACTGAGAATAATTTTATATACCTTTCTTAGTGTGTTATTTAACAACACTGTTCCTTGTTACAATGAGATAGCATTGTTGACAGATGAATGAGTAGCATATAATCTCTGACTGGCAATGTCCAGAAACAACAAGCATACACCAACATTATGCACTGCCCTAAAGGAATATATTTTCTGTAAGGAATAAAATGTTTTCACTTGATTCCATTCAACTTACCCTCCCTATGCAGAGTCCCAAGTGTGAACAGACCATTATCTAAAGCTTTCACATACATCTGGTTACCAAATTCAATTGCAATTGATCCTGTCATCTCTTCAATATGCTTTACTTTCCACCAGCCACCTGTAACACAACTACACTGAAACAAAATTTAAGACAGCCTGCTGTCTACAGCTTCAAAGCAGAACGGTTATCCTACTCTGAAGATGGAGACAGTGTGATCTTCTGGAACTCTGACAGTTACTTACCCAATTGTAAACTTAATACTTACTGCTAACATAACCTCAAATATCAAACAGTTAAACTAGAATTAATTACATACATACATACATACATATATATATATACAAAAAACTGCACATAAAATATGCATTATGCAGTTGCTGGTATATACAATTAATGACAATCACAATGCATGAAATGAATTATATTAGAATTAAACTAGAGTATGCTTGCTCACTTAAAAACAGTAGCTTGACTGAATAATGGTACATGGTATTTGGTTATCATTGTGAAATGACAGATATGCAAAGACTTGCAATTTTAGTGGCCATGACTTAAACTGGTAACAATATCTCTGATTCCACATTATGTTCTTACTTCCTGACTGCACTTCAAAATAAATAAGTGGTAATTATTGGATGCTTAACAATAAAATTTTAATGAACTAAAATTCCTGACAAAATTACTTGGCCATGAATTGAGGTACACTATGGAGCAAGTCTCCTAGTCAGCCACTAGCAAGGAATACCATGTTTTGCTGCATCTTCATCTCTCACGGGGGTATCCTCTTTGTCGCGATCTTGTTTCTTGTGCTTTCGTTTCTTGTGTGAACTGAAAGATAAATGGCAATTACAGTACGTTCTTTCACATAATCACGATTGATTTCAGACGTTGAATCTTGAATTAATTAAACCACGAATATTTTCACACAACGACGAACATTAGTTCGCTACTCATACACAATGTATAATAACATATTTTAGGGTTTGACATACGAAGAATCACATTAGAAGTCGATTCATATGTTCACAAATTTAAAGAAAGCAGAAACGATTATTGTTAAACACCGAAAGATACGTTAAGAAACAAACACCGTAACATACATACAACATTACATGTAAATTGTAACTTGCCAGCTTATATTGAATGGTTTACATACTTGTACATTATGCAATATGCTACATAATTTCAATAAATTAACTAACCCAGTTTTTTCTCCTTTCAGTACTAGTTTACCCACTCTTACTTTCGTATATTCGGCCATAATAATCGACGACTCGTTTATATGTTTATCGTTGAGGTTATGTTAACAACGGATCCCTAAGGCCACAGATTGCTTCGCGCGAGGAGCGAAATGAAAGCGCTAATACGTTTCCTAGCGACATCTGGTATTCATATTGAAATACTAATGTGACCAAATTTCAATTGCAAATAATAGATGTAGCCAAAATATCAATTAATGTTGCGCACACGGGGATATGAAATCGATTTTGGTCAGAAGATGGGCGACCGAAACAGAACGCAGATCCGCATGGGGTATCATTACTTACAATTCAATACGAAAAATAGCTGGAATTATGATTTGAAACTTAACTACCAGGGTAATTACATCAAAAGATCATCAAATACAAAATTTTGGGGTTTCTGTCATTGATGACTCCCCATCACGGAAGGCTCATATAGACCAAATGATGTCCAAATTGAATACAGCATGTTTGTAATTCGAACAATACAAGCTATAATGTCTCCGGAAACTTTAAGAATGGTCTATTTTGCATACATACATTAAATTATGAGTTATGGGATAATTTTTTGGGGAAATCAGCCATATACTGATAAGATTCCAAATTCAAAAAAGGGTGATTAGAATTATCACAAGTTCAAGAATCAGAGATTCATGTAGGGAACTGTTAAAAAAAATTAGAAATACTACCCTTATATTCTCAATATCAATATTTGTTATAAAAAACAAACATTTATTTTATACAAACAATCAGATCCACAGTATTCACACAAGATTTAAAACCAACCTACATCCACCCACAGCTAATCTAACAAAGTTCCAAAAGGGAGTGTACTACTCAGCAATTAAAATTATTAACAATCTTCCTCACAATATCAAAGACTTGGCTAATGTGATAGTACCGTTTCGGAATGCTTCAAAGAGGTTTTTACTCATAAATTCCTTTTGTAACAGTAAAGAATATTTTAATTCTAAGAGATATTCCATTGAAAATTGAATTGACAATTGGTTTTAAGTGTTTTATTATTGTACTTTATTTATAGCTAAGATTCTTCCAACACTGTGTATATTATGTTAGTATGTATGTGACAATGTCTATATCCACAGAATTGTTTCCTAATTTGGATTTATAGAACGCAAATAAATTACATTACATTACATCATTCCGATGGGGGCGCTGGTTTTAAAGTACCGTATGAGGAACTTATGCCAATGAAGATGAAGAAATTGGAGTAGTAGAAGAAGAAGAAGAAGAAGAAGAAG
>Ga0123354_10004050_pt1 | contig 20579 bp, 19 predicted proteins | sample TergutLab28metaG_2_FD_97872 | JGI IMG/M metagenome (GOLD analysis project Ga0123354, IMG submission 97872) | Labiotermes labralis P4 segment gut microbial communities from Petit-Saut dam, French Guiana - Lab288 P4 | ecosystem: Host-associated > Arthropoda: Insects > Digestive system > Gut ...
GATAAGGAGCTTAAGTTGACGCTTAAGCTAGGGGTGGGGGAAACTCCAGGCTCAAATACATCATCCCAGAATAATACTGCCAACCTGACATCTGAGAGTGCAATAGAGGGAAAAGGCGCCCCTGTCGCCAGTAGTCAACGATCTGGCGACAAAATTGGCTCTGTGATCGGGGCCTCCAAAAACATAGATAGCCAGCTTCCAGACATCAATCCACTTGATACAAAACATCCATCAAAGGCGAAGGCGCAACAGATCGAGGACTCGTTCAATTTTTCTGGATACAACAAGGAGAGGATAACAGTCGAGTTCCAGAAGATGGACCTTCACAATGTGTTCAATTTCCTTAGGCAAGTAAGTGGCGTGAACATCGTTGTTGACGAATCGGTACAGGGATCGCTCACTTTGATTCTTGATGATGTCCCTTGGGATTTTGCCCTTGATATTATCTTGAATCTTAAAGATTTGGAAAAGGAAGAGCGGTACAATACCTTAGTGATTTATCCCAAGAAAAAAGAATTCAAATGGCCTGATAGAAGTCAAAATAACCTTAGTTTTCAGGCGGACGCCAAAGTAGTTGAGCGCGAATCCCTGACAATCAGGCAGCTAGCCGGGCAGCAAGTAGAAAACCCGGTGGCAAGGAAGGAAATTAATCGAGGCGCTGAAGCTGAAAAAAACGAGAATTATGAGCAAGCTGCCGCCCACTACGAGCGAGCCTATGAAAAATGGCCGTCTAACACTCAGTTGACCAATAAACTTGCTTCTATTTATTTGGTGCAGCTGAGACAATATGCCAAAGCTCTTTACTATGCTAGTATGACATTAAAACACGAAAAGGATAACAACGAAGCGCTGTTGTTGGCGGCAATTTCATCGGCTAATATGCAAGACAATGATAAGGCTGCTAGTTATTTTAATAAGTCTACCAGTGTAAAAAAACCTATCAAAGAAGCTCTGTTGAGCTATTCTTCTTTTTGCGAAGGGATTCAAAATTATAGCTGCGCCTTGGATAATCTGGCCCGTTTTAATTCACTATATGGAGAAGATTTGGACTCAATGATCAGCTCAGCGAGAATTTATGATAAAATGGGTCAAGGCCAAAAGGCTGTTGATAAATACAACAAATTACTATCAGCCGGATTTCAGATTCCTCCTGATTTAGAGAGATATATAAAAAGTCGAGTGACGATCAACTGATGAGACTTTAAAAGATTGTATTTATCAAGGCGGTTCATGATGAAATTTGCTAATTTATTCGTTTGCTGTGCAGTGTCGGTTTGCTTGGCTGGCGGCATAGTTGGGTGTGTCCAGAACAAAAAATCGAAAGAGATGTCTGCGTCACAGAATACCCTTGACAAGACTGATTCTGCCGCAGCTCCATCCCCAACTGCGCCAGTGCAACTGCCCGCTCGCTATCAGTCCCCAGGGTTTGTTTTGCCCAGCGATAAGCGAGATATGGGGCTGGCTGGCGGTGGTTCTGGCGAATTTCAAATCAAGGTGGGGGCTACAATACGTTCGACAAGCGGACCGCTTCCGTTGTGGGATATTATGAAGCGCTTGGCCAACTTGAAAGGTATGACGGTCAGTTGGGCAAGTGATGTCGATCAAAATTCTCTTGTCGATGTCGATATTTCCGCAACCGACAATTTTTACGATGCGATTGCCAATTTATTGCGTCAAGCTGATTACTTTCATGAAGTCAGCGCTAATAATATCGTTGTTCGCAACAAATCAACAAAAGTTTTTAAAATGTCGGTACCCTTTATGCAAGGAGGGTACACATCTACGGTAGGCGGTAATTTCCTTGCCAACAAAGACGCTGCGTCAGGCACAGAAGGTTCGGTCAAGATAGCAAGCGCTGATAATAAATTTAATGTGTGGGAAAATATTGAAACCAATCTGAAAAGTATTTTGCAAACTTCTTCTGTTGAACGTAAGGATGTGACAGGAGCTCTGGCGTCCTCTGGCGACAAGAAGAATTCTGAGGTTAATAAAGCGGCTCCGGCTAAAGAGCTTGCAACCACTGGTTCAGATAATGAATCTGCTATAGTTCGACCTGTTGCTCGTTATTCAGCAAAGGACGAGCCTTCTTTTGTTATTGATAAAAGTGTTGGTTTGATAACTGTGACCGCCAAACCGGCCCTGTTAGATTCGGTCGAAAAGTATCTTGATAATTTAAAGAAACATTTGTTCCAGCAGGTGATTATCGAGGCTAAGATTGTTGAAGTTTATCTCCAGGATAACTCCAAAATTGGTATCGATTGGAGTACAGTTTTTAAAGACAATCCAATTTCAGGATCTGTTTCCTTTGGCGCAGATCCTTCTACTCCTAGTGGTGGGGTGGTATACCCTCATAATTCCGGTCTTGCCAATACCTTCGTCAGTCGCGTTACTATGAGTTCCTTTAACTTCAATGCGTTAATCAACGCTTTGAATGAACAAGGCGATTCTCATGTTTTGGCTAATCCCAAGATTACCGTATTGAATGGTCAACCCGCTCTTATCAGCGTGGGTAAGGATGTCGCCTACGTCAAGTCGGTGAAGCGCGATGAAACTGACAGTGGTGGAGGTGGAACCAGGGTTACCTTTACTGCGGAGGTGGGGAATGTTGTCCAGGGGATAGCCTTGGGCGTCATGGCATCCGTGGTCGATAAAGATAAAGTTATCCTGCATTTGACTCCAATTACCACAGACATTGATAACTTGCAGCCTGATGGAAGCATTGCCATAACTTCGATTGGCGGGGGGGCAATTGAGCTTGGTTTGCCGCAGGTCAGGGTGAGAGAGATGTCGACCATGGTCGAGGTTCAGAACGGAGAAATGCTTGTTATCGGCGGGTTGATTGATAGCGTCGAAACCAAGAACGAAAATTTTATTCCTGGGTTGGGGAGTATACCTGGGATCAAATATTTGTTTGGAGTTGAGGAAAAGAAGTTGGTCAAACGGGAGCTCGTCATTCTTCTTACACCAAAAATTATTTAATATTATTGGCGAATTCGTGCGCATAGGAGATTTGATATGAAATACAGCCGCCATCTGCTCGCAGGCTTGTCAATATTTATTCTTGGTGGGTGCGGAACAACAGTTCATGAATCCCTGAAGGTTCAGCAAGGGAGTCAATACCCGATTGGCGTAGATAAGACTGTCGTCATCTTGCCGTTTGCCGATTATTCACAAGCAGATAATATTGAACGTGCCTATCGGCGTCAGCTTTTTGTGAGCGAGAACATAACAGACCAATTTGTCAGATACGGCTTCCATCTTCCAGTTCAAGATGATGTTTTTACTTATCTAGTTAGTCAGAATATTATTAAGGCACAGTCCTATAGCAGGGCAAAGACAGATACTCTAGAGCAGGAGTTGAAGGGAGAGTGGTCGCCCGCCATGAAAAGCGAACTGCAGCGCTACGTCGATTTGGCCAATAAGTCGCAAGAACAAGCCGGCGGCGATGAAGCGTCGGTTACGCGCGGTTTGACGCAGCAGGAAGTGGCCAAGATCGGCAGATATTTTTCTGCTGACTATATTGTTCGCGGTCGAATCATTCAATATAAAGAGCGGCAAGATCCTTCCTGGAATCCGCTCAAGAGGGGGTTGCTGCCATTTGTGACTGGCATAGACAGTAGAATTTTTTTCGGTCAGGCTAAGTCAGATCTATACGATGAATTGAATAGTACTGTGGTTGGCGCCGCTGAGGCTGCCTCTATATCAGGAATTACGAATGGGGAACTGAATCACGCCATTGGATGGGGGGTGGCTGGCGGCGTTATAGGAAATATGGCGCATCACTCGGGCCAGATTCCTCAAGCGGTCGTGCAGCTCCGCATTTGGGTGCAGGATGCATATACCGGCAATGTTGTGTGGACCAATCGCATCAATGTGCAGGTTTCGCCCACGTCTGTTTTGGCCGACTACCAGTATGACGCCCTCTTTGAACAGGCCACTGAGAAAGGTATCACTACTCTGGTCGATAATTTCGCCCAGACGGTGTACAACGTTCCGCCACCTGCCCCACCGGTCGTGAGGGGTAGACGTTAATTCGTCCGAAAGAAAGGTTTAAACCCCCGCCTTTCAGGCGGGCAGCATTCTGCTGGCAACTGACTTATACGGGCGGCATGGAATATAGCCCGGGCAGTCACATGAAATACAAGATCGAATACCATTTTGTTTGGGTAGCCAAATACCGTTACCAATTTTGAAGAGTTTCCCCATGTGAAGAAAAGTTACTGGGGTCAGCATTTTTGGGCACGGGGGTATTTTTGCGTGACGGCCGGTGCAATGACGCAAGAGATGATCGCCGACTACCTTTCGCATCATTTTGAGCCGAGTCCTTGCGATGGTTTCGATGTTGAATAAACCGGCTGCGCAGCCTGCCGGTATGCTGGACTTTCAGTCCGCAGTCCCAACCCACAGACTTCTAGTCGGTGGTTGTTATTCTCCCCTTACCTTCTTGCAATAGGCAAGGCAGCGAAAGCAGTCTTGCCTTTTTTTGTTTTCAGTTCCTATTGATTATTGATGGATTTGCTACGGCAACTGCTCGTGCCTGTGTCCCAAGGCTGACGGTTTTGATTTCGATGGAATTGAAAACAAATTTTGATAGACCTCGTTACCGACTTCATTCTGCCTCGTTAAGTTAACAGAAATAAAAAATGGTTCTCAGAGGTGGCGCCCAGCAAATTAACATTTAATAGGTCATCATGAGATTGGATTGTCAAAAAACAATTTTTTTATGGTCGCCCTGCTCCTGTTTTCGCGGACTCAAGCCCATCAGGCTTATGCATCCGGATTCCGTATATCTAAGTCCATCGGGGCTATAGGGCTGTCCGGGGCACGTATAGCCTACACGTGCGGGCCCTGACGCCAGTTATTGCAACCCCGCCAACATGAGCTTTTTGCCTGATCACTGGATGATGGAGACACCGTTGACAGTTTTGCAGTTACCGGCCCTCGAATACACCGATAACCGATCCCTGCCTTTGACGGCAAGTCGGATGAGGAGCTTTTCTGGATGCCGCTCTTGCACGTGACTTCCCCACAAAACGGGCGCTTGCGATACGGGTTTTCCCTGGCCTACCTTTTTGGTTTGGCCAAGCAGTGGGAGTAGCCTTTTCCCAAGGATTTTGCTGAAAAATTTTCCTTAGTTACAGTGGAAGCAAATCCGACCGTTTTCTATGCCATTACCGATTGGCTCAGCATCGGTGGATGTGTTCTCTTTATTTACGGCAAAGGTGAAGTCGAAAATGGAATCGGCCCACTCCTGTCGCCCATAGCAATTTCACGCTCATCGGATGAAACCGAGGCCCAGTTGGGTTACAACCTTGCGGTGTCGATCCGCCCCAACGAGCGTTGGACCCTGGCCGCCACCTACCGTTCGAAGGTCACGCTCGACCTGGATGGTTATGCCGACATGCAGGCGGGGCCTTTTGGGGCTTATTCCAGGGATGGCGCCGTGTCCATTACCCTGCCAGCGGTGCTCAGCCTGGCCACGGCTTTTTCATTTGATCGGCTGACTGTGGAACTTGCCTGGGATAGAACCTATTGGTCGTCTTTGCGTGAGCTGGATTTTTCGTACTCCAGGAGCTTTATGGATGATCCGCTATTTGCGGATTTTGATAGGGCGCTCGTGAAAAATTGGGATGATTCCGCATCTACCGCATAGGACTCGCCTACGATTGGAACGAGCGCTGGACCACTACCCTTGGGTTCGCCTATGACCGGAACCCGGTTCCCGCTCACACCTCGGGGTTTGAGCTGCCGAATGCGGACGCCATGGTTTTACTCTGCGGGAGCACGTTATCGCTACTCCCCGAGCACGGAATTCGGCCTTTCCTACATGTATTATCGGACTCTCAGCCGATCGGTGGACGCAGCCGATGCCAACCTGTCGGACATAAATGGCCGTATCACCGATGGATGCGCCCATGCGGCGACCTTCGGGGTGATCATGACCTTCTGGGGTACAAAGAGATGCTGCCGGAATGGAGCTGTCGGTCAGCGGCGGAATAATTTCCACGGAACCAGCATCGGCACATCCTGGCAGTAGGATCGGTACGGGGCGCCAAAAGTGTGGTGCAGCTTGCGCTCTTCGAGCCAGGCGCCGGCCACCAGATAGACCGTCAGCAGAATTCTGACGAGTAGGGTTACATCGGTGAACCCTGGCAAAGACCAAAGCAGAGCGATGCCACCGCTGTACCACGGGTGCCGCACCACTTGAAGGATGCCGGTTTGCTGAAAAAGGGGCGGAGCGGCGGTTTGGCCCTGGCGAAAATCTCTCCATTGCCGCAGGCCTAGAAAGCTCTGCACGTCGTAAGCCCATAGGCCGCCGACTAGCATGATCAGGGCGTAGAGACCGCCCGCCATCCTGACAGGGACAAGCCAGGCAGGCATAGCAAGCGGCTGCTGCTGCGCTCTGGCGGTCAGCCAAAGCAGGGGAAGGAGGCTGGCCCCGGAAAAACAGACATAGCCAAGCCGGTGCAGCGCAGGCCAAGCGCCGCCCTTCCGTTCGATCCAGCCAGAGGCAGCGCGGGTGATCAGCAGACTGTGAGCAGCGCACCATGCAAGCCACAAAATGATCAGCCCGAGCCGTATCGTCACGCCTCACCTTATCAACACAACCGTTTGCCCCCCATTGTTTTCCGATAAACCGCGAATGGTGCCTTACGAGCCGTACTTTCTCTTTTGGGAGTTTCCCACTCTCAGGCAATCAGGCGCGCCGCCTGGGAAAAACAGCAGCTGCCGCGCGTCTCGGGCAATCAGCAGCCGCAGTTCAGAAAAGCTTCCTTGGTAAAATCCTTGTCCGGTTCGATTGGGTATTGGCCGTTGAAGCAGGCCAGGCAAAAGTGGTCGTGCGGTAGGCCTGTTGCTTCGACCAATCCTGCTTCGCTCAAATAATGCAGCGAATCAAGGCCAAGATAGACGCGGGTGGTCTCCACCGTATTGCTGGCGGCAATCAGTTGGTCGGTGGAAGGAAAATCAATGCCGTAATAGCAGGCGTGGCGGGTCGGAGGGCAGCTGACCACCATATGGACTTCGGCGGCGCCGGCATTGCGCAGCGATTTGACCCGGCTACGGCCGGTAGTGCCGCGAACGATCGAATCCTCGACGATGATGACCCGTTTGCCCTGCAACAGCGACCGGACTGGATTGAGTTTGATCCGCACCGAAAAATCGCGCATCGATTGGGTCGGTTGAATGAAGGTGCGTCCGACGTAGTGGTTGCGGATCATCCCCATTTCCAAGGGGATGCCCGAGGCGCTCGAATACCCGATGGCCGCGTAGTTGCCCGAATCCGGAAAGGGCATGACGAAGTCGGCCTCGATTTTCGCCTCCTTGGCCAGGATTTCGCCCATCCGCTTGCGGGCGGCGTACACGTTGAAGCCGAAAACATTACTGTCCGGCCGGGCAAAATAGACATGTTCGAAAATGCAATAGCTCTTGCGGGTCGGCGCCCAGGGGAAAAGCGAGGTCAGCCCCTGCTCGTTGATGATCAGCACCTCGCCCGGCTCGATGTCGCGGATGTATTCGGCCTCGATCAGATCAAGGGCGCAGGTTTCGGAGGCAATCACGTGGCCTCCGTTGTCGAGCATCCCGAGGCAGAGCGGCCGGAAGCCGTTGGGGTCGCGGACTGCGATCATGGTGTCCTGAGTCATGAGCAGCAGGGCATAGGCGCCCTGGATGCAGGAAAAGGTGGTTTTAATCGCCTTGTGCAGGCCCTTGTCCAGGTGGCGCACCATCAGGTGAATGACGATTTCGCTGTCCATGGTGGTCTGGAAAATCGACCCTTGTTGCTCCAGGTGGTGCCGCAGGGCGATGGAGTTGACCATGTTGCCGTTGTGGGCGATGCAGAGCGGCATCCCCTTGTGGGTAGCCATGAATGGCTGGGTATTGATGCTATTCGATTGTCCGGTGGTGGAGTAGCGGACATGACCGGTGGCCAGGTGGCCTGAAAGCCGTTGCAGGGCCTGCTCACTGAAGACATCGGCCACCAGGCCCATGTCTTTGTGAATCAAAACCTTCTTGCCGTCACTAGTGACAATGCCGGCGCTTTCCTGGCCGCGATGCTGGAGGGCGTACAGGCCGAAGTAGACGAGTTTGGCCGCATCCTGGTGGCCGTAAACTCCGCAAATCCCGCACTCATGCTGGGGTTTGTCCGAAAATTGCTGGTCCGTTGCAAAGGTGTTCATAGCGTTTGTTTATCATGATGTCGGATGCGCCAAAAACTGAAAGGCACAAAGAACGATTCCTTGTGCCTGTATTTGGGATGGTCCGGCTTATGCAAAGATGATTATTTACAACCAGATTACACGTTTTTTTTCAATAAAATATCGGGTAGCTTGTGAGAATAAAATCGCACCATGAATCAAGCATGCCCAGAGGCGAAAAAAACATGACCACCGTACCCGTCAAACTGACCGCCACCGTCAAGGCTGCGGGCTGAGCCGCCAAGCTGGGTCCGGGGGACCTGGGCCGGTTATTGTGCGGGCTTGAACTACCGACAGATCCCAATCTGCTCGTGGGGACCGAAACCTGCGACGACGCCGGGGTGTACCGTCTCAACGACGACGCCGCCCTGATCCAGACCGTCGATTTTTTCACCCCGATCGTTGACGATCCCTATGATTTCGGGCGGATTGCCGCCGCCAATTCCCTATCCGATGTGTACGCCATGGGCGGCAGGCCGCTTTTGTGCATGAACATCCTGGCTTGCCCGACCAAGTCCATGGACCCGTCGGTGTTCCGGCGGGTGGTCGAAGGCGGGTTGGCCGTCATCCGGGAGGCCGGGGCGCTGTTGGTGGGCGGCCATTCCATCGAGGATGCGGAACTGAAATACGGGCTATCGGTCACCGGCCTGGTCCACCCGCAACGGGTCCTGCGCAACGGCGGCGCCCAACCGGGGGATATGCTTGTCCTCACCAAACCCCTGGGAACCGGCATCCTGTCCACGGCGATCAAGGGCGGCCTGGCTTCGGCGGCAACGGAGCGGCGGCTGGTGGACCTGCTGGCCACCCTCAACCGCCTGCCCATGGAGATCATCGCTGCGGACGAGGTGTTGCGGGCCGGAGTGCACGGCTGTACCGACATCACGGGCTTCGGCCTGTTCGGCCATGTGCATGAGATGGCCGAAGCCTCGGGCGCATCCATTCGTCTCAACCGGGAAGCGTTGCCCATCTTGCCGGAAGTCCTCGGGTTTGCAGGCATGGGCATCATCCCCGAGGGGGCCTACCGCAACCGCGACCACTACCGGCAGTGGGTCCGTTCCGATCTGCCCGAAATGGATTCCCTGGAAATGCTCGGCTACGATCCCCAGACCTCGGGCGGCCTGCTGCTGGCCATGGGGAGCGATGCCGCCCTGCGGCTGCAAGACGAACTGGGCCGGCGGGGTTATCTGCCGGAGTGCCGGATCATCGGCGAGGTGCTGTCCGGTGCGCCCGGCCTGATCTGCCTGGCCTGATCGCTCAGCAGGACGGTTCGGTCAGCAGGGCGATGAGCAGCCGAGTCAGGGCGACCATGTCCTGCAACTCCACCTGTTCGGTGGTGGAATGGACGTTGGTCATGCCGGTGGCAATGATCGCCGTGGCTAGACCGTAGCCGTTGAAAATATTGGCATCAGAACCGCCGCCCGCCCGTTCGTAGGTCAGCTCCATGCCAATGGACCGGGCCGCCTCCTCCACCCGCATCAACACCGGATTTTCCCGCTGCAATTGCATCGCCGGAAAATCCTGCACGACTTCGATGTCAACCGCCGGCGTTCCCTTGGCCGATCCGGTGGGGTCGGTCCAGTTCGCCACCGCGACGGTGAATATTTCGCGGATTTCGTCGGTCACTCGTTCGAGTTTTGCCATCGAGTGGCTACGCACTTCACCTTCGATCACCACCTTTTCCGGCACGATGTTGGCGGCGGTCCCACCCTTGATGGCGCCGAAGTTGGCGGTGGTTTCCTCGTCGATCCGGCCGTTGGGCGTCTTGGCCAGGGCCTGGGCGGCAAGCAGCAGCGCGTTGACCCCCCATTCCGGATGCAGGCCGGCATGCGCGGCCACACCGGTGACGGTGACGGTCAGGCGGTTGGCTGCCGGGGCATGGGTCACCACCCGGGCAAAGCCGCTGGAGTCCAGGGCATAACCCTCGCGGGCGCGCACCAGGGCCGGATCCAGAGCCTTGGCCCCCAACAGCCCCATTTCCTCGCAGGTGGTGAGCACCAATTCCACCGGCCGATGCGGCCGTCCGCTCTCCCGCAGCACCCGCATCGCCTCGATGCAGGCGGCAATACCGGATTTGTCGTCGCTGCCCAGGATGGTGTCGCCGGAGCTGGTGAACAGGTCGCCGTTCCGCTTGACCCGTACGCCCTCGGCTGGCTGGACCGTGTCCATGTGGCAGTTGAAGAAGATTGGCGCGAGCTCAAGGGCGCCGGGAAAGAGGATGATCAGGTTGCCGCATTCCGAGCCGGTACGGGCGGCGGAATCGTCTTCGATGATTTCCGCAGCTTCTAGTTCGCGGAAGATCTGTTGGAGGCGTTGAGAGATGCGGCCTTCCCGGCGGGAAGGACTGTCTATTTCGCAGAGTTCGGTGAAGGTGGCAGCCAGCCGTTCTCTATGCACTTCCATGACTCGACCTCAGCAGGACGACGGCATGGGCGGCAATGCCCTCGCCTCGTCCGGTGTATCCCATTTTTTCCGTGGTGGTTGCCTTGATGTTGACAGCAGTGGGGTCTGATGCGCAGCACCGGGCCAGATTGTTTGACATGGCGGCCAGGTAGGGCGCCAGTTTGGGCCGCTGGCAGACAATGGTGATGTCAGCGTTGCCCAGGCGAAAGCCCTGTTGGGTAGCCAGGCCGTAGACCCGGCTCAGCAGAAGCAGGCTGTCGATCCCCTTGTATTGCGGATCGGTGTCGGGGAAATGGCGGCCGATATCACCGGCTCCCAAGGCGCCGAGCAGCGCGTCGGTCAGGGCATGGGCCACGACGTCGGCATCGGAATGGCCCTCCAGGCCCAACTCGTACTTGATGCTCACGCCGCCGAGAATCAGTGGGCGGCCGCTCACCAGCCGGTGGGCGTCAAACCCGTGGCCAATCTTCATGCTCTTCTCCCTGGCGGCCAGGGCCGCCGCCATGCGCAGATCTTCGGGAAGGGTGATTTTGCCGTTGCATTCGCTGCCCGCAACTACCCGCACGGGAATACCGACCGCTTCCAGCAAAGAGGCCTCGTCGGTGCCGACAAAGCCGGTGCGCTTCGCTTCGGCAAAGGCGTGTTCCAACAACTGCCGCCGGGCCGCCTGGGGTGTTTGCGCCTGCCAGAGATGGCTGCGGTCGACCGTTACCATGATCGTGCCATCGTGGTCGACCCGTTTCAAGGTATCTTTGACCGGCACTGCGGCGATGACCGCACCAAAGCGGGCCGCCTCCTCCAGACAGTGGAGGATGGTTGCCGGGTCCACCAGCGGCCGGGCGGCGTCGTGGACCAGCACCAATTCGATTTCAGGAGGCAGTTGCACCAGGCCGGCATACACCGAATCCTGGCGGGTGGCGCCGCCGGCGGTGATGTGCAGCCTGTCGAGATGGTGGGCCGGCAGATGGGCCTGAAGCAGGTCGATGGTGTGGTGGAGATAATCGGCTGGGGCCGCCACCGCCACGGTCCGGATGGCCTCGACGGCGAAAAAGGCCCGGCAGGTCCAAACCAGGATGGGAAGGCCGGCCAACTCAAGGAACTGCTTGGGTTGGGCATGGCCGAAACGGGAGCCGGCGCCGCCGGCCGGAATGACGACCCCGGCTGGCGGCAATGGGGACATGTTGCCGTTCACGGTAAAAAAGGGGGATGAATTGTAAGCCGAATTCTGTTTCCGTCCGGAGACGGACCATGATCATTTTTCTAGGATGACGGTTGCCCGGCATCTCATGCAACCTACCCGGAGGCTTCGGACGGGCCGCCCTCAAACGCCTCTCTATTTGGTCTTGCACCCGATGGGGTTTGCCCTGCCCCCCATGTCGCCATGGAGGCGGTGAGCTCTTACCTCGCCATTTCAACCTTGCCTGTGAGCGCTCGCGCGTTCCATCGGCGGTGTCTTTTCTGTGGCACTTTCCCCCGGTTTCCCGGTGTTCGCGTTACGAACCACCGCGCCCTTCGGTGTTCGGACTTTCCTCTCCGGCTTAAGTCGGAGCGATCATGCATTCATCCCCCATATCCTGCATCGCCAGTCCCGTGGTCAGGGGCTGGCGTCAGCCGTGCCGTTGGTCAATGCCCTGGTTGGCCAATTGGTCGGCACGGGTGTTCTGCGCGCGGGGCACATGGGTGATCGACCAGGTTTCGAACTGGTCCAGCCGTTCCCGCACCTGGTGAAACAGAGGCAGCAGCGTTTCGTTTTTGACCTTGTAGAGTCCCTGGACCTGGCGGACGATCAATTCCGAATCCAAGAAGATGGCCAACTGGCCGCACCCTTGGCACAGCGCCTCTTCGAGGCCGACGAGCAGCGCCTTGTACTCGGCGACATTGTTGGTGCAGACGCCGAGATATACCGAGCAGGCTGCCAACTCCTCGTCCTGCTCGTCCAAGAGGACCGCTCCGGCTCCGGCCTGCCCGGGATTGCCCCGAGAAGCGCCGTCGGTGAACAGGCGGCAGCGGCATGCGGTTGCGGCGTTGTCGGCCGGCATGGTCCTGACGGGCGGCACGGCCGGCACAAGGTTTCCTGCCGCTACCGACGGACGGCTAAGGAGCAGGCCGCGAATGGCATCGGGATGCTGGTCAGGAAAAACCCGCCGGAGGGTGTCGTCGTCGAGGTGGGCCGCCAGTTGCAGCAGGATGTGGTCCCTAGTCGGCAACTCACTGTCCATTCGTGACTTCTTCGGCTTCCTTGTAATAGAGGATACGCTGGCAGGTTGGACAGAGATTGAATTTTTCCGCCTTGCGCACCTCAATGACCTGTTGCGGCGGCAGGGCCATGTGGCAGCCCTGGCAGACGCTGTCGGTGACGACCACTACCGCCAGCCCGTCGCGTTTGGCCAACAGCATAGTGTATCGTTTGAGGTAAGGTCCCTGCAAGGCTGCGGTTTCGACCTCCCGTTTGCAGAGCACCGACCTCTTCGCCTCCTCGATGCGCTGGATTTCCTGGTCGACCTTTTCGATCTCTTCGGTGAGCAGTTGCTGCTCGCCTTCGCACAGGTTCTCCAAGGTGGCGACTTCTTGCTCCAGTTGTTCGATCTGCTCGATGAATTGGAGGATGCGGTCTTCCGTTTCCTTGACCAGCCGCTTGTTCTCTTCGATTTCCTTGAGCAGGGCCTGGTGCTCCCGGCTGGTCTGGACCTGCATCATTTTGTTCTGTCGATCTTTTACCCGTGCTCCCGCGTCGTCGTGCTCAGCCTTGGTTTCCGACTGCTTTTGGTTGAGCAATTCAATCTTGTTGCGGAAATGGGTAATCGCCTCCAGTTTTTCGGAAATGGCCTGTTCGCGGTTGGCGACCGCTGTCCGATGCTTGGCGATGACATGGTCGAACCCGGCAATTTCGCTGTCGATTGCTTGCAGTTTGATGAGTTTGAGTATTTCCTCTTTCAATGATGAACTCCTCGGTCGGTGGGTCTGAAGTTAACAAAGGAAATGAAACGAATGGCGATTGGGTGGCGGTGAACGTTCATGCCAGATTCAATGGCGGTTGCTGGGCCGCAAGGTCGACAGTGATATCCCAGGAGCGCGCCTCGATTTGCTGCCGCAGCATGTCGCGAAAAATTGGCATGGCAGGCTGCTCGGTGGCAAAGTGGCCAGCGTCGAGCAGCCATAGGCCCGCATCCGCTGCCCAGCAGGCCACCGAATGCTTGACCTCGGCGGTGACAAAGGCGTTGGCGCCCATATTGAAGGCCGCTTCTGCCAGGTCGGAGCAGGAGCCGCCGCAAACCGCGACCGTCGTCACCCGATGGGGCCGTATCCCGGCTTCCAGGATCCAGGGCGGCGAGCATGCCTGCCGGAGCCGGTCGAGAAAGGTGCTGGCATCGATTGGCGTGGGCAATATGCCGATGCGGCCCAGTCCGCAGTCGAGACCGCATTCCCCGCGTGACGGCACCAGCGGCCGGGCGTCCACCAAACCAAGGGATTGGGCGAGATGATCGCTGACGCCGCGCTGGACCGAATCGAGATTGGTATGGCAGGCGATGACGTTGATTTGGTTGCGGGCGGCCATGGCGATGAATCGACCGGTGGGGGTGTCGGTGCGGAGGGCTTTCAGGGGCCGGAAAATGACAGGATGGTGGGTAAGGATCAGGTCGTACCGCTCGGCGGCGGCTTGATCGATCAAGGCGACAGTCGGATCGAGCGCCAGGAGGACGCGCCGTACCTGCTGGTTCGGGTCGCCGACCAGCAAGCCGACGTTATCCCACTCCTCAGCCAGGCCGGCAGGGACGATCTGCTGGAGAATTGTCAGGAAATCTTGAATGGTAGGCACGTGTTATTCTGTAAAGAGAAAGAGGTACATCCCTTTGGAGATGTACCTCTTCACAGGCATTGTCGGTAATGCCCTGCGTTGTCGCAGCACTGGCAGCCAGGAGCTGTTCAATGTTTTCAATGTCAGGGTTAAGGTTGCGAGGGCCAGGAACATTCGCTCCGCTCTTCAAGAAAAAATGGTGGGCCCACCTGGACTCGAACCAGGGACCGACCGGTTATGAGCCGGTGGCTCTAGCCAACTGAGCTATAGGCCCGAATACCACAATGAACCTGACACATTACCAAGTGTTGAGAAAAGGTCAAGGCTCTTTTTGAGTTGTCTCCGAAAAACTGAGGCATGGAAAACGATTCCTGGTATATTGCGCCAGGTCTGCGTAGGGTAATCGTAAACCATGTTTTACTCCAAGCCGCATTGAGACGCTTTTTTTGCGGTGCGGCGGGCAACAACAAGAGGCGTTTTGATGGTGTACACCAACCTGCTCTATTTTCTGGTGGCGATTTTTGTCTTTTCCACCAACATTCCTGCGGCTCGGCCGACCCTGCCGCCTCTGTGGACCCTGGCCGCCCTGGCCGTGATCTATTGGGGATTTTCCCATTTGGCAACCCGGATGTTCAACCGGTCGACAACAGGGGCGACCGACTATCTTTCGGCGGAAAAAAAACTGTCATTCCTGGCGGTGCTGGTGTTCGGCGCTTGCATCTATCTTCTTGATCTCAAATATTATCTGAAGCCTCTATCCTTGAGCGGTTTGTTGCCGGTGCTGACCGACGCCGCCGGACTTGGCTGCTTTTTCCTCCTCTTGATCGTGATGTGGCTAGCCGCCAGGCCGAGCTACCAGCGACTTTCTCAGCGTTCGTATTCCCGTGGAGCCTTTGTCGGCGCCAATATCAAGGCCAACCTTCCCATTGTCCTGCCCTGGCTGACGCTGTCTTTGGTCTTCGACTGCCTGCAGCTTTTGCCCATTCCCGGATTGAAGGACGTGTTGCGCTCGTCATGGGGCGATCTCGTCTTGTTTGTCCTGTTCCTCTTTTTCCTGATCCTGGTCTTTCCCCCTCTGGTTCGCGCGCTCTGGGGATGCACGCCCCTGCCGCCTGGACCGCGGCGGGATCGGCTCCAGGCCTTTTGCCGGTCCCAGCGCTTTGAAGCCAAAATGTATGTCTGGCCGCTTTTCGAAGGGCAGGTGCTGACTGCGGGCATCATGGGCATCCTGCCCCAACTGCGCTATCTGTTGATTACCCCTGCGCTGCTGGAAACGTTGAACGAGGAGGAGCTGGACAGCGTGCTGGCGCACGAGATCGGCCATGTCAAACACCGGCATTTGCTGCTGTATGTCCTAATGTTCCTCGGATTCAGCTTGCTGGCCGGAGCGGCAGCCAAACCCTTGCCCCATCTCATCCTGTCGAGCGATTTTTTTTACAGCCTGCTTTCGCATCTGCCTGTCGCCCCCGGTAATCTGCTGGGCGTGCTGGCAGCCCTGCCGCTTTTTGTTTTGCTCCTGGTCTATTTTCGTTTCATCTTCGGTTATTTTGTCCGTCATTTCGAACGTCAGGCCGATGTCTATGTCTTTCGCGCCGTGGAGACGGGAACTTTCCTGATCCATGCCTTTGAGAAAATCATCCTGTTCGGCGGCGGAAGGCGGGAGGAGAAAAACTGGCACCATTTCGGCATCGGCGAACGGATCGACTTTCTTGAGCGCTGTGAGCGGGATCGCAGCTTGATCGACCGGCACGGCCGCATGCTGCGGCGCCATCTGATCGCCTACTGTGTCTGCATCGCCGTGGGCGTCTTCTTCCTGCAGCGGATCGATGTCGGCAAACTGTCCGAGGGCTATGAGACGAAATATACCGAGGCGGTGTTGCTCCAGAAAGTCCGCCAAGAGCCCGGCAACAGCCTATGGTTAGTGTATTTGGGTGATTTTTTGCAAAACCACAAGATGGAGCGACGGGCGATCGAAGCATATGAAAAGGCACAGGCGCTCACACCGTGGAACGCGGATCTCAACAATAACTTGGCCTGGCTGCTGACGACCGCTCAGGACAAGGATGTGCGCGACCCGAAACGGGCCCTATCCCTTGCCCATACCGCCGCACTCCTGAAAGAACGCGGCTATATCCTCGATACCCTGGCCACGGCCTACTGGGCCAACGGTTTGATCGAGGCGGCGGTGGTCACCGAGTTCCGGGCCATCCGCCTCGATCCGGACAACAAGGCATACTACCAGGGGCAGTTAGAAAGATTCAGACGGCAGCGGTGGGGTGAGTAGCCGCAAGCAGTCTCTGCCCATTCCTTTTCAGAGCATGAAGGTGGGCAGTTCCATTTCCATGCGATTGAAGGCAATGGTGAAGGCCTTGACCACCTCGGGGTCGAATTCGGCACCGGCCCTGGCGACGATGGCGTCGCGGGCCTCTGCGGGTGACACGGCTTGTTGCTCGTGGTTGCCGAAGGTCAGGGTGTCGTAGGCATCGGCCACAACCAGGATGTGTGCTCCCAGGGGAACATTGTTCCCTGATTTTTCCTCGTGTTCCCTGACCGGGACAACCTTTTGTTTCTAGGAGCCAAGGATGAGAGGAGGGATGCGAGCCACTGACCCGCTGGGGAGATGTTCGTCAATGGCGTCGCCGCCGGCAGTCCTCTCGCCTGACGCTTCGTTCTGGACAAGCCATTGGTCCAAGGCCTTGCGAAGGATGGAGCGGCTGAGCCGCATCCGCCCGAGATCGTGCAACAAGGCGGCCGCACGGATATCCTCGATGTTGTTTTGGTCGAGTCCTAGGTGGGCGGCAATGCGCGTGGCATAGATCGATATGCGGAAACAATGATTTTTCCGTTCCTCGTCATGGGTGGTAAGGCGACGCATGATCAGCAACAAGCCCTGGTAGGTTCTCTTGAGTTCCTGCGTCTTGCTCTTGTTCCTTTCGTGCAGGGTGCCCATGGCAAAGGCGGTTGCCAACAGGATGCATCCCTAGGAAAGGTGGTGCAGCCACGGGCTGCCGCCGGGCCCAGCCAAGGGGAGCTGATTGGCGTTTTCGGGAGCCAGCAGACAGACCAGCCCGGCTAGGAGGATGCTGGCGCAAGCGGTGAGCAACGACCAGCTCTGGCCGAAAAAATAGGCCGCAACCACGGCCGGTAAGGTATAGACGCCCAGCAGCAGGGATTGCGGGGCGATGACCTGGTTGAGCGTCCAGGCGATGGCCAGCATGGCGGCAATGATCAGAAGTTTTTTTGCCGATCCGCCTTGGGGGGATCGGCAGTCAAGGGACCGGTACGGCAAAGAAGCGATGGCAGGGTAAAGTGCAGCTTGATTCGGACACCTTCGGCAGGCTCGTTCGGCTCCGGCAAAGGCGCGTCGCCCGCCGTGTCGTCCGGCATGGGAGCGAACCTGGCCTCGGCCCCCAGTTCGTTCAGTTGGCGGATGACGAGCAGGCTGGTCTCTTCGGCGATATTGCGGCTCAGCACCATCGGCAAATCGTGCAAGAGGGCCGGGATTCTGTCCGGGGGAATGCTCTTGGCCCGTTTTTCGAGATAAGCAATGAGTTTCGGTCGGCGGTCGGGGAAAGTGCCGTCAGGATAAGAGAGCCTTTGCTGGTCTGCATAGCTGCCGCCCGTGGGGAATGAACCGGGAGATCTTGACTCTTGTGGTTGGAATATGGGCTGACGATGTAGTATGCCGGCAAGGGAAATTATACGGGGAAGCGCTTCCTGGTTCAAGCTATGACTTTATTTTTTGGATTTCGGCATGAAGCGACAATTGCGCACTGGCCACTGGCTTCCGGTATACTGAAGCCAGTACGGCCCCCCCACGCAGTATGTTCCCCTCATCCTCCCAGGCGTGTGATGGCGAATAAAGAAGCAATAGCCCGTAAAAAAAACAACAAACTGCTTGAAGAGGCGGGTTGGCGTTTTTTTCCGGCAAACGGCAAATCCGCCAATATCCGTCTTGAGGCGGGAACCACGATCAAGCAGGCTGAGCTTGACGTATTGGGGCAGGACTTCGGGCAGAGCAAGAAGAGATTTATCGATTTTTTGCTGCTGGATGCCAATAATTTCCCGCTTATAGTGCTGGAAGCCAAGTGTCTGCGTTACTGTCGGCATGATGACCACCGGCTACGACTGTCCGGACATTCTCAATCTGGCGTTGATGCGACCCATTTTTTCCCCCACGGAATTCATCCAGACCAAGGGCCGGGGTACGCGCACGCACGATTTCCGCAATGAACTGCGCAACGAAGACATGAAGGCCATGGTGCAAAAGCCCGACAAGACCGCCTTCAAGCTGTTTGAAAAAACCATAACCTTGATGAACCATCATGTCTCAGCCTCTCATTCTGGTTACCAACGACGACGGCGTCTATGCGCCGGGCATCCGCGCCTTGCACGAGGCGGTCAGTTCGCTGGGCGAGGCGGTCATCGTCGCGCCTGAACGAGACAACTCTGCGGTCAGTCATTCCCTGACCATGAACCGGCCGCTACGGGTCGTGAAGTTGGAAAGCCAGATCCACACCATTGACGGCACGCCCACCGACTGCGTCACCATCGCCATCAACAAGATTTTGCGCCGCAAGCCCGATCTGCTGGTCTCGGGGATCAATCCCGGACCTAACCTGGGCGACGACATCAGCTACTCGGGCACGGTGTCGGCAGCCATAGAAGGCACCATGTATGGCATCCCCTCGCTGGCGTTTTCGTTGGGCGGCAATCCGCCCTATGATTTCGAGGTGGCCGCGGCGGTGGCCTGGAAGCTGGCCTCCATGGCCCTGGCCATGCGCCTGCCGCCCAACTCCCTGCTCAATATCAACATTCCGCCCCTGCCTGCCGGCGCGATCCAGGGCATCCGCTTCACCCGCCAGGGTCGTCGGCGGTACCGAGACGCCATTCAGGAGACCTTCGACCCCTGGGGTCGCAAGCATTATTGGATCGGCGGCGGCACTGCCCACTGGTCTGGCGGCGACGATACCGACGAAGAGGCGATCCGCAGCGGCTGTATTTCGGTCACGCCGATTCAGCTTGATCTGACCAACCACGATGGCTTGGAGTATCTGGCGCGGCAATGGAAGATGTGATCGCGCGCTTGCCGCGGCAAGGGGTACGCTGATGCCGTTGCTGGGGGCGGGCTGCACCTGGCCTTTGATCGGATTGAGCGGACAGGCGACGGAGCGTTGCAGATTTTCACCGCCAACCAACGTCAATGGCGAACATCTCCCCTGCGGCCGGATACCGTTGATCGATTCAGGGAACGATGGGCGCAAAAACGGTGACATGCCGGTGGCCGCCCATGCTTCCTATCTGATCAATCTGGCCACTGGGCCGGACAAGGCGGAACAATCGGTGACCAGCTTTGCCGAGGAGTTGCGGCGTTGTCTTCAATTGGGCATCGGCTTGGTGGTGATCCATCCTGGCAGCCACGGCGGCGCCAGCGTCGAGATTGGGGTGGCACGGGTCGCGCATCATCTCGATCTGGCCTTGGAGAGCGCGGGAGTGCTTGACGCCGACCTGAAAGTGATGCTGGAAACCACCGCCGGCCAGGGCGCCTCGCTAGGTAGTCGGTTTGAAGAATTGGGGGAGATGCTGGCCACAAGCCGTTTTCCTGAACATCTCGGGAGCTGCGTCGATACCTGCCATATCTTTGCCGCTGGCTACGATTTCCTCGCCGCCGAAGGCTATGCCCGCACCGTGGAGCTGCTGGAGCGGCATGTCGGCTTGGGCCGCATCCATCTCCTGCACCTCAACGACTCCAAGAAGGAGTGCGGCAGCTGGGTTGACCGGCATGAACAGATAGGCGCAGGGTGCATCGGGCGGGAGGAGCATCCGATAGTTATGGCGCCTGCGCCGCCTTTGATGCCTGTTGATAAAATCGTATAGATTTGACATTGGTTAACTTTTAAAAACACTGTAAAAATTGCATTTTTATGGTGTTGTCACTTCATGAAAGGAGATGATGCCATGGATGCTGCTGTTCATATTGAATTCGGACTGAAGATGTTTTCAAAAAAATGACTATATAAATGGTTTTGCCAAAAGTTTTATGTCGTTTTCGATGTCATCTATCTGATATCCTCAATCTCAGGCCAGGAAAATATCAATACGATGTTCAAAAAGTTGCGGCTCTCTTGAGCTCCAAGGACACCTACGAAGAATCCGCCGACATGCTCAACGAGATCTATCGATTCGGC
>Ga0123354_10004052_pt1 | contig 20576 bp, 10 predicted proteins | sample TergutLab28metaG_2_FD_97872 | JGI IMG/M metagenome (GOLD analysis project Ga0123354, IMG submission 97872) | Labiotermes labralis P4 segment gut microbial communities from Petit-Saut dam, French Guiana - Lab288 P4 | ecosystem: Host-associated > Arthropoda: Insects > Digestive system > Gut ...
AGACTGGAATGACAGAGGTAACTTGAGGAAGAAGATAATATAATTGTCAAATGGGCGCAGGAAGATGTGGAAACATTGTACAACCTGCTAAATAATAATAATAATAATAATAATAATATGCAGCACGAACGGACGCATTAATAATTACAAATCATCTACAACTTGCGCTCAATAAATACCGTATTAAGAAGCCACAAAAAAATCTGCTTCCACTCTGATATTCTCGTATTATCAAACCATCTGTGGCTTTAATTACTTTCTCTTTCCGCAGACATTTACAAACATAAAAATGAACAAACTGGCGATGAATACTATCAGAACAGCTTTGTCGCTGTGTCGGCACGTCTCCGCAGCGCTACTCCTTCATTCAGCCCTTGTCATGAGGGCACAAGCTCACACTACCCACTCAGACTACCACTTCAAATTTGAATAATCAATCCTTCGCAATACAGAGTTCAGACTGGAATTAATCACAGGAACTGCGTCCTATTAACATAATGGGTGATAAATCTGGATGCTGATTAACTAGATAACTGCACCACTAACCGGACATCTTCCTTCCCTGAAGTGAAATGCAAATCTAGCAGTCTGAATCTGTCACTAATTATATCGTTGTGCGGAACCAATAATTACACAATATATACGCTCCTAATTCCATCACAGAAGTCGCTGCAATACATTTTTATTGATTATCCGTACTACCAAATAAAATAATCTATATAAATTAATTGTTTCGAAATTTATATTATATTCTATGGGGTTATTGTCCAGTGATGTTACCTGCAACAACAATAACTTGCAAAACCACGAATATCGTCAGGCTAGGCGAATCTTGCGTGAAGATGGGAGCAGAGCCGGTTTACCGAAAAGTAGTTTTCTAGCAACTGAAGAATAAAAACCAACCAAATGCAACTTATTATTTTATTGTACTTCTTACAGGCTCAACATGTTTCGGGTACTACTATGCCCATCATTAGGAGCTCGCGACTATAATGTTGATTACCACATTGGTCGTTTCGTCCTTGGTTTGCTGTAGGTTGGAGATTAGGTGCTGTTAGGCTGGAGTAGTGTCCGGGCTGCAGGCTAAAGCACGTGCTTCAGCCTGCAGCCGGGACACTACTCCAGCCTAACAGCACCTAACCTCCAACCTACAGCAAACCAAGAACAAAACGACCAATGTGGTAATCAACATTACAGTCGCGAGCTCCTGATGATGTGCATAGTAATGCCCGAAACATGTTGAGCCTATAAGAAGTATAATAAAATAATAGGTGGCATATAATTGGTCTTTATTCTTCAGTTATCACAATAATGCACGGTCCAACATCAAATTTGTAGTGTTCTAGTGTCTGAAAAATCTATTATAAGAAGATGGACAAGGTCCAAGAACAGAAGACTGTATCAATACTAATATTGTAACTTAAATTCCTTTCCTTACTTTCGGAAAAAGGAAAGGAAGCGTTTCTATTTTGAAAACATGAACATTTGAGTAAGGATGGCTCACAGCTGCACAAGGAACACAATAATTAACTTTTTATTAGAAAACAATAAAAGAAATTTTGACGTATTACATATTAATTCCTGAAAGAGTGAAATTGTACTCCAGGAATCTGGATGTGAGAATGTAGAAGGGATTCAACTGGGTCAAAGTACATTCCAGTGATCGTATTTTATAAATATTATAATGAAACACTGACTCCATAAAAAGAGGGACATTACTGGATTATTTGAACTAACGTTAGCTTCACTAGGTCTCTGATCATTGCAGTTACAGCAGATCATCGGATTAACGCTAATTTATACAGCCTTCCTGTCACAATACATCGCCAGGACGGACCGTGGAGATAAAGAGAAACACACAGTTTTCTAGCCATTGGGAAAGCTTTACATGAAATACATTCGGACTTTTAAGATCTGCAGTCCTGGTTTGGTTACAAAAAAGTAGACCAACCCCTCCCCTCCTAAAAAGAATTAAACATTTAAAACAACTTCAATACTTCACTGAATATTGTGTCTAGGTTCTTATGGAATTTCACCTACTTCCAAATTGCTCGTACCTTTTTCACAAAAGAGACTGTTGTCGTCTGTCACAGCTCTGATCATACTACCATACATATTCATAACCACATTCATGTAATGACTTAAAAGTTGCAGAATCAATTACTTATCCACAAAAATAATACACAGAAATACCATTACTCACTTAGCTGAATGAAACGGCGCGGATTGGAAAACATCAATCAATATTATCGCTTGAAGGCACAGATTTATCAGCTATGGTTGTCAATATTCACACAGCACAGAGAAGTTGAAAATATCCAGGGGATTTGTTTGAATCCCACACAAGATACTAAAATCCTATTCCATCTACTATCGACATATCGGTTACTTTCTCAATCCAGAAAAAAAAATGCAATATGTTGAACAGCAGTGAATAGAGTGAAACGTGACAAAACATGGCGTAGAGTGATGCACACAGTTAGCAAAAAACATTTTCATATGTCGCCTGATTGTAATAGTAAATATGTCCCTCTGCGTCACAAGAAAGCCTATGGGCTATTGGAAGTACGAATCCGCTCTTTTTTTATTCTGGACCTTAGGTGGATGCTAGTGGTCAGCTTCAAGCATCGACTGCTTTATTCAAAGATAAATCCGTGCCATTATACATTGATCGGGTCGGTGTATTGTTTCTACAGCCCTTCTTGATCTTCTGGATAAAAGAAAAATCTTTTACCCTTGCCGGAAATCGAAACACGATGCCTTAGTTGTCCAGCCTGGTCACTACACCAGCTACGATATCCCGACTCCTCTACTCTATTTATAAAAACTTTCCGAATGAATGTAAAGTAACGAATGTAACAGTATCATTAGAAGGACAAAATGCATACAAGAACTGTCCATTAGAATCCCATAGTAATAGCCACAGACCCCCAAGGGGTTTTAAAGTTTTCGTTAGGCCAGCTCAGAATGGATCAATAAGAGGCGCCCTTAAATCCTCAAAATACGGCTGTGGAACTTCAACATTTTCATAGGAGTATGTAGTTCTGGCAGCCAAACTCAGGGTCTGTTTGGGCACATTTCTGACATTTCAGTACAAGCGAGAAAAGTGTGTGATAAAGTCACGAAAAAATCGGAGAGCATTTTAGAAACAAATTTAATTGTTCTAACTAAAAATGGAGGCAGTATGTTCTACAGTAACATGGCGTACTACACTACCATACGGGTCACGAATTTGCATGTTTACTTTCATATGTTTCATGATCTCATGCAGTTGTACGTACATAGATATCAACACGCCTTTGGTCCGCAGAAATACATGCAGAGCATAAATAAAAACAGACATATTCAACATGAACTCACTACTCTCAAAATACAAAGACTGATTACGTAGAATTTTGTCTTCTGAGATGCGACAACCTTGTAGTCAACTGGAAAAATACCCTGAATACGTAGGCAGAATTTCGTTAGAAATGTCAGTCAATTTCTAGCAGACTTCATAGTTTCGCATCTTAGAGGACCGCAACATCGAGAGTTGTCTATGAGAAACCAAAATTTCACGTGATTAATCGTCCTCGTTCTTTAATGGGCATTCTTCTCCTTCAAACTGAACCGAACTTCTGCATTTAAACTTCTATCGTCCGCGACAGTTATGCAGCTCTAAAACACAAGTGAGTATCCACAATTCCTAATAATGCATTCTCGTTATCATCGGATCAAATACGGCGCTTTTTGCCTGTCACTTCCATGTAATTTTACCTATATCTTAGCAATCACTTTAGAATCAATCATATTTCGTTGTTACGTTTAGATCGACAAATCATTTTAGTATCAGCTCCTGCTGCACCGAAGACATCTTCTTATATATATCACGGACTTCTCCTTACGCCTTCAATCGTTCGACGTAAAAAAAGATAGCCCGTTTCGAGTATAAAGGAAAATCACATAAATTCACTTAGGGCTTCATCTAAAGTGTTTGTCATGCATGTCCAATTACAAGCAAACTCAAATTCTCTATATATATTTTTGTGTAAGTAAAAAATTTCACGACAATTTGTTCAGCGGGGGCCCAGCTGTTCCATGCAGACAGGCGGACGGATAGACATACAGGGATGCTGATGCTAAGAGTCGCTTTTCGCAGATGTACTGTTCTACGCAGGCGCTTCATGAAAATTCTAACGACCCAGCTCCCTCAATTGGTAAGGTCCCCAATGTGCCGACATTCCAGTAGTGGCCTCGATGCTTCTAATTTGTCTGAGGATTTTGCGCCTTTTATCAAATCCCAATTAAAATGCTTTGATACTAACTTAAATTATCCCACGACCAATACCACATTTCTGCTAATTCACTCGCCCAATTACTTGACAATACAAAGAAGAGTTAAATACGCCATTACATAAACACACTATAATGTAAGTGTTCAGTTTTTGTTCAAAATGCGTATTTTCCATATTATAATAGCTACTATAAAATCTACTTTAAATCTCAGAAGACTGAACTACGCGATCTATTTTCAATATTAGAAGAGTGAAAATATATCTCGTCCATTTTTAATACTTGCGGCAGTAAATATGAGGCGGAGGTAAGGCTACATTTATTCTTAATCTGGGCCCTTGGTGGATGTGAGGGATCAGCTTCATTCCCGTCGCCATATTCGTCCCTGGAAAAGGGACTAGAAGTGCTCTAGAACCCTCAACGTTGAGACAAAGAAAACAAGTTCAGCATGCTAGATTACGCTTCACCGTATTCTTATAATGAAAGTCAACGAGATGCACTATTTCTCAATTTATTTCATAAAGTACTCTACATGTTTCGGACAGGTCCATCATGAGGAGTATCTCAACACTGTATACACGCAACAGGTATTTGTCATGCTAGTTCTGTCGGCGTCTGCTAGCGTGGTCAGGATGGAGTTCTACCCTGACCACCAACAGAACTAGCATGACAAATACCTATTGCGTGTATAGAGTGTGTAGATACTCCTGATGATGGACAGTGGACCTGTACGAAACATGTACAGCACTTTATCGCATAAATTTGAGAAATAGTGCATCTCGTTGGCTTTCATTATAAGAATGCATCACGATGCACGGTCCTCTGAATGTCAAACACGCTTCACCGTTATCCGCAAGAGCACTGCTTTGTTTAAAAGTCCCCAGGCTCTAACCGTCTTTCCGTCTGACAATTGTAGTACTAAAATAGAAATGAGAACTGAGCATGACTGAAACTATCCTGACAAGCAAAACCCTTAGTACTCTGAAAGAAACCTGTCCCATACGAAATTGCGTGGGATTCAACTTGATTGTCCAAGGCCAGAAGCTGGAAGGGCGACGGCGCGCAATGAAACATCAAATGTGTTCCAATTACAATTAAAGTTTCGGATCCTACCTCACAGTAAATACTCAGCGTCTTCATTACAAAGATGAATCTGTTAAGGTTTACGGAAATGATGCCTGATTCTGGCACAATCTTATGAAATATAGAGTGGAAAACGAAAAAATTAGCTGGGCCTTAAGTGTCAGTGGCAATAGGTGTTTCATTAGTAAATATATATATATAATATTAATCCTTTAAATATTATTTTACACTTAAAAATTTATTTTGTTATTAAAGAATGTTAGGCCCTTGGGCATCCCGGCTGCCAGTGAGTCTACCGTCATCACGTGACTGCGCCTGCTGCTGTTCAAACCGTGGCTGGATCCTTATCTTCTAGCGAGGTTACTTCTTTGTGCGCCACGCTCTATATAGTGCGTATAAGTGCCGTATTTTTTAATGTTAAAATTTTAACACATTATCCGTAGTCAATAACTATAAAGTAACCAAACTGAAAGACAGTACTTCGAATCTTACACCCTACAATCTGACACCAATATTTAGAATTCAACTTTAATTTCGGGATAGGTATGTTTAATGTAACAATTATGGTTCATAAAAAGTGCGTTAGAAAGCAACATCCTGTGTCACTACGATGCACTTCAGTCTACAGATGGCACTTTGTCATAACAATGAAGTTGTATCTGCATCCTGACGTTTATAGCGTCGCTTAAAAATACAACGTGGCACTGAAACATCCTGCTTCCTCTCTATTTACTGCTTGTGGTCGTAGGAGTGCCGCCAGACCACTTTCTTTTGTACTGTAAAGCCGCTTTCTTGTCAGTTTTGTTAACTACACTATAAAGCGCAAGATACTGTGGTGGACATATTATTACACTTGGAATGTTAAATAAACTCCTGTCGATTGCGAATGAACTGTAGATAATTCTTCAAAGGTAAAGCAGTTGGGGTAAAATGTTGGGAGTCACTGCAAATACCAAATATCCTCTTCTGTCTTGAAAGTCAAATTAAAGTCGTATCCTGTTAGTAGACACATTCCAACGTTATCTGTTTGCATTTCTCACTTGGCACTCACCTAAAATCTCGACACGCAATCGTCGTGCTGTAATTTGTCCTCCCTTTTTCCAATCTGAGTTTATTCAGAAAGGACGTCCAGAGAAATGAGAGGAATGTAAAAGAAAATACGAAAAGAGCTGCTTTTAACTCTCCTCGCTCATCCTTAATTCCCAATCCATTTACTACTTCCTCCCCCCACCACCATCTCTCTTTAACTGCTTCCACTCATTCGCTCTCCTGTCTATTCTCTTCTTGCAGAAGAAAGAGTACATTATTCCTGTACTGGCTGTAGCAAAAGGGAGGTGGTACTGCGCTCCCATTGTCACTGCACCTTCAGTCTGTCGACGTCATTGATTCCGAACCGCACACATCACAATCATACACTCTAGAGCCGTTTCCTTTTCAACTGGAAATTCCTTTTGTTATAGTCCCTTGTACGGTTGCAGTCATCTGACTTTATTCTGCCACCCAAACTGAATGATCGGCACGTCGAAATCCAGACACCCCTCTTTGTGCAAAAGCTCAAGTCAGCATTCTTGGAAGCAGCAGCTCCGATGGATTCCAACTTACAGAATCTTTTCCTGTACTGATGAGGGTTATTTTCATGTTAGAACTTCGCATTACCAGAAATAATATGTTGATAGGGAGGGGAAGAAGTTGTTGAAGAAATTTTAAAATATGCTGACAGTTAGAGAAGAAATATTTTCGGTGTCACGTGGAAGAAAGAACGATTTGTAAGGTCAAATTGTGATATGGATTATGTTATTGGACCGTCGTTACACAACAATAAGGTGCAAAGTTTTTATTATGCAACTAACAATTGAGCTACATGTTTCGACACTCCAGGACCATCATCAAGCTATAAAATAATGGCGTTAACCAAGGCATATGCGGTAACACTACCAACGGTATCCCGAGGTTTACAGTTTCGTTGTACATTAAAATACAGTATGTGATAAAATGGCATAAAAATGACATTATCACACTCTATTTTAATGTACAACGAAACTGTAAACCTCGGGATACCGTTGGTAGTGTTACCGCATATGCCTTGGTTAACATCATTATTTTATAGCTTGATGATGGTCCTGGAGTGTCGAAACATGTAGCTCAATTGTTAGTTGCATAATAAAAACTTTGCACCTTATTGTTGTGTAACGACGGTCCAATAAAATATTCCACTATACGTACACACAACGGGATGGAAAACCCACAATTTACAAATTGTGATAATTAATACAACTCAGAAATTTCCATCGTCATACTTTATGCTTATTTGATTAAAAGAAAGGGCAGTCAGTATATGTTCAAGGGAACACTGAGGTGCGTTAGGGCAACAACTGTTGCTGTGCAAAGCAATAAACATTAAATATTATGGGCGTGTTTCTGTATCCTTGCTTAGTTGTGCGGTAGTAAATTTCATTTATTTTGCGACGTATTGTATTGTCATTTGTTGTGTGTCTGCCTCTACCATATTTTTCCACATTATCTCATAAATGGAAATATTTTCGTAAAGAAAGTCACTGAACATAAAAGTACGTTTTGATTTTCTCTGTATCTTTTGCCCGAAACATCTCTCATTCTAGTATGAAATCAGCGAGATATTACCATAAATGTAGAGAGATCTTCAAGTAAAGTGCCCATCATTCTTGTCAGATTTTAACCAAATTTTATTTTCTGGACAGACTTTAGAAAAATCCTAAAATATCAAATTTCATGAAACTCTGTCCAGTAGGAGCCAAGTTGTTCGACGCAGACAGACAGACGGACAGACGGAGAGGTATGACGAATATACGTAGTAATAGTCGCTTTTCGCAATTTTGCGAATGTGTCCAAGAGTAAGCTGTATAGAAGCAGATGGTGGGCAAACAGTTACACATTATATACACGTTTACTGAAGGTCGCATTCGGCAGCCCATAATGTAAAGCGTCGAATTATGACAGGAAGAGAGAATAATAAACACGGAGGAGGAAGAAGGTTGCGGCGGTGTCCTATTTTCAGTTTCACTCGTATTGCTACGTTCCTCTGCAGGGGTTTAAGATTAAAAATTGTCAGTAACCATAGCCAGAGCAGTACTTCCTAACACACGGCAGGACGCTTGGTGTAGAGGTTAAGAGTGAAATATTTTAATTAACTTCAATTTCATAGCAAACTTCGGCACCACGAAGTACTCTTTTTTATGGAAATTCACATTTTCCTCGAATAAAATCATATGTTTTGAAAACACGCCTACACTAGAACCTAAATAAATAAAAAATTATAAATTCTTAAAACATTAAAATTTGGGGGATATTAAAATATTTCCCAATTACATACCTACAGCACATAAAAATAAAATAAACGAAGTAGTTAATAGTAATTTTTCGGTTACCTAAAAACAATTTAAACAAATCCAGTAATAATATTTTAACTGACGTAACAAGCGTACATGACAATAGGAATGGGCATCGAATAAAACTGTTTAATGGTAAACGTGATCTAAGATCCCCAAATCAGTTACAAAATAGGTTTTCCTTGGTAGTAGAAACAAATACGAAACGACCATAAAACACGCTTAATTTCAAGTTACAGGCTAAAGTAAACGTTAACTTAATTCCTTCTGTTAACTTAATATTACCTACCTGTCGATGACTGTCAGTTGTCGAAACATGTTGGAGTTACCATAAAATCAGATTTTTTAAAAACAAATTGTGTAGAACGAATAACTTTTTTAAAGTATAAACATATTTACATAGTATGTGTGAAAATAGTGGAGAATCGTTCCCTGCACACAAATTTACGCTTCCACCGCCAAATATTCCCAACGAATTTAATGAGTTTAATGGGAAATCTTAACCTTTCACGCCTTGTTTTACAACTGAAAATGCTCTGTGGTATTTCTTCCAGCTTCAAGTCGCAGGCAGCTTCTTATTTTCTTTTTTTTTTCGGGAAAAGAGAAGTGGCTGCTACTCGACAGAATCCCTTCGTGTGAGCATTATGCAACTTCAAACCCGCACTGCGGTACGATTAGGTCGCAGTATGTTTACGCACTGTATGTAACAGACTAAATACAGAATATAAATATGATTTCCATAGGAATCACAGGCACGTACACTTGTGCTCTTCGTAATTGGTTTCGTGTGCTTCTCTGAATTCCTTCACATTCTTTTCAAAACCTCGGAACCACAACAGTAACGAAAAAGGCTTCAGAAGCCTGTCGGATACCATTAAAACATCAAAAGAAATTGGGCTACTCTTCAATTTAACAAGTCTCTATACACTGTGGCCATACAGATATAAGGACCAGGAAAAGTAGGCCTATGTCTCCTTAGATCTGACGTACGTCACGTTTACGACAAGCTGTGTGCTAGACATGGTCGCTTTAGCTACACAAGTAAGTAATAAGGACGAACCTGACGATATGGAATGGATGTTATAGTTCATGACCTGCAACTTACAAGGTAATGGTGCGTCTATTCCTAAAGCGAATGTAAATGTTCACTGCCACGATTTGCGGTACATTAGAGGCGTTCAAGATTGACTGCGAATGACAAAACCGTCACGAATATCGGAATAAATTTTTAGTGTAAAACGCCCAATGGGTTCAAACAAATCTTGGAACACCACTAACAAAAACACAGAATAACTTCAAAAGCATGAAAGTTAATGCTAGTAACTAAAGATAACAGTATTTGTACACAAGTGTTGTGAGGTACGAAACAAATCAACGTCATTTAATAACAGATACAGCCTGCCTGAGCTGAGAGTAGCCTGTGCAATAGCGGGACAGTAGGGTAAGCCGACACGCCAGGCTAGTGGTCTCATCACGATTCGTCGTAGCCTCTCAGGATATGCTGAAAACTGGTACTATAATTAGTGAGCACAAAAGGTCCAAATCACGAAAATCGAAATTTATAAAATTCGAGAACTTTTTATAATATTTTAATGTTTTAGTGTTTAATATAGTGGTTAACACCTTATGTAACGCAGGTGGTGTAGGCTTCACATATATTGTGCAGCAGCGCCAGAGATCAGTGCCCCCAAAGGATTCCTGTTTTTTTTTATTTTCTACATTTATGCGGACATATGGCCAGCCCCTTTGGCGGTATATATATATATATATATATACTTAGCTGATCATGTGATAGCGGGGTCTGCCCTTCGAACACTGGTGTGTTCGCCATAAATCCTACTCTGATTATGCATATGCATCTATTTTTACTGTGTTTCCCCTCCTGTGTATGCTGAGGCTTTGGGATGGACCGATCTCCCGCCCAAGGGGCTGGCCATATGTCCGCATAAATGTAGAAAATCGAAAAACAGGAATCCTTTAGGGGCACTGATCTCTGGTGCTACTGCACACACAACATATATATATATATACAGCGACATTTGAAACCTCGCTTTGCCAGACAGAGAGAGAAGGGGAGGGGTCTTGTAAGTAAAATTCGTGTACTGCAACATGTGTTCAGAATTCAGGTCCACGCCGCTGAAAGACGAAAGTAAAGCATTATACACAAATATGCTTTAACAGTTCTACACATTGGGACTGAATTTCGTAAGAAGCGGAATACTCTTTCCTTCTCGGAAAACAAACTTTTGAAACAACTGTGTGTGCTTACTTATTTACTTACTTACTTACTTACTCAGTAATTGCCATTTTTCTACTGTGGCGCAACAGCCCCCGGTGGGCCAGGGCCTCCTCATTCACGAGGTTAATAGATCACATTCAACGGCGCTCTACAATCGGTATGACTCCTCCGAACAAGTGATCGGCCCGCCGCAGAGACTTGACAACACACAACACTCACAACAGACAGATATCCATCCACCCGATTGGATTCGAACCCACAATCTCAGCAGGTCAGCGGCAGCAGACCTACACCTTACACCGCGCGGCCACTGGGATCAGCTCAGTAATTACCATTACTGTTCAGAAATCACAACTGGATACCGTATAAAGTCAGGTTTATACACTAGAAGACGCTACGAATTATTGTATAGAATCTGTATTTTTATGTCCCACACTAAAAGTTTAAAACTTCCTGGAAACTATTACTATGTTATGCACATCTTTCATATACGATTTTATTTCTCCAGGTGCAGTCTCCCTGTTTCTCCTTTACCGTAGTCCTCGGCAACCATGTACAGTCTTTTATTGAGCGCAGGGTGATTTACGCCCACCATTTCACAAACAACGACTTTTCTGTGCAGCCTCAAGTAACGGAACGTGTGTCAAGAAACTCACTTTAATTTCTGTAACGCAAATTTAAGGATAATTTAGAATAACTTAGAGCAAACAATATAAATTACGTGCGATGCCACGCACTTTCTTTTTCGCAAGAGGAATACACGTGTTATCCAATACTGGGTAACTAATAAATACTGCAATATGCAGACAAGCCTGAAGTTCGTTTTAAGAAACCCGAACCCGAAGTATCCGATTTCCTAGATTTTTACGTTTGTGGACAGACAGTTTGTGGGAGGCCCTGGAAGGGATAGTGGAGATACCGGACAGTTGCAAGGCCGTTACCTGCACTGAAAGAAACGGAGGTATACATAATGCCTCGAGTGGGATCTTAACCCTTATCCTGCTAACGTGTAGAATACGGTGAGCTTTTAATAATGTCAGCAGATGGCAGATGGGATTTAACTGGCTGTTTAAAGGGCTAACTCACAGTTCCTGTGTTCTAGTAGTATAAGACGGTGAATGCCTTAGGTAGTTTTGCCCCTGTGAAAGGTGGTCATCTATTAACAAACTAAGCTAATAAAATTCACTATCTATCCACTTGATATTACGTAACTTTTAAGTTTGAATAAGAAAACTTGGTAATCCAGGAATTCTGAGCATTATGTTACCGCTACCTACAGAAAATAAAAATTGCTTTCGTTCATCTTCTTATTTTCTGGTGACGACACTTTTTAGAAAACAATGCTATAGTAAGGGCTGATGAGAAGTCGTAGGTATGATTACGAAGAAGTGAAAGATATGAATTGGGAAAGATGGTGAAGACGCTCTTGTATCCAATTTTAAGGCATCGTCCTGGGATTCTCGGAAACATCACGTTGAGAGAACTGATCTCAGAGCACGTTTCGAATTCTGCCGACAAAAAATCGCTGAGCCAAACCGCTCTGTCGTTGCAGCTACTGCAATTGTGCTAAGGTGAACCTGTTCACATTTGAGGCACGTTTAGATACGTGGCATACGCACATTCCATATAAAACAACACTGTTAGTGGCTACTGCAATGGCGTCCTAAAATATCATAGCAAATTCTGGTGTAAACTGTTGTCAGATGATCAAAATTCTGACGAGTCGCCTTGCTAGGTCCTCCGCTGAATCCGCGGCGCGGAGCCACCGAACACACAGTACACTAGAATTCGTTATGGGCTCTTCCGTACTAATGTTCGGTATACCGACTGGAGCCAGTATTCTCACAGGCGTGGGAGTAACTGAGCTAATAATTATGAGGGTTGGTCACTATTGTCCAGTCGCGAGAGGGGGGGTAGGGGAGGGCCAACTATTTTCACATGTCATTGTACATGTTATTTCATTTCTGTTGTAACTTAGGATCACTTTCGTATTAAGAAGAAAGGCCCAGAAAGAACTTACCAGCAACGTAATATTCACACGGCTTCACACACCAGTATACGTTATTTGTACTCGAAATGCTTAGCGTTTCAAGTTAACAGCTACTGAAAATCGGTAACATGCTTTCACTCGCTCGCTCATTCGTTGCTTTGTAGATACTTTAGACTAATGGACGAGAAACGAGAATGAATAGACGGATAAGGAGGCCTGCTATTGAAGCTTTTCCCTTCCACGCAAAATATCAGTTGTTCATTTTACAGCAATATCACAACCCCCTTGCGCCAGCCATGCAAGTATACTCAATGACCCGTTTAATGTACAGTCTAACAGAAAGAATCCGTTATAAGTAGGTAACAGCCTCTCTCTACTATGTCTGCCGAGAAAATTCCATTTCTCAACTCCTCTCCTCTTCCCGCTGCTCCTGCCGTGATACATAGTTTATAGCCTATATCGAAAACCAATGAACACTGAAGGGGAAGTACATACAAAATGTTGGTAAGGAAACCTGAACGCGAGACCATATGGAAAACCTAGGATTCGATGGAAGGACAATATTAAAATGGATCTTCAAGAAAAATGGTGAGGTCTTGGAGTGGATTGATTTCGTTCGGGAGAGGGACAAGTGACGAGCTCTAGTGAATGCGGTAATAAACCTACGGGTTCCGTGAAATGTGGAAAATCTCTGGAATAGCTGAGGAACTAACAGCTTCTCAAGATGGATTATCATCCATTACTAATATACCGCCTTGGAGCAGTGTCCTCCTTGAGAAACTAATCGGTTCTCAGCTGGTCAAGAAATTCCCCACATTTTACGGAATCCGAAGTTTCATTACCGCATTCACAAGTACCCACCGCCTGTCCCTATCCTGAGACACATCGATCCAGTCCATGCTCCCACATCCCACTTCCTGAAGAGTCTTCTTAATACTATCCTCCTATCTAAGCCTGGGTCTTCCAAGTGGTCTCTTTCACTCAGGTTAACCATACCAAAACCCTGTCCACGTAAACCTTTCCTTGCCATGTACGTGCTACATGCCCAGCCCACCTCATTCTTCTCGATTTGATCACCTGAACAATATTGGGTAAGGGTACAAATCATTAAACTCCTCATTATGTAGTTTTCTTAACTCCCCTTTACCTCGTCCGTCTTAACCCCAAATATCCTCCTGAGCACCTTATTCTCAAACACCCTCAGCCTACGTTCCTCCCTCAATGTGAGCGACCAAGTTACACACCCATTCAAAACAACAGACAAATTTATAGTTGTTATCGTAATCTTTGTATTTTTGGGTAGAAAATTGGAAGACAAAAGATTCTGCACCGAATGATAGCTAGCATTCCCTGACTTCAGTCTGCTCTTCATTTCTTCCTGAAGAGAATTTTGATTTGTTAAGGTTGTTCCCAACGTTTGAACTCTTCCAAACCTCTCTAAGAAACTATTATCAATCTTTGATCTCGAGACATGACTGTGTACTTGGTTCTATCAGCATTTACTTCTAGCCCAATCTCCTTACTAGGAACTACTAAAGCTTTTGTGTTCTTCTTTATAGTGTGTACTCATCCGCCCACTATATTAGCGCCAGTTGTACAAAACAAAAGCTGATGTGTACCATTTAATTTCAAGCCATCCTGGTTTACCTGAACCCTCCTAATGGCGTACATAAAGCAAAGTTAAAAAGCAATAGCTGTATAGCATCTCCTTGTTTCAAACTATTCTTAATAGGAAATATGTAAGACATATTTGCCTACCCGAACTCCGCTACAGATTTCATCCAGACAAATTTTTATTAGTCTTACAAGTTTTATGGGGATACCAAATTCCATGAGATTATTACACAAGACCTCCCTCCTCATTGAATCATAAGCTTTCTTGAAGTCTATGAATAGCTGATGTTCTGCTTCATTGTAATCCCAATTTTTCTCAAGTATTTGACGAGTGCAGATTATATGATCAGTAGTTGACCAGTTGCGTCGAAATCCATATTGATGATCCCCAATATGGAGTTAAACTTGACAGCAGGATGTTGATAAAATTTTGTACGTAGTTGACGAAAGTGATATGCCTCTAAAATTATTACAATCTGTTTTATCGCCCTTCTTATAGATAGGTACAATGATCCACTGCTTCCACTCCTCAGGTAATTCCTCATTATTCTGAATAGAATTAATAAGTTTATAAATCTCGGAGCGAATTGTTCTACCCCCTGCTTTAATCAATTCTGCTGGGATTTGATTAATCCCTCGTGATTTGTGGCTTTTTAGCTTTCATTCGGCCATCTCAACTTTAAAGACACTCAGCTCAGGCACTAGTGGTTCTGCTGTATGTATTTCTGTCTGCCTAAGATCATTAACCCTATGTACATTCAATAGTTGAAATAAATGGTTCCTCCACTTAGCTACAATACTGTGGGAGTCTGTAACCAAATCACCCTTTCTCATCCTGTACGATTTTAGTTCTAGGCTGGTAACCCTTCGTAAAGTCACTTATGCCCCTCTGATATTTTTGACCTTACTGTTAGTGTCAAGTTCCTCAATTTTAGCTTTCAGATATTCCTTCTTTTTGTTCCTGAAATGTCTGCACCGTGGAGTTATGAACACTGCACGTCTATGCTCTGATTCTGAGAGTCTGAAGTTCTCAAAGCGGTCTTAATGGAGATCCGAGCTGTAGGTCCTTCATTTCAACACAGAAAAAAAAAATTCTTATAGAAAGTTGGCAATTGTATTTACTATTACAGACACTACAAATTTATTGTCATCCCATTACTACTGTTCTGAATTGTCATTGTTGTAGGTCCTTTAAAATATTTTCATCCTAATGGCCATATTATAAATTTGAATAAATATAAATACATATAATTTTGGTAAAATATATTTTAGTTCACTCTTTATTCCCTTTTTGTGACACACCACTACAGTAAGAATGCGTTTAGGGAACCGGGACGGCACCTGCATTTTTCAGTAAAAAACCAATCTAGGAGCCTAACTGCTTTTACATCCGAAGACATTTACTCGTAAAATACCAGGAGTCTAAGAGCTTAATTACTGCGCCCACACCTACACCGTTCACTATACGAAAGTCTAATGACCTGATAATTGGACGCACATTTACACCTTTCACCTTCGCGACAGCGTAAGTGTCTAATTATGGGATGTACATCCACACCACTCACAAGACAAGAGTCTAATTACTGTCTGATTTTTGTGTGCAAAGGTACATCATTCAAAATACGACAGTTGAAGAGCTTAATTTTTGCTACTACATATAAATACATTTACAGAATATAAGTAATATTCTTATACAAATATCACTTAAATCGAAGAAACGGCACCACCGCTAGAAACTAAGATACGCATTTGCAAATAATGCAAGAAGGGATCCCTTCAGACTTCCATCGCTGTGTGAAGGAGATCTTCGCCCTTCTGGGCTAATGCACAGCGTCGATCCTCTAAGACTGAACCTACAGTTTGTCCCTAAACCTCGGTAACTACCTACCTATAACAGCAGCGTAACATCGTAGAAGAGCGGAGATCTTATACATGAAACCGGCTGAAATCATTTGCTTGCAGTTTCCCGTAGAAATAAACAGAGGTGAAGAGATCGGAAATGTAAGTCACAATCTGACCAGAAAATTTTCATGAAATTTCCCAGCATCTTAGAATTCCGAGTGTTACACATCTTTCGAATAACTTCGATAAAAACATTAATAAAATCAATTATAACTTTGAATCTAATGTTTATATTTCTCATAGCGAGTTAATTTTAGGGGAAAAAACTAATTATTCTTACAACAAAATAGTTGTTATCAAGTATACAGTGATTTTGTCTTGATTAAATACACTTAATTTCTGTACATTTATACCCCATCAGCAAGACGCAATTTATCGTGTGTACCAGCCTGCTTCATTTGTGATAACACAGCCGTAGACCAAAATTACATGCAAGAGGAATTATTTTTAGATTTACAGTTTGTTTGTGGCAGTAATGGTAGCAGTAACAGCAATAAAATTATCGACCTTACTCTTGGATATCGCCGGGCAATAGTACATAGTCGGTCTACTCTGAATCCAACGTACGTGAATTGTAAGTTTCTCACCATTTATTTATAATTTCTGAATTATCGTCTTTATATTGTATACTGTCTATTGTATATTGTATACTGTATGTTGTATATTGTATATTACTTATACACATATGCATAATTTATCGTAAACTGTTTAACTTAAGAACTGTTAGCTCCACTCGTTCTTCAGTTGTGGCCACCAAACAGAAAGCGTATATTCTGCACTACATGTATTGCCAAACTGCAGGTAACGTCGTCTTTCATTCAGTGTAACGCAACGTTATGAGACAAATTTACAAGAAAACGCTGACTTGCAATATGACAAATGCATTACAATAAACCAAACATAACACACATATAGCCATTAACTCAAAGTTTTTGAGAAGGGATAATTGTCCCCAAACGGAAAAGCCGACTCACTTGAAACGCTAATACGAAAACAAGCCTAGCCATACTACAGTTATTTGGGACTTGCGATATTTAACACCTTTGGTGTCTCTGAAATTTACCAATATTAAATTGGTGGCGCGTTTCCACATACTACTGAAAAGCCAAATATTATCGGTCGTCCATATTTATTTCCTGAGAGGTTCGGAAACTCCAGAAGTATTGCCACACGCCTGAGTAAAATTCATTTGTCCTTCTGTCTATTGCTTCTCTTCATTCCGATGTCCCGGTATCACTTTTGCACAGACCTGTTTTATGTTCAGGTCCTTGGTCAAAATCAATTTCAAAGTTCCTCTATTAATGTTTAATCGTCCCCCTATCTCCCGAGCACTCGACTGACGATTATTTTAAACATTTCAGTAGCTTTTCCCCTACTTTCATTAAATACTTTTAAGTTGTCGAACGATCGGTTGTGTTGCCGTCTGTTACAGTGCCCCTTGTTCATGTGCTTACTGTTCACTCTCCTAACACACTTTCTATTTATTCTCTAATCATAAGGACATTCAATGTATTTCATTAAAGTTTTATATTTTTTATTCTCTAACAATTTACTTCATATATCCCGAAATATTTGTTGATTTACTTTTCAATGATTAAGGAATAAAATTAGGAAGAACGTCGAAGAAGCGGGTGTGACGTAATTCGCGGTATTATTTTCGATTTTGTCTGGAGGGATTGAAGAAGGCCAGATTAAACCCCAGACAGCATATGCTTTTGTCACTGACTGTATTCACTCCATTCGATAAGCTGGTTCCTGCTTGAGAAATCACAGAAGTAGCACGATTGTAAACACCATATATAATTCTACGACGCAGGAACAGGCTTAACTGCGCGCCGTGGTGAGCAGTAAAAAAAAATAGAAAAGTGTATCTAAGCTAACGCTGAAACAGTGCCACATCTTATTGAACATCTGTTAGCTGTTTATATGTTGTCCTTTCCCTTTGACATTACGTAACTTGAAATTTGGGTTCCATAGTCATTTACTTCTTATCACTCTTTCTTTCGGCACGCCAAGCTACGCCATCAGCGACTGGATTACTGTCAAAAGCGTTCGCTGCACGATCATTTACATCCCCTTGGCAGAAAACCGACTGACACATTTCGGTGTGAGAGATCTATCATCTTTACCACTTCATGGTGTTTTGCATCCGTACAATATGAACCAACAGGATGCAATATTGGCTTTCAATTTATTTCAATAATTAACCTCTACATGTTTTGAGCAGGCTTACTGCTCATCATCAGGAGGTACTACTCTGTATATACAGCAGTTGGTGTATGACATGCCTTTATGTTGACTGGCAACAGTAGTACCTCCTGATGATGAGAAGCAAGCCTTCTCGAAACTTGTAGAGGTTAATTATTGAAATAAATTGAAAGTAAATAATGCATCCTGTTGGTTCTTACTGTACGGATATATCACGATGCACGGTCAACAAAACATTAAAAAAGATCCTCTCTCAACCTGTGCACGGGACGGCCACCTTTAGGTGTGATGATACCAGAGGCTGTATAATAAAATTTTGACCTCCTAATGATGAACACATGTCGCTCGAAACATGTAGAGGCATTAAATAAAACTTATTGTAAAACAAAATTTTGTGCATCAAGTTGGTTAATTACTAAAATAAATTAAAAAGTTGTTTTGCATGTTTGTACGTTCACGTTTAATTTGCCTTTCGGTACCCTTACACTGTGTTCTGACATGGATAACTTGGACAGAAAGTGTCCGCTAGACGAGAACGAATCTTTTAAAGGTTTCCTTGAAGAAAGATCCTTTTCCTTAGAAATCTAACAGTGACCCTCCATATGTCTAGTTATCCATCCACTTGATCAAGTGTAGCCACCAGTCAATGAAAGTCTGTTGCACTCAGAAAAAATAGCATCCTCTTGAAGAAATTTCACTTTCACTTTCTGGGAAAAATATCAATGTGTTGGCAGTACGTACTTGTGAGGTAAGAAAAATATTGATGTGATTCGAAAGTGGGAAATATACTGAGGTCTGGTAGTTTTAACATAATGTTGTGGGGTATATGAACATCTACTTTTCGGAGAAGCACCCTTTCTTTATATTCGAATTTCTAATGCCTCCATTTTTAAAACATTTTTCGAAACGCTGTTATGATTCTATAACAATATAAAACAGACAGCCATAGCATAAATCTTTACAGGCCATGAAACCTCAATTATCGTTTTATAATAGCTCTTTTTTTTTTTGCAAAAACAGCTAATAATGTAGCGGCATAGTGAAATGGTTTTGTGCTTAACTTCATTCGTGAAATTGGTATGCAAATAAGCTACAGAAATATCTACTATTAATACCGAACACGTGCGTCTCTCCCCTGATTTAATTACAGAAATCATTACATGCAGAACCTAATAGGCCGAAATGTATAAAAATTCGCTGTAAAAACGTGTCAGTGGAGAACAGGACATTTGGTTCTTTTTCCTGCTAATACACCCATGTAACACTCCTAAATGCTGAGGAAATTACTGGAATCTAAGACGCACAACGTAAGAAATTTACGACACTACAGTTACAGGAAATTCGTAGTTTACACAGGTTACCTGATAACACACTGGTGTTGTGAAATCCAGGATACAGAAAGAGGAAGGGCATCTTGTTAAGAAAAGCCTCTGCCCCCGGCGGGGGATCGGAACTCGGTAGTCCAGTTCACATTCTATTCTAATTATACTAAACGAGGTATACAGATAAAGCACAGACACTGTTTCCTGAAAGGAATTTTACAGCATACTAATAATTATTAAAGTACTGACATCACAACTAGTCCTTCCTAATGTAACAGAAAGCTAAGTGTTTCTGTCTCACTAGCACATCATCAGAATAAGTACAAAGAATTTTATTACAACCACAAAAATACGATTTAAATAGAATAAGTATTTTAGGTGAAATCTGATATTTTGTAAATTAAAATGTTTAAGTGTATAAACGATGCATTTATCTGTAGCTTCGCTAATTTGATTTTCCTGTTTTTGTGAAAATTACTACAACAAATCTGGTTTTCACTAAATATTTTACACATCTTAAGACCCGATAAAATATCATAAAATTTATTTACACGAGCACCACATGATGTTTTAATTACAAT
>Ga0123354_10004053_pt1 | contig 20576 bp, 17 predicted proteins | sample TergutLab28metaG_2_FD_97872 | JGI IMG/M metagenome (GOLD analysis project Ga0123354, IMG submission 97872) | Labiotermes labralis P4 segment gut microbial communities from Petit-Saut dam, French Guiana - Lab288 P4 | ecosystem: Host-associated > Arthropoda: Insects > Digestive system > Gut ...
AGCGTTGCCGCTTCTATCAGGCCTCCACCAGCGAGCTCTTCGGCGACGTGGCCGAGTGTCCGCAGACTGAGGCGACGCCGCTGCGTCCGCGCAGCCCCTATGCGGTGGCCAAACTCTACGCCTACTGGATCACCGTCAACTACCGCGAAGCCTACGGCATCTATGCCTGCAACGGCATCCTCTTCAACCACGAGTCCCCGCTGCGGGGCGAGACCTTCGCCACGCGCAAGATCACGCGCGCGGCCGCCCGCATCAAGCTGGGTCTGCAGGACAAGCTCTTCCTCGGCAACCTGGACGCCCGCCGCGACTGGGGTTTTGCGGGAGAGTACGTCGAGCTCATGTGGCTGATGCTGCAACAAGACGCCCCCGACGACTACGTGGTGGCGACCGGGCGCTCAGAGACCGTGCGTGAGTTCTGCCGCGCGGCCTTCGCGGCGGCCGGCATCACGCTACGCTTCGAGGGCGCCGGACTGGGCGAGCGGGGCGTCGACGAGGCCACCGGGCGCGTGCTGGTCGAAGTCGACGAGCGTTACTTCCGCCCGACGGAGGTCGAGGCCCTCTGCGGCGACGCGACCAAAGCGCGCGAGAAGCTCGGCTGGCAGCCGCGCGTCACTCTGGAGGAGCTCACCGGCCTGATGGTCGACGCCGACCTGGCAGAAGCAGAAGCAGAAGCGGCACAGGAGTAGTGAGCGCTCTCTTGCAGACGCAAGGCGCCGATAGCGCGGCCACCACGGTGATCTATGATCACCAGGCGTTCGTGATGCAACGGTGGGGCGGCATATCGCGCTACTTTGCGGAGCTGGCGAAACGCCTGGCCAAGTATCCGGACCTGCGGCCGCTTGTCGTTGCTCCCTATGCGAACAACGAGTATCTTGAGCGCCTGCTGGGGATCAAGACACGATCGGTGAGCGCGCGCTACCGACGTCGCGGCGTAGGCAAGTTGATGGCGCTTGAAAGCCAGCTCGATCAGCGCGCGGTGCGCGCGGCGTTTGCCCAACACCCCGGCGCGCTCTATCATCCGACCTATTACGATCCTTTTCTGCTCAAGGGTGATTTCAAAGGTCCGGTCGTGATCACGATCCATGATATGTTCTATGAGCTGTTCGCCCCGGAAGGCGCTGACGCCCGGGTCGCACGCCAGAAAAAAGCGATGCTTCAGCGCGCGGATCGCATCGTTGCGGTGTCTGAGGCCACGCGCCGCGATCTCGCTCGCCTCTACCCCTGGACGCAGGATCGCACCACCGTGATCCATCACGGCGTATCGCTTGTGCCCGCGCCGCCCGGCGAAGGCGCGCTGGTCGAAGGCGACTATCTGCTTTTTGTGGGGAGCCGCCCGTCTTACAAGAACTTCGCGGGCTTTCTTGCGGCCTTCAAAGAGCTCGCCGCCGGATACCCGGCGCTCAAGCTGGTTTGCACGGGAGGCGGGCAGTTCTCCAAAGAAGAACAGCGCTTTTTAGAAGAAGCCGGCCTGGCGCAACGGGTCATTTTGCGCGAAGTGTCCGATGAACAGCTCAGCAACCTCTACCACTTTGCGCGGGCGTTTGTGTTCCCCTCGCTCTACGAAGGCTTTGGCCTGCCGATACTGGAGGCCATGAGCTGCGGCGCCCCTTGCGTCCTCAGCGACACGGCGGTGTTTCATGAGGTCGCGGCAGACGCCGCTCTCTACGCTGACGCCCGCGACCCCAGCGCCCTGGCCCGCGCGATCGACGCCCTGCTGAGCGATCCCACGCTGCAACAGCAGCTGCGCGCCGCCGGGCGCGAGCGGGCGCGGGCGTTCTCCTGGGCCCGGTGCGCGCAGCAGCACGCGGCTCTCTACCGGGAGGTCAGCGGGGCCCATGCCAACTGACACGACCGATATGCTCGAGATGACTGAGATGGCCGGGCTGGCCTCAGGCAACCCGGACGACGGCGCAGGGCCAGAGTCCCCGCCTTCACGGACGTCGGGCAAGCGCCGTGTCATCAAAAACACGCTTTACATGGGCGGCGCGCAGGTCGTGTCGCTGCTGGTGTCCCTGGTAGCCTTCCCGCTTTTCCTCAAGCATTACGGTACGTCGATCTACGGCCTGTTCCTGCTGGTGAGCACGGTCGCCTCCGTGATCACGCTGTTCGACTTCGGCACGACCTCGATCATCACAAAGGAGGTCGCGCGCCATCTTGCCCTTGATGACGAGGAGGGGCTTTCCCGCACGGTGTTCTCGTCCTTTGTTTTCTATGGGGTGCTTGCGCTGCTGACCGCGGCGGTGTTCGTCTTCATCGGATGCTACGCGCATACGTTTTTCAGCGTGACCGTGGTGCAGGGGCAACTCCTGCGCCTGATGTTTTTCGTCCAGGCGGGCGTACAGCTGCTCACCTTCGCGGTTTGGCCCGCCCGCCCGATCCTGGCGGGCTTCCAGCGCTATGGGATACTGGCCGTTGGCAACATCCTCAACGTCATCGGCTCGACGCTTGCGATCATCTTCGTCCTGGTGACCGGCAGGGGGCCGCTGGTCCTGGTGGCGTTGTCCGGCCTGTTCTCGGTAGCGGTCGCGGGCGTCCTGATGGTGGCGTTGCTCAAAACGTTGCCCCGCCATCCGCTCTCTCTGCGCGCTGTGAAAGCGGGCCCTCAGATCCGCGCTCTCCTGAAGCTGGGCCTCCCGCTCTTCCTGGTGCAGATGACGGGCTTTCTTATCCGGCAGCAATCCGATAAGCTCATCATCGGCGTCTTTCTCTCCGCCGCCGCGGTGTCACTCTATGAGATACCGTCCAAGCTCTTCTCGCTGGCTTCCCAGATCGTTGACACGTCGACGGGGTCCTTGCTTCCGTATCTGAGTGGGCTTTCGGCGCGCGGCGAACATGAGCGCCTGCAGAACACGTTCATCTATGGTTCGCGCTACCTCAGCTTGCTGATCTGCCCTCTGCTGGGTCTGATCTTCATCATGGCGCCGACCTTCGTGCACATCTGGCTGGGCCCTCAGTTCGCGGTGGCGGGCACGATCGCGCGTATACTTCTTGCCGTCCCTCTGCTCTGGCCTTTTACCGCGATCGGGGACTCGATCCTCATCAGTATGGACAAGATGAGCAAGTGGATGCCCCTGGCGTTGCTTGCCGGGGTGATCAGCATCGTGTTGTCGCTGTGCCTGGTCCGGCCCTTCGGTCTGACCGGCGTCGCCGCGGCCAGCTTCTTCGGCGGATTTCTGGAGCTCGTCTTCTATATCCCGCTGTTCTTCCATCTGACCAAAACAAGTTTTTCCGGGTGGCTGAAGTCCGCTCTTGTGCCGGGCCTGATCAGCATCGCGCTCTGCTGGTGCCTGTCGCTTTTGGCGCAGCGGGTCTTCGTGATCCCGTCGTTATGGATACTTGCCGCCCTCAGCGCCGCTGTCCTTATCATCGTGTGGCTGGTGGTGTGGCTGATCATCATGAACCGGTCAGAGCGCGCGATGATCTTGCAGTGGGTCGGCCGGTCGAAGGAGGACTAGCATGTCGTACACGTTGGCACAGCTCGCCGCAGCCGCGCGCGAGAAGGCGCGCCAGAAGTTCGTGCGCTTTGGCAGCTTCAGGAACGTCGCGCCCTTCAATGAGGGCTTCGGTTTCAACGTTGGCCTGCCGGTCGATCGCTACTACATGGAAACGTTTCTCCAGGCGCAGTCTGCGCGCATCACAGGCCGCGTGCTGGAGGTCGGCGACCGGGCCTACACGGAGCGTTTCGGCACGGGAGTGACCGAGAGTATCGTCTTCTCCCATGAGGCCGCGCCCGGTGAAGCGCAGCTCGTGGGCGACTTAAGCGACTGTCCCCAGGTGGCCGATGATACCTTTGACTGCATCATTCTGACCCAGACCTTGCACTACTTCGCGGACATGGGAAAGGCGGTCCGCGAGCTTATGCGGATCCTGGCCCCGGGTGGGGCGCTTCTTTGCACGGTCCCGGGCATATCGCAGATCAGCCGTTCTGACATGGAGCTCTGGGGGGACCGCTGGCGCCTGACCTCCCTCGGTTTGCGCGAGCTGTTGGAGGCGAGCTTTGACCCGGCGGGCGTCTCGGTCCAGGCCTATGGTAACGCTCTGACGGCGCTCAGCTTCATCGAGGGGATCCCGGCGCGCAAGCTGAAGCCCCGCGAGCTGGATGCCCGTGTTGATGACTTCGAGGTGCTGGTGTGTGGCGTCGCGATAAAATGACCGTACGCCATCTGTCAAAGACGGCGCTTTCCGGGGCTGCCGTGTTGCTGCTGGCCTTCGTGATCGCGGTTCTCTCGCTCTGGTGTGTCAGAGCCCTGCCTTTCGCCGCGGCCCAAAACCACATCGTCGAAGGCGCGCAGCAACTTTCCCAGGAGCCCTCCTGGTACCAGTTGTTTCCTCAAACGATCTCGACCGACCTCCTCAACCCCTTCAATGGCTCGGACGCGATCATGCTCTCGGTCATGATGAAAGACCCCGGGGTCTCGTCGTTTCGATCGGCGGTGCTTGACCGGCTGAGCGGGACGGAACCGACTGCGGCCCGCATGATCGTGCTTCGCGCGCAAGGTAGCCAGGTCACCTGGTGGTCGTATGCGCGCTACTGGCATGGGTACCAGATCGTGCTGCTGCCGTTGCTGGAGCTCTTCACGTATCAGCAACTTAAAGTCTTCATCGGTTGTGTGGTGGCGGCGGAATTAGTGGCAGTCGCAGTGCTGCTGATCAGGAAACATCGCATGATCGCCGAAGCGCTTCTTCTCGTCGGCGCGTTCCTCTTGTCCTTCGGCTTTATGGCGAGCGCTTCTTTGCAGTATGCCACCACCTATCTGATCGCGTTTTCCGCCCTGCTGGTCTTCCTGCTTTTTGAGCGGAGGCTCAGCTCGCGCACGACCGGGTTCTTTTTCGTCATAGGGATACTCACCGCGTTCTTCGATATCCTTTCGACGCCGCTGCTTACGTAGGGGATACCCCTTCTCCTCGTGTTGATACTGTTGAGGAGGCGCGACCTCGCGCGAAAGCCTGGCGAAGGAGCCGGCCTTAAAGCGTATCTGGGTTTCCTGGCGCGCTCGATCGGCGCCTGGCTGAGCGGGTATGTGATCTTCTGGGCTCTGAAATGGGCGCTTGCGGTCATGGCGGGAGATCCTGGCGTGACCAGGGGCATCCTCCAGACCGGCGGCCAGCATCTGGCGATCGCGGGCAACCAGAACCTCATCGTCACGATGGTCCAGGCGATCGCCTACAATCTGGCCGTGTTCATCCCGCGCCAATTAGGGCAAGGGGTGTTCCTGCGTTGCGCCATCGCGCTGGTCCTGATCGCGCTGGTGATCGGCGCTTGGCTTCTCGCGAGAAACGTAAGGCAGATCAGCTGGGACGTCGCGCGCAGAGAGCTGCCGCTGCTCCTGTGCGCCCTGTTACCCTTCGTGTGGTTTGTGCTGTTGCCAGGCCATAGCAAAACCAGCTACTGGTTCTCGGCGCGGATACTCTTCATCAGCCTCTGGGCAACAGCGCTCTTTATCTACTACTCTCTGAGGCGGCCGGCAGGTCACCCGGGCGGTCCTGCCGCTCAACTTCCGGAGTCGTGACAAGCCAGTCGGTCGCCCGGGCCTTTTTAGGCGACGCCTGCTCCCAGGAGATAGGCTCCTTGTGCGCGAAGTCGCAGAAGCGGCACCAGGGGATCGGCGCGCAGAGCAGGTCGAAAAGCTCCCAGCCTGACGTCACCTGGTAGATATCGCGATAGTCTGCGGGGCTCACCTCGAAACCATCCAGGTCAAAGCGCTCCTTGAACGCGTCGCAGTAGGCGACGTAGGCGCAGGGGTACAGCAGGCCATCGCGCAGGGTGGGGCAGGTGATGTCGGCGTGCTCGCAGGCGACGAACGCCTGGACGGGGTCCTGGGAACCGGACGGGTCCAGGGGCAGGCGGAAGAACACCTCGTCGCGGTATTCTTTGAATTCATAGCGCACCTGGTGAGCGACCGCCAGCTCGGTGATGCGCTCCTTGCCCGGGCCAATCGGGTACAGATCGGTGTCGAGCAGGATGTCGTTTTGTGCCATCGCCTCCCAGAACTCCTCCTTCATACGGGGCAGCAGTATCCCGTTGGTCATCAGCTCGATATCCGCGTGGGGAAAACACGTCCGCGCGACCCGGAGAAACGACGCGACCTCAGGATGCAGAAGCGGCTCGCCACCCAGCAGATAGATCTCGTTGATCTGAGAGAACAGCGCCGCCATCCGCTCGAAATCACGCGTAAAGCTTGCCAGGTCGGTAAAGGTCGGCTTACAGATGTTGCTGAAATGTGTGCAGGATCGACAGTTCAGGTTGCAGTGATCGCACAGGTGCACGATGACGCGTTGCAAGTGGGGGCGTTTCCCTTCAAGCCTTCGCAGGGACAGGGCCGCAGGGTCCTCCCGCGAGACCGCCCAGGGGATGCGCACATGGCTCTTCTCCTCGCCGCGCAGACGGATCAGCCAGGTCTGCGGCAGAACTTTGATAAGCAGGCGCTTCAGCCAGAGCGGGGTGAAGGCGGAAAGTCGTTGAGATCGCGAGAGGGAGGTGTTCATAGTCAGTGCGGCTCGTCTCAAAAAGTATCGGTCAGAAGGTCATCAGGCGGAAGGTGGGTTAGGTTTGTCAAATCCTTTATAGTATTATAGGCAATCATGAGTGCGCGTATCGATAGCCCTTCTCTTGTGTCAGTGATCGTAGCGACCTATAACGACGCGGCCACCTTGGCGCGTTGTTTGGATTCGCTCCGGGAGCAGACCTGGCCCTCGCTTGAGGTGATCCTGGTTGATGACGGCTCCGACGCCGCCGCGTGCCAGTCCCTGGCCGATCTGCTCGCGCGCTACCAGGACACGCGGATCAAGCTTCATGCTCATGGCTTTAACCGGGGCCTTGCGTGCGCGCGCAATACGGGCTTGAGCCAGGCGACAGGAGAGTGGATCGCGTTCGTGGACGCCGATGACTGGGTCGCGCCCGACTTTATCGGGAAGCTCATGGCAGCCGCGCTGCGCGCTGACGCCGACGTCGTCAACTGCCGCTTTGCGGTTGCCGCGCGCGACCGCGAGGGTCAGCCGCGCGAAGCGTATCTTTCCGACGAGGGAAGCCCTGAGCAGTATGGGACGCCCTTGCAGGATCATCCAAACCTTCTTACCACGATCACGCTCAGCATGAACAACAAGCTGTTCGCGCGCGCGCTGTTTGACGACCAACAGCTGCGCTTCCCCGAAGGCCGTGATTATGAGGACCTGGCGACCTGTCCGCGGCTTTTGGTGCGCGCCCGTCGTATCACCTTGGTTGATGAAGCCCTCTACCACTATGATCAGGGGCGCGCGGGCTCCCTCATGTCGCGCTATGACAGCAGCTACCTTCAGGTCGTTGCGGCGCTGGCTGAGGTGCGGGCCGACTGGCATGCCCAGAAGGTCTCGCCTGAACTGATGGCCGAACTCCGGCTCCTGTGCTGTCGCTGCCTGCTGATCGATCGCCTCTATCCCTTCCTGCGGCTGGCCGACGCGCCGGTGACGCGCGCCTATCTTGACGCGGCGTTCTGCTTTCTGGACGAGGCGGGGAGTGGTTGGCGCGCCGGGATGCGCGCGCCGGGAACGCTCCCCTTTTTGAGTGGCGCCAAAGGCCGGGTTCTGGGGCTCATCGTGACCCATGAGCGCCTGCTGCGGCTCTACGCTGCGCTCCTGCGGCTGAGGTTTCGCGGGGAGCGCACAGCCCGTGCGGCTCAGTCAGCCCGCCTGGCGGAGGCGCGCGCGTGAACATCACCCAACTCTCTTACGCTGACGTTGCCGGCGGCGCGGAACAGGTCGCCTCAGACCTCCATCGCGCTTACCGTGACCAGGGCCAGAATGCGACGCTCTTTGTGGGAACGCGCCACGAAGACACGCTCAGTGATTGTTACCCGCTGCCCCATGATCGCTACCGGTCGCCCGGGGCGCAGCGGCTGGTACGCAAAGCTCCCAGTGTTACGGCTGCCCAGAGCAGCAAAAGCGCGCTTCTGAAACGTCGCACTCTGTACACGCTGGCCGATCCGCTTCAGGCTGCGCGCAAGGCGCTTGGTTATGACGACCGGAGCTTTCCCGCGTCCCACCATATCCTCGAACTGACCACGGCGGCGCCGGATGTGTGCCACCTGCACAACCCCTCTCACTTCTTCGACCTGCGGGCCTTGCCAGCGCTTTCGCGGCGCGTACCCCTTGTCATCACCGCCCATGACCTGTGGATGGGAACCGGTCGCTGCGCGTATCCTCTCGACTGCCAGAAGTGGAGAACCGGGTGCGGGAACTGCCCGCACCGCGACTATCCGCCGGTTGCCCCCTTCGATCGGACGCGTCAGGCCTGGCGCGCGAAGTCCGCGCTCTACAACCGCAGCCTGCTTTACCTTGCAAGCCCCGCCTCCTGGGCGTTGCGGAACTTAGAGCAGTCCATCATGGCGGCTGGCGTCCAGGAAGCGCGCGTGATCCCCAACGGCGTCGATCAGTCGATATTTCACCCTGCGCCGCAGGAGGATGAGCGCCGCCGCCTGCGCGAACGCCTGGGGCTACGTCCCGATGACTTCGCCATCGCCTACACCGCCCTGAGCGTGGGCAACCCCTACAAAGACCCGGAGACTTTGAGCAAGGCGCTCGATCTGCTGGCGCCTTCCGGAAGCCGGATCACGCTGATCCAGATGGGCGCTGCCGAAGACTCCTGCGCGCGGGAGAACACGATCACCAGGAAAACGATCGCCTTTTCAAGCAGACGGGAGGACCTTGCCGCGGTGCTCCAGGCCTGCGATCTGTACGCGCACAGCGCGCGCGCGGAAGTCGCGCCGCTGGCGATCCTTGAAGCTGAATCCTGTGGACTGCCCGTGGTGGCAAGCGACGTCGGCGGGATCCGGGAGTGCGTCGCGCGCGACGGGGAGGTCCGGGAGGGCGCTCTGCTGGCGCCGGCTTCTGATCCGCGGGCTCTGGCCGAAGCGATCGGGCGCTACCTCGCCGATCCCGCGCGGACGCGGGCGATAGGGGCCGAGGTGGCGCGTTGGGCCGCGGGGCGGTTCAGCCATCTGCGTATGGCCGAGCGCTACCTCAGTTATTACGAGGAGGCCCAGCGTTCCTTCGCGCAGCGCCGCGTGCGCCAGGGTGTTCAGATAGCGGGAGGTTATTGATGTCGGTCCGCGGTTTTGCCACGCGGCGTTATCGCCGCTTCATAAACCAGCATAACGGAAGCACCCTGGTCCTGCTCTATCATCGCCTCATCGACGATGACCAACCGGACCCCGAGCGCCTGGGTGTCACCTCTGCGCTTTTCGAGTCGCACCTGGCGATGATCGCGGAGGCGTTCGCCACGCCCACGCTGCCCGAGGTCTGCGACGCGCTTCAGGCGGGCAAGCGCCTGACCCCCTCCAGCGTATGCATCACGTTTGATGATGGCTATCGTGACAATTTCGAGAAAGCTCTGCCTTTGCTGCGGCGCTATAACGTCCCGGCGACGTTCTTTGTCGCGACCTTGCCTTTCGAGGGGCGCTTCTTCGCCTGGGATGAGAAGGTATATCCGGGTTTGTCCCCGTCGACCCTCTATGCTGATACGGCGCTTCTGCACCAGGCCGCCCATGATCCGCTGGTCACCATCGGGGCGCATACCCACGCGCATCAACGGCTTTCTGCGCTTTCGCCTGAAGACGCGCGCGCCGACATCGCGCATAACATCGATCTGCTGACCCCCGTTTGTGGCTACCGCCCGCAGCTGTTCTCGTATCCCTTTGGCGACCCCGCCAGCTATACGCCGGAGATCGTCGACGTGGTGCGCTCGTTTGGCTTTACGGGCGCGTTCACGACGACCTTCGGGACCGTACACGCGCGCCGTGACCCCGCGCTTCTCATGCGCTACTATCCCGCCGCGCAAAGCGCCGAAGACCTGGCTGCCGTGCTCCGGGCCTACTTCGGCGACGCCTCATGCTGACGATCCTCATGCTGATCGCCTGCGCGCTTGCCTGTCTTGCCTATCGGCTGCGGGCTCAGCGGCCCCGTGTCGGCGAGATGCTGATCGTTGCGCTCGCCCTGTGTGGACTGGTGGCGGTGCTGATCGCTCAGCTCTGGTCGTTGGGGCGCCTTCTCAACACCTTGACCGTAGCGCTCAGTTGGTTAGCGCTTATCATCGTCCTGCTTGCGTTCTGCCTCAGGAGCGCGGGAGGGATGCGGGCGCTTCTCAGGCGCGTCCCCGCGGGGGGAGCTCGCGTACGGCAAGGCGCCCGGACTCTTACCAGGGCGCAGCGGGTACTTATGCTCGGCCTACTCCTGTGTTTTGCCGCCACGCTTTTCCAGGCGCTCGCCTATCCGGTCATCAACTGGGACAGCCTGAACCATATCATGCCGCGCGTGTTTTTCTGGATCCAGCGCGGCTCGGTGGGCCCTTTCGCCGCAAGTTATGGCCAACAGCTCACGACCTATCCGTTTGCTGCTTATGTTCTTACTCAGATAAAGCTGCTGAGCTTTGGTTCCGATCTGTTCGTGAATACCGCGCAATGGGGCGCCTATGTTCTGGCTTGTGTGTTGGTGGCTGGCGTCACCCATCAACTGGGGGGCCGGCGCACTTCCTGCTTGCTGAGCGCTCTTGCCGCGGCAACGATCCCCATGGCGGCCCTTCAGGCCGTGACCACCCAATATGACCTGGTGGTCGCGCTGTTCGCGCTGGCCAGCATCTATGAGATCGTGGTGTTGCGGGCGCTGATACATCAGGGAGAGTTGCCCGCGACGCGCAGTCGTCTCTACCTGCTTGCCCTGATCTCCGGGCTTGGTCTGCTGGCGAAAGTGACCTGGCTTTTGGCGATCTGGCCGTTGCTTCTCCTGCTGGTCGCCACACTGATACGGCACAGGCAAAAGACGAAACAGCTTCTGCGTGTCGGCACGATAGCGGTCGTGATGCTGGCGTTTCTGGCGCCGCTTGTCGGCTGGTTCGGGAGCAATGCCGTTTCGTACCAAGGCGACTTCATGGCGATACATGTTGAGGGCAACGCCCAGATATTGGTTCCTGATAAAAGCCCCTCGGCGCTTGCTGTCAATCTGGCGCGTAACGCTTTCATGGAAGTCGGGACCCCGATCAAGCAGATCAACACGAAGCTTGTGTCAGGCGCCCAGGCCATCGCCCATCGCGCGCGGCTCGACCTCAATATGCCAGCCGATAAAGAGACGAGCTCGACTCCTTATGCCCTTAACGCCCAGATCACTAACCATGACCGGGCCGCCGCTCCCCTTACGGTGATCCTCCTGTGTGTCACGCTGGTCGTTCTTATCAGGTACGCGAAAAGGAGCTTCCAGGCGCGTAAAACTCTGGGCTATCTTGGCCTGGTGGCGCTCGGATTCTGCAGCACTGCGATGCTCGTGACCTGGCAGCCGTTCATCACGCGTACGCTGGTCGTTTCGCTTCTTGCTCTGACGCCCGCGGTGGGCTGCGCGTTCGAGGTGGCGCGTAAGCGGAGTGGCGCTGGCAGGATCGGTTATCTCAGGATCGTTCTGATCGTAGTACTGGGGCTTACCGCGCTTCTTGCTTGCCTGGTCATCCTCTTCAACACGACGAACCCATTGCTTCCAACCCGGTATCTTCCGGGAGAAAGCGGCCGGAACCTGGGCTTCTGGAACACTTCGCGGGCCGATCTTTCCTTTGAGACACTCACGCCATCCTTGGGTAGCACCGTTCATTTTCTTGAGCAGAGCGCGAACATGAAGAGCGTGAAGCGGATCGGCCTGACCGGGGACGCCATAAAGATCCAGCCACTTTATCCCTTGCTGATGCCTCTGATGCGCTATCACGTGACCGTTCTGCCGGAGGCAACGGTGGATGGGACGCGGCGTTTAGTCGATCCTGAGACGCTGCCGCCTGACCTCATCCTGGATTTCACCGGCAGAAAGCCGCGCGCGACGCTGGCGTATCACCGGCTCAGGTACCTGAATGTGCATCAGGTCTACCTGCCAGAGACCCAAGCCTGGCTTACGCTGTATCGGCGCGCGTCACCGGGTAGCTCGAAGTAGCCGGGCAACAAAGCGGCGACGCGCCGGGCATGAGTGTTCCGGTCGATCGCATACGCTATACTGGGGTGCTATGGATACGTCCGCGAAGATATACGTAGCGGGTCACACCGGATTGGTGGGCTCCGCGCTCGTGCGCGCTCTGCGGGCGGCGGGTTACGAGAACCTGCTGCTTGTCCCGCACGGCGAGCTCGACCTGTGCGATCAGGCGGCGACGCGCGCGTTCTTCGAGGCCCGTCGCCCGGACTACGTGTTCCTGGCAGCGGCCACAGTCGGCGGCATCGGCGCGAACAGCATGGCGCCCGCGACGTTTATCGCGGACAACCTGGCCATCGCGCTCAACGTCATCGACGCCGCGTGGCGGGTCGGCGCCAAAAAGCTCCTCAACCTGGGCTCGTCGTGCATCTACCCCAAGTTCGCGTCCCAGCCGATCCGTGAGGACGCGCTCATGACCGGCCCGCTTGAGCCGACCAACGACGCCTACGCGCTCGCCAAGATCGCGGCGATCAAGCTTTGCCTGGCCTACAACCAGCAGTATGGGACCGACTACCTCTCGCTCATGCCGACCAACCTCTATGGGATCGGCGACACCTATGACCGCGAAGGCGGCCACGTTCTGCCTGCGCTCATCGCGAAGTTCGATGACGCCCGGCGCGCAGGCGCCGCGGAGGTCACGCTCTGGGGCGATGGCAGTCCGCTGCGCGAGTTTCTCTGGGCAGATGATCTGGCCGGCGCCGCGCTCTACCTGATGCAGCGCTACACCGCTGCAGAGATCGGCGGTTGGATCAACCTGGGCTCGGGCGAGGAGGTCTCGATCGCGGCGTTGGCCGAGCAGGCGCGCGCGGTGGTCTTCGCGGATGCGCCAGCCAGCGCTGCGCTGCCCCGGATCATCTGGGACACGACCAAGCCTAACGGCACGCCGCGCAAACTACTCGACAGCTCGCGCATCCGGGCGCTCGGCTGGCGCGCGACCACCACGCTTGAAGCAGGCCTTGCCCGTGCCTATGAGGATTACCGCGTCATCTGCCTGGAGGGTCGATGAGCCCGACGTTACGCGATGACTTCAAGTCCGGACGTAGGGCGCGACGCCCCCGGCGCGCCTCGTGTTCGGAGGATCGATGACCGCTCCTCTCTTCAGTATCGTGATGGCGACGCGCAACGCGGCAGCCCAGCTGCCGGGCGCGTTAAACTCGCTTGCGGCGCAGACCTGTACTGACTTCGAGCTGATCGTCATCGACGGGGCCAGCACCGACGCGACCCCCGCCATCGCGCGCGCATGGCAAAACCAGGCTGCTCCCGATCGCCTCACGGTCGTCAGCGAGCCGGACCGGGGTATCTACGACGCGTTCAACAAGGGTCTGGCGCGCGCCCAGGGCCGCTACCTCGCGTTTCTGGGAGCCGATGATCGCTACCAGCCCACAGCGCTGGCCGCGGTGTACAGCGCCATCGGGACCGATCCCGACGACGAGCCTGACGCGATCGCGGGCGCCTACAACGTGATCGACGCCTGCGGCCACGCGGCCAAGAAGCTCGCTCGCCCGGAGTTCGTGGCCCAGCGCCTGCCGCGCTCGATGCCGACCTGCCACCAGGCGCTCTTCCTGCGCACCGAGGTCGCGCGCCGCGCGGGCGGCTTCGATCTCAGCTATAAGATCGCGGGTGATTATGACCTGTTCCTGCGTCTGCTGCCGTTGCAGCTTGACTGGCGCTTCATAAACGACACGCTGGTCGACTTCCAGCTGGGTGGGACCAGCTACGCGTTGCGTGACACCGCGCGCGAGTACCGTGAGGCGAAACTGGCCGCGGGGGAAAGCCCGCTCGGCGCCGACCTGGTCTACCTGCGCAACCTCTTCGCCGCGCGCCTGGCCCGTGTCCGAAAACAGCGCAATCAGTAGCTCTTTTTGCAGAAAGATATTCGTCGCTTCGTTGCGTGCGGACAGCCCTAGTATGCTATGATAAAGAGGCATTTTTTGTGTAACTGTTGTTGACCGCAACATCCGATGTAAGGAGCAATATCTATGCCCGATACGTCCGTGGTAGAGATTACCGCAGAGGACATCTCTTCCGGCTCAAAAGAGCCACGCAAACGCCCCACAAAATCTAAAAGTACGTCGATCTGGCATGACCCGGTTTCCGCGACCCTGGTGTTCGCGATCGCGCTTGTCATCATCGGCGCCCTTCTCGCCGCGGTGTTCGCGGTGCTTAACGGATCGATCAATCTTGGCTCAGCGCCACCGGTCAACGTCAATCAGGCTTTGATGCAGCGCGCAAAGGGCTCGGTCTCCACTGATAAGGATTCCGACAGCTATACTGAGCTGATATTCACGCAAGTCGACGAAGGCGATATCCCTGGCGCGCAGGTCACGCTATCTGAGGCGAAAGCCCAAAAGTTCGATCTGACACAGAACCAGATGATCAACTACAGCCAGGCCTATATCTATCAGAACAGCGGACGCACCGCGGACGCCATCAAGCTCTATCAAAAGGTCATGAGCGATCTCATGACGGCCTATGAGACGGAGAAGGCCAAGGGCGGCGACATGAACTGGGCGACGTCATACGGCGTGCCGGATAACTACTTCAACAGCGCCTCTCTTCTTGCGGATATCTACCAAAACGAGAAGGATTGGAATAACACCATCAAGTATCTGACTCTCTATCTGAATCGTCCCTCGGTCGCCGTTGATTCTTCGGCATTGGTCGATCGAGGCAACGCGTATCTTGCGTTAGGACAGAAGGATAAAGCAAAACAGGACTTTGAGAATGCGTTAAAATATATCCCAGGCGACGCAGGCGCGACCGCCGGTCTAAAGAAAGCTGAGGGCGAGTAAATGGCACAGGAACAGAACACCACAATGGCTGCTGATGCTTCTGCGGTTCAGGTATTGCCCGAGACTGCGGCAGCGCTCGGCGCTCGTCGTACGCGCCGGATGTTGACTATCATCCTGGTCGTATTGATCGTTCTTTTGCTGCTGGCATGCGGCACGCTTTACTCCCTGCTTCGTCCCGGCTCAGGCACGGGCGGCACTAAAGCTCCTTCCGGTATCGAGTGGATCCGTTCTGTCTATGGCTTCGGCGTCCAGCCTGATCAGCTGATGCACCCGACCAGCGTCTCTGTCGCTCCTGACGGGCAGTCGTTCTGGGTATCTGACGCCGCGAACTTCCGCCTGATCCAGTACAACATGAACGGCAGCTTCAAGCGCCTGGTCACCAAGATGGCCGACGGCAAGGGCTTCCAGTATCCAAGCCGTGTCGCGGTTGCGCCCGATGGCACGCTCTACGTGGCGCAGCAGACCTATAACAACGTGCTGGTCCTTGATCCTACGTTTCACCTTAAACAGACCATCGGCGTACAGACGCCGATGTCGCTCAACGTCAACGCGACGATGCTGGTCGTCGGCAGCAGGGGCGGTTTCGCCGCGTTCAAACGCGATGGAACGGTCATCGGCCAGGTTGGCCAGTGGGGCAACGGCAAAAATGACTTTGATAACGTATCTGGCGTGGTTCTTGACAGCAACAACAACGTATACGTAGTTGATACCTACAATAATCGTTTGAGCAAATACAACGCCAAGGGCGATGTCGTCTGGACGATCGACACGGGCTTCCCGGGCAACGGCGGTATCCAAGGTGGCGCCAACCTGACCCAGCAGGAGCTGATAAAGAAGTACCCCTCGAACCTGCAGGTTCCGATGGGTGTGACGCTGGATGGCAACAACCGCGTCATCGTCATCGATATGTTCGACTACAGTGTATCGGCGTTCTCGACTTCCAATGGCAAGTTCCTTGGCAAGTGGGGCGAATATGGTACCAACGACGGGTTCTTCTCGAACCCCTCCGATATCACCTATAACCGCCAGCAGGACGTGTTCCTGGAGTGCGAGTCGGCCTTAGGCCGCGTACAGATCTTCCGCCTGAGCAACTCAAGCGCTTCTGGCGGCGTACGAAGCCTGATCAGCCGTTACAGCGACATCATCAACGCCTGCTGGATCCCGCTGCTGGTTCTCATCGTGTTGATCGCCATCTACGTTATCACGCGCATTCTGATGCGGCGACGCCGGAATGCGGGTAAAGATGTTGTAAAATTAGAATCGTGATTTGTACGGACCTACCGATGCAGGAAGGAGAGGCATGAGCGAACCGGCCCGCCCCCAAAAAACTGTCGTGGCGGATAAGCCTCGCCGCAAGCTACTTGCGCTCAAGATCGTAACGATCGTTGCGGTGGCTATCGTAGTACTGGCGGTACTTCCTGCGCTCGTTGCGACCGTGTATGCGCCTAACTGCGCAGATTGTCACACCAATGAAGAGAAAGCCCAGGCAGAGGGCCCTCACGCGAAGGTGACCTGCCTGTCCTGCCATCAGGGTTCGACCGCGGCGCGCCGTTTCGCGTTTCGCGAGACGATCATGTATGGCATGGTCTTGAAGGTGCTCCCACTCTCGACGGCTCAGGCGAGCGTGTCGAACGCGAGCTGTTCCTCCTGCCACAGCAGCACTACTATCGGTTCCGGCTCAACAGACACGGTGAGCGCGATGGGCTTAAAGATCGATCATAAGAACTGCACCAAAGGCACGCGCTGCACCGATTGCCATGGCGGCACGGGCCATCTGGTCAAGGGGCAGGTTCCTCTGACCTACAGCATGAACGGCTGCCTGGCCTGCCACGCCAAGAACCAGATCAGCTCCAGTGATTGCTCCAGCTGCCATGTTGGGGGCTCGCAGAACGCGTCAAAGGCGGGGACCAGCTTCTCTGCTTCAACGTTCTCTGTTACTCACGGTCCTGATTGGGAGCAGATGCATGGCACGGGGGCTCTGAACAGCTGCCTGAGTTGCCATACGCAGTCCGACTGCGCAAGGTGCCACGGCGCGTTGGTGCCCCATGACGCCTATATCGTCAGCACGCATGGTAAGGTTGCCGCCGATCCGGCCGCAGCGCAAAAATGCTATTCCTGTCACACCAAGAAGTTCTGCCAGGACTGCCATGGCCTGACGATGCCCCATCCGGCAAACTTCCTCCAGACCCATGCGGCGGAGGTCAGCAAAGTGGGCGAGAAGACGTGCTACAACTGCCACTCGAAGGCAGACTGCGATAACTGTCATGCGGCGCACGTACACCCAGGAGGTGCGGGACTCTGATGTGGAAGGACCTCTTTTCATTTTCCTGGTGGCGTCAAACGCTCAACAGTCTGACCACCGCTAACATCAGTCAGCGCTGGGCACAGATCGTCGCGGTGTTCCATAACCCGCGGATCAACCCGGTGTTGTTCCTGATGGTTCTGGCGGTCATCGTGGTCATCGTGCTGATCCTGGTGCTGGTGATCGTGATGATCGTATCGGCGGCCTCTTCCCATAAAGACCGCTTCGCGTTGGTCGACGCAAAGGGCAAAGAGGTCTCGAAGCTCTCTGAAGCAGACGCGAAAGCGAAGGCGGTGGGAACCTACCGTCGTTCCTGGAAGCGCTATTCTACCGTGCTGACCATCGTGGTCGGCGCGTTTCTGGTACTGGTCTGCATAGGCGCCGGTACGTCGACCTCGACGTATTGCAAAGCGTGCCATGGCAACGATAAGAAAGTCGCGGTCATGCAGTCAGGCGATCACCGCAACTTAAGCTGCGTCCAGTGCCACGAAGGCGGCGGCACGTTCGCGCGCTATACTACCAACGTTGTTCAACGTGTCGGCCATCTGCTGACGGGTATGAATTCCAACAGCCAGCCGACTGGTTATATCAGCGTGCCCACAAGCGCATGCCTGAACTGCCACGATAAGTCGATCACAGGTGATACCGTTGCGACCAATCTGGGCAACAATACCATCGCGATGTCGCATAAAGAGCCGATGGCCGCCAGCATGCAGTGCACCCGTTGCCATAATCTGACCACAGCGAAAAGCCCCGTGGCGACCCGCAACACCATGAACACCTGTCTGATCTGCCACAACGGCAGTACGGCTCCTTCAAGTTGCACGACCTGCCACGTGAACGATCCTTCGCTGACGATCGCCTCATCTGGGCCGTCTCCCTCGAACGCGGATCGCCTGATCTCTACCGACCCGAAGACGCAATGCTATGTGTGCCATGAGAAGGACGCGGCGAGCTGTGACGCCTGTCACGGGCTTCGCCTGCCGCACCCCGCAGACTTCCAGGATACCCATCCTGCGGCGGTCTTGAAGTACGGTCTGTCGACTTGTCTTAAGTGCCACAATGACAAGGATACGTCTGCCGGCGAAGCTTCCGGTGGCGCGCAGCCTTGTACAGAATGCCACAGCAACGCGGGCGGGCAATGGGACTTCCAGGGCTACCTCAGCTCTGGCGGCGGCGCAGCTACTGGTCCGACGACGCATACGGTATACATCGAGGCGACTGGTCAGTACGTTCAGGAGCCTGGCGCCAAATAAGCGCGGTCTCCTCTGGCCTGTTCCTACGGTAGACGGAGTTCGACCTTGAATATATCGCGTCATACGGTGACGACCACCTTATTCCTGTTGGCGGCTTTTCTTGCGCCTGGCGCCTGGCTGGTCGTGACGATCCCTTCCCTGGAGAAGGCGCAGCTCTGCTTTGTCCTGGTCACGTTGTTCTGCGCGGCGCTCGTGTGTCTGCGCTTGCTGCCGCTGCGTCGCCCCACGTCACGGGCGCTTCTGGTGGCAGGGCTTGCGATCGGCGCGTTCTTGTTGGCACTGGTGACCAACGCGTTTCCGGTGCAGCAGTTCCTCTATGACCTCTACGGAGAGATGCCTGGCGCGCTGTGGCTCTGCTACCCGGTCGTGTTCCTGCTGGCGGCAAGCATCGGGCTGGGCTCGTGGGTTCGCCCCGCTCTGCGGGTGGTCACGCTGGTCGGCCTGCTGCTGATCGTGGTGGCGCTCTACCAGCGCTTCATGACCCCCTGGGTCACGGTGTTCGGTTCTTCCGCGTACAACATATCCGCGTTCATCCCGATCCCCGTGCTTGCGCTGTGGCTTGCGACCGTTGAAGACGCGCGCGGACGTCGTATCGCATGGCGCGTGGCGGCGCTTCTGTCCGCCCTCGCGATCGCGCGGATCAGCTACGGTTTTCTGGGTATCTTCGCGGTCATCGGCCTCGTGCTGTTGATCGCGGCGCTGCGTCCCCAGTTGTTCGGCCTGCCACAAGGACGCCTTCAGCGCGTCACGCGGCTTGGTGGCCGCGTCATTCTGGCTCTGTTGATGGTGGCGCTGGTCATAGCGCTGCTGCCGCAGACAAGCGGCCTTCTGGTCAAGCGCGCCGATCTGGTGAACCTGGGATCAGAGAACATCCGCTCGCGTATCGAATTTTCTTACGCGGCTGAGGCCCTGGTGGCCAAGCGCCCCCTGACAGGCGCCGGCCCAGCGGGCTTCAGGTTTAACGTGTATCGCTACTTAAGCCCCTGGATCTACGGCAACACGGGCACCATCGGGACCGAGCCGCTTGCCTACAGCCCCCCATCGCCCCATAGCCTGCCCTGGGAGGTGACCACCCGCTTGGGTCTGATCGGCGCGCTTGCGCTGCTGGCGGCCGGCTGGTTCTGGTTTAAGGACGTGCGGGGAAAGAAGGGGAGTGGCCCGCGGCAGATGGCCGCAGCCGGTCCGAGCCCGGCTCCCAAACACGAGGCAGACGACGACGCGACGGCGGATGCGGCGGACGCGGCGGATGCGGCGGACACCCCGGTTCCCGGTGGCCTTACCAGCCTGCGCGCGGCCTGCGCGATCGCGGCGCTTGCCTGGCTGCTCTCGCTCTTTGTGACGCCGATGCACTTCGCGAGCGGCCTTCTCGGCGCCGCGCTGGCCGGGCTTGCCTGCGCGCGTCCGGCAGCGACCGGGATGGAAGCGCTCTCGCTCTCCTCCGCGGGCAAGACCGTGGCGCGTGTTATCGGTTGCGCGGCTTTGGTTCTCGTGGCGATCCTTTTCGCGCGCCAGCAGCTGGCGTTAGCCTCGACCGAGACCCCGGTGGCGACTGCCAGCGACGATCTCGCGCGTCTTGAGCGCGTGGCCAGGACGGCGCCCGGCGCGCCGATCATCGAACAACACATCCTGGCTTATCGCCTCATGTTCGCGACTACTCCCCAGGCCTTAAACGCGCAGCTTGAAGCGGTGCGAACGGCGCCTGGCTATATCACCGGTTTCACGCTGAACGCGACACAGTTCGCGCAGGTGGCGCTTGGCCAGATGGCGACCCTCCATATGACCGATACGACCGCAGTCAAGCGCTTGCTTGACCAGGCAGCCAAAAACGGCCCGGTCACACCCGCGCTGCTGGGGGAGCAGTTGCATCTGGCGCTGGTCAGCAAGGACGCGGCGGCGACGACCCGGGCAAAGGCGGCGGTGACTCGCCCGCAGTTCAACGGCCAGAGCGCGGAGGAACTTTACCCCCCGATATCTGACTATCTTAAGGGCGTTTTGACCAATTAGCACGCTATAATAAAAAGCGGGTGTGAGAACAGGTTTTTGATTCTCTAAACGGGAGGGAGGTGAATCTTATGAAAGAGAATTCCCATACAGTCAATTCACTTCTAGGAGGAAACACTATGAAAAAATATCTCTTCGTTTCAGCTCTTGCGGCGCTGCTCGTCTTTGCTTTTGCAGCCGTTGCGGGAGCAAAATATGCTGGCTATGCCGTTGACGGCTCCTTGTCAGCTCCGGGCGCTGCGGCGTCTGGTACCCCCG
>Ga0123354_10004054_pt1 | contig 20576 bp, 15 predicted proteins | sample TergutLab28metaG_2_FD_97872 | JGI IMG/M metagenome (GOLD analysis project Ga0123354, IMG submission 97872) | Labiotermes labralis P4 segment gut microbial communities from Petit-Saut dam, French Guiana - Lab288 P4 | ecosystem: Host-associated > Arthropoda: Insects > Digestive system > Gut ...
CGTTGTGATAAAGCTCTTTTGGATGAATTGTATACCGATACCGGTTGTATGGTTCATGCAATATATCCGCTATACAAATTGATTCACCTGCGGGAACAAAATCTTGATCTTCGGAATAGTCGAGTGAGTGAGCAGGCGAGTTTTATTTTTTGGCGTTTGACAGGAAAACGATGGACGACGACTTGTATGGCCTCCGGCTCAGGTTTTTTTAACTCTCGCAAGAAAGACTACAACAAAAGATCATTAGAACTGGCAGGGATCACAAAGGATCAATTGGGGGAACTTCACGAGCCAACAGAAACAGCGCCTTTGAATGAGGAATTCGCTTCACTGCTTGGCGTCAAATCAGGTATCCCGGTCGTGCCTCCTTGTGCGGATGGGGCTTTCAATCAGATCGGCTCACTGGCGGGTGACAACGATATGACTTTGTCTGTCGGCACCAGCGCGGCGCTTCGATTGAATATCCCATCCGCTGACCTTGTAAATGAACGGAAAACCACATGGAGATATCTTTCGCCTCATTCATGGATGATCGGCGCAGCCACATCAGGAGCAACGAATTGTGTGGACTGGTTTCGGCAGAATCTGGCATTGAACTCTGTTTCTTACGACGAACTAGCATACATGTCAGATGAATCAATAGCAAAAGCAGATGTTCCTTTTTTTATGCCATTTCTTTTTGGAGAAAGATGCCCGGGTTGGAATGATGATAAGAAAGCTGTTTTTTACCAGTTAAGACCCGAGCATACATTGTTCGATATGTACAGAAGTGTGCTTGAAGGCGTTCTTTTTAACACATATCAATGTTATCAGGAAATATGCCGCGCAACGCGAATACCCGAAAGAATCCTTATTTCCGGCGGCATCCTGAAATCTCCAGTATGGCTTAAGATGGCGGCGAATATTTTTGGCCGTCCGTTGTATTGTGATATTACAGATCAGGCTTCTATGTTGGGGGGAGCTTATCTGACCGAAGAGATCCTTACCGGTAATCGTGTCGTGTCAGATCAACGCAGGCAGATGGTTGAACCGGATGAAACAAGTACTGCCTATTATAAAGAAAGATACGAACGGTATTTAGAGTATTACATCCATGGAGAAGAAAACGATGGAAACCTATAAGGTACTAATAACACCGCGATCATTTGGCAAGACGGATTCCGCCCTATTTGATCTCCTCAATGAAAACGGTATTTCATATAGGTGCAATGATACAGGCAATATATTAAGCGAGGATGATATGACAGATGCGATTGCGGATTGTGACGGAGTAATCGTAGGGGTTGATCCGCTTACGGCATATGTAATGTCAAAAGCGCCGCATCTGAAAGCTATTGCAAAATACGGGGTAGGCACAGATAATATCGATCTGGACTATTGCGGAAAAAATGGTATTCGCGTATCAGTGACGCAAGGAGCAAACAGCGATGCAGTTGCAGATTTCGCTTTTGCATTAATGCTTGCTCTTTCCCGCAAAATCATACAGATCGATAGTAAATGCAAAACTGGAGATTGGACCAAAATCGTTACAAATGATGTATTCGGTAGGACGTTGGGCTTGTTCGGATTGGGGACAATCGGCAAGAAAGCTGCCGAGCGTGCGACCGGATTCGCCATGAAAATAATCGCTTATGATCCTTATTGGGACGAGGCTTTTGCAGAAAAGCACAACATCACATATGCGGATCCGGATACGATCTGCAGCGAAAGTGATTTTATCAGTCTGCATATACCATTGGAACCGGAAACAAAAAATATCATAGACGAGCGTCGAATATCCCTTATGAAGCCTGATGCATTTCTTATAAATACTGCGCGTGGAGGGTTGATCAATGAAGATGCACTTCTTGTCGCTCTAAAGAACAGACGTATCGGAGGCGCCGGTATTGACGTTTTTGCCATAGAACCACCTCAGAACAACGAATGGTTTCATTTGGATAATGTCATATTGGGTTCGCATAGTGCAGCATCTACTATCGGGGCAGCGAACAATATGGGTATGGAAGCTGTGAAGAATATCATGCGGGATTTAAATGGATGATAACGTCTATCACTTTTTTAATAATCGCGCTTAAAATGGAGGTGAAAAGATTGTGGATTTGACAAAAAAAATTGGTGCATGCGGGCTGATACCGGTTGTTGTTATTGATGATGCTTCAAATGCCGTAAAAACTGCAATGGCGCTAAAAAAAGGCAATGTTGATTTGATGGAGATCACGCTCCGCACACCGGCTGGACTTGATGCGATCGAAAAGGTTGCCAATGATGTCGACGAAGTAATTGTTGGTGCGGGCACGGTGCTTTCATTGGAAAATGCGAAGTCGGCAATCGACCGGGGTGCAAAGTTCATAGTCACTCCGGGTTCTGATCCGGAAATTGTATCATATTGCCTTGAAAAGAATATCTTGATAATACCGGGGTGCATCACGCCGACTGAAATAATGGCCGCAATGAAACAAGGGATCGACACAATAAAATTTTTCCCAGCCAATTTATATGGAGGCTACAAGGCAATACAGTCTCTTGCAAGTGTGTTTGGCAATATAAAATTCATACCCACAGGAGGTATCGGTGTCGAAAACATACTGGACTATCAACTCCCTGCGGTTTTGGCGGTTGGCGGGGCATGGCTATGCCCCCGGGAAGATATTGCTCAAGGAAATTTTAAAACAATCACAGAGATTTGTCTGAAGACTACTGAAAAAATCAGCGAAAAACGATCAATGTAAGTAAAGAACTTGATATTCCTAATGTCTGTTATTTTGATAATAATTAATATGTTGTAAATAAGGAGGAGACTAAGATGGATAAATTATTGGAGATGACGAAAAAATTCTCTACTCAGTATTGGAATGATTCGTGCTCTTTAGCGGAATTGGATTATGCAATTCAGCGCGGGGCAACAGGGGCAACAACGAATCCTGTCATTGTAAAAAATGTGTTGGACAAAGAATTGGAGTCTTATCAACAATTCATCCGGGGTCTCGTGATCAACCATCCGTCTGCGACAGAGGATGAAATATCATGGATGGTGATCGAAAAGATGGCGGTAGACGGAGCAAAGAAACTTCAGCCGCTCTTTGATCCGAAAAAAGGCATAGGAAGAATATCGATACAGACCAACTCCAAGAATTTCAGAAGTGCAGAGAAATTGATAAAACAAACCATGCACTTTTTTACATTGGCGCCAAATATTCAAGTAAAATTACCTGCCTCGGCAGCAGGTGTCATTGCTCTTGAAGAAGTGACTTACAGGGGCGTCAGTATCAATGCAACAGTATCTTTTTCTGTTCCACAGGCAATTGCGGTTGCAGAGGCAGTATCCAGAGGGCTGAACAGAAGGGCAAAAGAGAATCTTGACAATTCCGAGATCAATCCTGTTTGTACAATAATGATCGGCAGGGTTGACGATTGGCTAAAATCGGTTGTGGAGAAACAGAATATATCCATCGATCCGTGTGCTTTGAACTATGCCGGTATAGCTTGCGCCAAGAAAGCATATAAAATCTACCAGAAAAGAAATTATCCGCTGAAAATATTGACAGCCGCATATCGCCACCCATTGCATTGGTCGGAATTTATTGGCGGAGATATGATAATGACGATCCCCTGCGCATATCAAAAGCGTTTCAATCCGTCTGACATTGAAGTCATTGACCGGATGAATGATGAGATAGATCCGTATTTTATAAAGGAATTGTCAAAGCTGCCCGATTTCATAAAAGCATATGATCATATGGAGGTAAGTGAATTCGATAGTTTTGGACCTTTTGTGGCAACGCTTAACCAATTTTTAGCCGGCTATGATGACTTGGTCAAAATTATTAGAAAAATAATGTTTGAAGATTGAAGGGTAAACGCCCAATAGCGGGCGCGTAGTCAAGATGACTATGAGCATGGGACAATACTTCTCGAACAGTCAGCAAAAGACACGCCGACCAATTTTCTGCTGAGCGCCTGATCGCAAAAACCACAGTTTGCGCGAGGTTTGAGTTGAAGTATACTGTCACGATCAAATTGTGCTATTCGCGATAAATATCTTTGTTGACTTTGTAATGAGTGGCTCTGCCGGCGCCGAACCGTTCGATCACTTTCAGATTCAGGAGTTTGCCAACAGACTGCTTGACGGTTTCGCGGTTCACGCCGGTTTCCGCCGTCAGCGCCCTGACGCTGACGCTGTCATCCGGGTGGTCTTTGAAATACTGCCAAACCACGCCCTGATTCTCCGACAGGTTCTGCTCAAGACGGGAAATATGAAGCAGCCCCAACGCTTCGTTTGCCTGTGCCAGGGCAATGCCGAGAAAGAACTTCGTCCATAGCTCAATCGATTCATGATCCGTGTCGAAAGTCACCTGTGACCCGCGCAGGGCAATATAATATTCGGCTTTGTTGTTCTCTACAATTTTCTCAAGGCTGACATACGGAACGTAGTCGTATCCGGCCTTCAACATGAGAAGGTCGGTCAGGACGCGGCTCAGGCGCCCGTTGCCATCCTGGAACGGATGGATTTTGAGGAAATGCACGACAAAGGCGGCAATCACGATGATTTTATGGTATTTTGGATCACTTATGGTTTCATTGTACCAATCGATCAACTCCCGCGTTTGATCCGGCGTCTGCCAGGCCGGCGCTGTCTCGAACAATACGGCAATCTCCCTGCCTTTTTCGTCGGTCATGCTGACGCTGTTCTCGACATGTTTATAGGAACCTTTATGCCGCTCGTCCTTGTCGGAATATTTGAGCAGGCGCGCGTGGAACTCCAAAATGTTGTTTTCGGTAATCCGGATATCCTGATAATTGTCATAGATCAGAGACAACAATTCATAATAACCCTTGACTTCCTGTGTATCGCGGTCTTTCATGTTTTGCCATTTGAGCCCGCCTATCATGGAGCGGATCTCGTCGTCCGACAGGCTTGAACCCTCGATGCGCGTCGAAGCGCCGGCGGACGTGATCAGCGCGGCCCTTTTGAGCCGGTTCAATATTTGCGGGCTGAGATTCGCGCCGCCGCTCCACCGGCCGCTTTTGACGGCGATTTCCGTTGCCAGTAGTTCCAGTTCGCGCGGAACCGTTTCAAGCCGCTTGTATAATACTGTTTTGCCCGGATATTCCATATACCTGATTATATCCGATTTTATTCAGGTGTCAATATATCCACAATAATCCCCGTATTTGCGCGGCCTTTGCGCGTAAGGCTTCTGTTTTCAGGTGTTTGTCATATACACAATTATATCCGAAATGAATTGCGTATCAAACGAGGCGGGAACCGGGTAGCGGCGTGATCCGCGTATTTCCGGCTTGCTTGAAAAGCGGTTTCTTTCATCATGATCAAAGCTGTCCACGGCTCGTCAACCCATTCTCACCCGGCTTTACCAACCACTGCCTTTTCGGAACGGGATGATTTTTCTTTTTTGTTGTTTTGGATCAAAAACACTTTGCCCTGCTCTATATACAGCTCCTGTTGCTCCACGGTCAGCGCGCGGAAAACCCGGAGCAGCTCGTTTTCCAATCGGTTCCCCGCCGGAGAATGACAGTAATCCAGCAAATAATCCGTCGACACATCAAAATACGCGGCGAGCCGCTTCAGCGTCTCATAATCTGGCTCGCGGAGATTGCGGATATAATTGCCGAGCGTCGAAGCTGCAACATTCAGTTCCGCCGACAATTGTTTCTGGGACAAGTTCCGCTCCTCAAGAAGATTCCGCAATATATCACCAAACATCATAATCGTTCACCTCATGACAATTGTAGAAGCAAAAGCGCCGACGCCGTGAAAAAATACACGTTTTGCGTTTTCAGACCCCAAACTGTGTTCTACATGATACATTATTTTTGTCAAAACTTGTTGGGAAGAGCGTCAGGCGTTTGTTGCTATGTTTGCTGTTGAAAATACAGGTTGTCCTTAAATGCCAAGCGAACTTCCGGTAGGGGGGCGGAAATGGGAAGTACGTCTGGCTAAGAGGCCTTTATGAAGGAAATCGCCCAGTATGGGGGCTGTGAACGCCAATTTGTCACTATGGCGCATGAAATTCGGTGTTTAGTGACAATTTTCCCGGTTCTGGCCGCGATAATTATGGGATTTTGTCACTATGGCGCGTGAAATTCGGTGTTTAATGACAATTTGCCCGGTTCTGGCCGCGATAATTATGGGATTTTGTCACTATGGTGCGTGAAATTCGGTGTTTAGTGACAATTTGCCCGGTTCGAACGATTCTGAATTATACAATGTCCTGATATTAAACCTGCCGCCGTGAATGCCAAGCGAAGTTCCTGTTAAGAGCGAAAATAAAAATTCCAAATACAGGTTCTCGAAACAATACTTGACAATATATTCCATTTTATGTATTATTATGAAATGGAAATAAATGAGAATCGTAAAATCACACCGCAGGCGGAACGGGCGCGCAAAGAATTCGGGAAGCAGGGCGAGGAGGCGGCTGCGTCTTTCCTGGAAGAACGGGGCTATCGGATCGTTTGCCGCAATTTCACCTGCCGTGCCGGCGAGATTGACCTGATTGCGGAAAAGCCGGGGCTGCTTGTGTTTTGCGAGGTGAAATCCCGCGGAAGCCTGGCGTACGGAATGCCGCGGGAAGCGGTACATGCGCACAAGATCCGCAAGATCCGGCGTGTCGCCGAATGGTATTTAGTGCAAAACGGACGTCTTTCACCATTGCCGGATCGGTTGGATATCCGCTTCGACGTGATCGAAGTGCGGCGCACGAACGAGGGATTTGGCCTGCGGCATATTGAAGGGGCTTTTTCATGAGCACGGGCGCTTTGTCACAAATTCGAAGCGTTTCGATCTGCGGGATCGATACGGAAATCGTGACAGTTGAGACGGACCTGACCGTCGGGCTGCCCAGTTTTTCAATCGTAGGCTTGCCCGGCAGCGCGGTGCGCGAATCCAAAGAGCGCGTGCACGCGGCGATTGTCAACAGCGGATATGAGTTCCCGCTGCGCCGCATCACCGTCAATCTTTCGCCGGCAGATCTGCGCAAAGAAGGCAGCCATCTGGATCTTCCGATTGCCGTAGGTATCCTTATGGCGTCGGTACGTTCAAAAGAAGGCGCGGCCTTTTGCCCCGATACAGCGTATATCGGCGAACTGTCGCTTGACGGCGCGCTGAAACGGTTGGAACTTGCCGCCGCTATGGCGCTGGGCCTTCAGGATGCGGGCATCGCGCGCATTTTTCTGCCCGCGGCAAACCTGGAAGACGTCGCGAATCTGCCGGGGCTGCTTTTCTTTCCGGCGGAAACGCTGCGGGATATCGTGTCGCATGTGACCGGAGAATTTCCGCTCGAAGCCGTACGCGGCCGGGATAAGGGAGCTGGCGTGGGAAGGCCGGATGTCCCGCCGACGGAGGATTTCCTCGAGGTAAAAGGGCAGGAAGCGGTCAAGCGCGCATTATTGATCGCGGTGGCGGGACGCCACGACATCCTGCTGACCGGCCCTCCGGGTGTCGGGAAATCGATGCTTGCGCGCCGCGTGCCGGGTATCCTGCCTCTGCTTTCGGACGCCGAAAGCCGGGAAGTCACGCGCATTCACGGCATTGCGCGAACGGCGGAAGGACACAGGGGGCTGATTCGCGAAAGGCCGTATCGCGCGCCGCATCATTCGGCGACGCAGACGGCGATGATCGGCGGCGGGTACCGGCTTGCGCCGGGCGAGGTGTCGCTCGCGCATCACGGCGTGCTCTTCCTGGACGAACTTCCCGAATTTAACCGGCATACGCTGGAAATGTTGCGCCAGCCGCTCGAGGACCGGTTTGTCGATCTCTCCCGCGCCTCTCTGAAAGGGCGCTATCCCTGTGATTTCCTCCTGATTTGCGCGATGAATCCCTGTCCCTGCGGCTATTTTGGGGATCCCGCACATTTCTGTACCTGTACGGAAACTGCGCGGCAGCGCTATCGCGCGAAGATATCCGGGCCATTTTTGGACAGGATCGATATCCATGTGCGGATGGGCGCCGTACGCGCGGAGGATTTGGCGCCTGCGGCCTCCTGCGCTTGCATGAGCAGCGGAGAGATGCGCCGTCTGACGGAAAAAGTCTGTGCGGCGCAGGCGGCGCGCGCCAAACCGGATTTCTGCTGGAACGGGCGGCTTGACGGCGCGCGCGGTTCGGAAGTTTGCCGTCCCGCGCCGGAGGCGCTGCGGCTTTTAGACGCCGCCTATACGCGGTATGCGCTTAGCGTGCGCGCGCGCATGAAGCTCCTTCGGGTGGCGCGCACCATTGCTGATATTGAAGGAAGCGAACAGATTTTTGAATCCCATATGGCGGAGGCGATCGCCTACCGCGTTCCTTTTGATTTGACGGACTGAAATGATGGCGCATTTTGATTCGTTTGAAACCGGCGATACCTGTTATCCTGCGTTGCTCACGCTGATTGCGGATCCGCCGCGCCGCCTTTGGTACCGCGGCGATCTCTCCGTGCTTTCCCGTCCGCGCGTCGCGATCGTCGGTTCGCGCAAATCCACGGATTACGGGCGCTGGGCGGCCCATACGATCGCCAAACGCCTGTCTTCCAGCGGCGTCTGCGTCGTGAGCGGTATGGCCGACGGAATCGACGCTGCGGCGCATCGCGGCGCGCTCGCGGGCGGATCCCCGACAATTGCGGTCTTCGGCTGCGGCCTCGATATCTGCTTTCCGAAATCAAACCGGGAGCTGATGAAAGAAATCGCACGCCGCGGGCTTTTGCTTTCGGAATACGAGCCGGGGACGCGCCCGGCAAAATATACTTTTCCGCGCCGCAACCGTATTATCAGCGGCCTTTCTGTCGCAACGGTCGTGGCGGAAGCCGGCGTTTCAAGCGGATCTCTGATTACGGCGGAGTGCGCGCTCGAACAGGGGCGCGAAGTCTACGCGGTTCCCGGCGACATTAACCGCATAGGCAGCATCGGCTGCAACAAACTCATCGCGGACGGCGCGCGGCCGCTTGTCTTTATCGACGATATTTTGACGGATCTTGGCTTTCTCGCGCCGCCCGCCGGAAATTGGCCGGAAAGCCTTTCGGGCGAGGAGCAGCGTGCGCTCGCGGCCGTCCGGCAGCAGGGTGAGATCGCCTACGACCGTCTTGCGCGGGCGCTCGGCGTATCCGTCGGCGCCGCCGTATCCGTCGCAACCGTTCTCGAACTCAAAGGCGTTGTCCATATCGCCGCCGGAAAAGTTTTCTGCTCCGCTGTGCCACAAAGGTAGTATAATAACAAACGTGTTCATTTTAAAGCAAAGATATGTCATCGAAGAAAAACAGCAAACATACTCTTGACGCGCTTTTAAACACGAATCTCAAGGTACTGTGGTTCGGCTGTTTTATGACCGGCACGGGTCTGAGCCTGATCATGCCTATCCTGCCGCTGTATATCGACACACTTGGGAAGTTCACACAACCGCAGTTGACTTTTTGGAGCGGCGCTGTCGCGGCGGTTTCTTTTCTGATGACCGCGCTCATTTCCCCGTTCTGGGGGCGGCTTGCCGACCGGTACGGGCGCCGGCCGATGCTGCTGCGCGCGGCGCTCGGAATGTCCGTCATTATGATTCTGACGGCATTTGTCGGCAATGTTGTCGAGCTTTTCATCATGCGCGCCTTATTCGGCCTCTTTTCCGGCTTTGTCAGCAACGCCACAGCGCTGCTCGCCGCGCAGACGCCGAAGGAGGAATCCGGCCACGTATTGGGCACGTTGAACACAGCGATGATCAGCGGTGTGTTGGTCGGCCCCATATTCGGCGGCTTGATTGCGCAATTGTTCGGGTACAGCCATATTTTCATCGTAACGGGCAGCCTTCTGTTCGTCGCGTTTTTGGTTACCTTGTTCATGGTAAAAGAAAATTTCAAACCGCCTGAAAGGAAGGAGGTCCAATCGGCGAAAGAGGTATTCCGAAAGCTCAAAAATCCCCAATTGATCTTCTCCCTGTTTGCGGCCACGCTGATTTTACAGATGACAAACATGTCCGTCAATCCGATCCTGAGTCTCTATGTCAGGGAAGTTGTCGGAAATTCCAATAACATTCAAATACTGGCCGGCATCGTGGCGGCGGCGCCGGGCGCCGTGTCGATATTTGCTGCGCCGAGATTCGGCGATCTCGGCGATCGTATAGGGCAGCACAAGGTTTTGATTTTCGGGTTTTCGCTGGCCGCCGTAGTTTTCATCCCAATGGGTTTTGTCACGAATGTCTGGCAATTGGTCGGTTTGAGGCTTATACTCGGGGTTTCCGATGCGGCGCTGCTCCCGGGGATTCAGGCGCTGCTGGCGCGAAATACGCCCAAGGAAGCGACAAGCCGGATCTTCAGTTATCAGCAGTCCTCGCAGGCCGGAGGTTCCGTGATCGGCCCGATGCTCGGCGGTGCGGTCGCCGGGATGCTGGACTACCGGTACGTTTTTTTCGTCACATCCGCCCTTGCCTGCGTCAACCTCGTCAATATGATTCGTGTTACGCGCAAAGCTATTTGAAACAATAGACAATAAAGGCCAAAAAGTCAGTTATATAAGAAAGCCATACAACCGAAAATGCAGTCAGCAGAGTTGCGGTTCGATACCGGAAGTCAGGGCCCTTCCTTTAAGATATACGGGATCATTGCCTTGTAATTGATCATGAAAGCCTGAACCGGCTGGCAATCCGTCAAAATGCCGGGCCTGCTGTCGTAATAACGCGTTTTGAACGCATCCAGGATGTCGTCTTCGGTTTTTCCCTCAGCCGTAAGCCGGAAAAGGAGGCCCTTTGCAAATAATATTTCTTCCGCTTCCCTGCGCAAAAACTCCGAAACGTCATCGCCGGCCAATACGCCGGCATGCGGCACGATCAACGTTTGCGGCGAAACCTTTCCGATTCGCCTCAGGGCTTTCAGCGCGGCCTTCCAGCTCACGATAAAAGCCGGTTCGACATACATACCCGTGTCCGTATTTCTTAAGAAAATACCTGTCGATTCCGACAAAACCATCAATTTTTCCCGAGGGAACCAGAAGCTGAGGGAATCGTTTGTATGTCCCGGCGTCTCCCACACTTCAATATGAAAATCCTCTGTAATTATTTGATCGCCGTCCTGCGAAATCCGGTCGACCTCATATCCGCCGACGTCCTCGTCGGAAGCCGCGTAAGCCGCCCCTTGCATCGCGGCGGCCGTCCTGTTCAGCGTCCGCATCGCGTGGAGCGCGTTTGTTCGCCGAAATATCTGCTGCGCATGCGCGGCCGCGGTTACAATTGCGTCCGGAAACACGGTTTTGATCTTTGCGAAACCTCCCGCATGGTCATAGTGGCTGTGCGTGATCAGGACGTCGGTGAGAGGACGCCCGTTCAGCCGCTCATTGATTTCTTTCGCGAGGAATTCCCCGTAAAACGGGAAACCGGAGTCCGCAAGGACAGCTGATCTCTCCCCGAGAACCAGCCAGGCCTCTCCGCCCGAAGCCCCTACTTTTTCTACAGTAAATTGTCCAGCCATAGTTTTTACACTATATCATATAAATAATCCTGCTTTCTTTAACCATCCGTAACATTTGGTATTATAATCATAATGTAGGGAGCAGCAGGAACTGATAACTAAGGAAGTAGGAGAAACGAGGATGTGGGTTTTATGAACAGCGTTGAATTTCTGCAATACACAGATGACAGAATGTTATACAGAAAATTTATTTTGATAGCGCCATCAAAAGAGATGCTTACGAAAAAAGGCGCTGTCCGGCGTAAATGGCTCAATGCCTTTTTCGGCAAGGAAGAGAAGGGTTTCACCCTTCCGAAGGCCGGCGGGTGTCTGGAAGAGGGAATTATCATATTCGTGCCGGATATAGGCGCTTTTTATTTGATGTCATACAATAAGGATATTAGCGGTTGGAGAACGTATATCGAAAAAGTGGCGGCCTATCGAAATACCCTTTATGCGGAAGTTAAAGGGGGAAATTTACTCCTGTCAAACGGAAAACAAATTTTGATCAGAGATTGTCAAATTAGTGATTACAATCCCATTCCATCTTGAAAAATATACAGCTCTTCCAATAGCATTTCATTTTGCGGTTCAAGCCCGGGGTATCTTGACAGCCTGCGGGTTTCGTGTTTGAATATTCCATTAGAAAACGTTAGAGAAGCGAATGTCCGATCGGCGTTTCCTTAATTTAATCGATGGAGACAGGATACATGGCGGAAGCAAAGGCTGCGAAAGCGGCAAAAATAACGAATAAAACCAAGAAAGCGGGACCGGAAAAAACGCTGGTGATCGTGGAATCGCCATCCAAAGCAAAGACAATCGGGAAGTTTTTGGGCTCGGGATACAAGGTGACGGCCTCGGTCGGCCATGTGCGCGATCTGCCGAAGAGCAAATTCGGCGTCGATATCGAGAACGGGTTTATCCCGCAATACATCAATATTCGCGGCAAGGGCGACGTGATCCGCGAGCTGAAAAAAGAAGCGAAAAACGCGAAACGCGTGCTGCTCGCCACCGACCCGGACCGCGAAGGCGAGGCGATCTCCTGGCATATCGCCCATATCCTCGGCTTTTCCGAAAAGGAAACGGACCGCATCGAATTTAACGAGATCACCAAAGGAGCGATTCAGAACGCGGTGAAGACGCCGCGCCCGATCGATATGAGCCTTGTGGACGCGCAGCAGGCGCGGCGCGTGCTCGACCGGATCGTGGGTTATAAGATCAGCCCCCTGCTGTGGCGAAAGATCCGCACAGGGCTCTCCGCGGGCCGCGTGCAGAGCGCGGCGCTGAAGATCCTGGTCGACCGTGAACGCGAGATACGCGTCTTTGTGCCCGAAGAATATTGGAAGATCACCGTTCAGCTCGCAAAGCGGAGCGGGGAGAAGACGCCGTTTGAGGCGCGGCTGTTCCTCGTAAACGGTGAGAAGACACAGGTTCCGGACAAAAAAACCGCGGACGGAATCCTTGCGGCGCTCGCATCGGGGACATACGCCGTCTCCGATGTCGAGATGAAGGAACGCCGGCGCCGGCCCTACGCGCCGTATACGACAAGCACGCTGCAGCAGGACGCCTCAAATAAACTGGGCTTTCAGACGCGGCGCGTGATGAGCGTCGCGCAGCAGCTTTACGAAGGCGTGAGCGTGCGCGGGCATGGGACGATCGGGCTTGTAACCTATATCCGCACGGACTCGGTCCGCATTTCGGCTGAGGCCGATCAGGCGGCAAAAGCGTATATCGAAGAACATTATTCCAAATCCTATGTTGGGAATAATGTCTTTTCCAATAAGAAAAAAGATATTCAGGATGCGCATGAAGCGATTCGCCCTTCTTATGTGGAGCTGCATCCGGACGAAGTCAAGGATTCGCTGACGCCGGATCAGTACAAACTCTACCGGCTGATCTGGTCGCGCTTCGTCGCGAGCCGCATGGCGGAGGCGGTCTTTGACGGCGTGAGCGCCGACGTGCAAAACGGCGATTTCACTTTTCGCGCGACCGGCTCCAAGCTCCGCTTCGACGGATTTCTGAAGGTCTACCAGGCGGCGTCCGAGGAGGACGAGGGCAAATTGCTGCCGGATCTGGCCGCAGGTGAGCCCCTGGACGAAAAGGGCGTAAATGCAGAGCAGAATTTCACGCAGCCTCCGGCCCGATTCACAGAGGCCTCGCTCGTAAAAGAACTGGAGGAAAAGAATATCGGGCGCCCGTCCACGTTTGTGACTATCATTGCGACACTTACAGGAAGGCATTATGTGACGCGCGAAAAGAAGTCGCTTGTGCCGACGGAGCTCGGTTTTGCGGTGACGGAGCTGATGGAAAATTATTTCAAAGAAATCGTGGACGCGGGCTTCACGGGGGACATGGAAGACAAGCTCGACGATATCGAGGCGAACGGCACGCCTTGGCATAGCGTGGTCGCGGATTTCTATGACGTTCTGAAGGACGAGCTGAAGACGGCGGACGATGAGATTGATAAGATCCGGCTCGAAGACGAAGTGACGGACGAGATCTGCGAGTTGTGCGGAAAGCCGATGGTCATCAAACAGGGGCGCTTTGGGCGTTTCCTCGCGTGCAGCGGTTATCCGGACTGCAAATTCACGAAGCCGATCGTCGTCAAAGTGGAGGACGTCGCCTGCCCGCTCTGCGGAAAGGATATCCTCGTACGCAAAAGCAAGAAGGGCAAGACGTTCTATGGCTGTTCGGGCTATCCGGACTGCAAGCAGGTCTTCTGGTACAAGCCGGTGAACAAGAAATGCCCGAAATGCGGGGCGCTGCTTGTGGAACGTTCGGGGAAAAATTTCAAGTTCGCCTGCTCCAATCAGGACTGCGATTATCGGGAGTAAGCTTGAAAAGGGGCGTCGGCAGGCGCCCCTTTTTTATAACCGCCGCACGGGATGCTGAAAAATTGCAGCGCGTCTGTGCTACAATTTTTTTATGAAAGAAGTACTCGGGATTAAAGGCATGGGCTGCGCTGCTTGCGCGCAGACGATCGAAAAGGCTGTCGGTGGGATGAGCGGCGTGACACGGGCAAGTGTCAATCTCGCGACGGAACGGCTCTCCGTCGAATATGACGAAAAAACGATTGCGCTCCCGGATATTTTTGCGTGCGTGAAGCTGGCCGGCTACGAAGCGTACGAACTCAAAGCGGACAGCGCGGAGCGGGACCGCCTGCGCAAGCGGAAGGAGCTGCGCACGATGTGGATCAAGATCATCGTGGCGGCTTGCTTTGCCGTACCGCTTGTGTATATCGCGATGGCGCCGATGGTCTCCGGTATGACCGCGCCGCTTCCGTTCGGGCTTGATCCTATGAGGGATCCGTCGGGCTACGCGTTGGCGCAATTGATACTTATCATCCCTGTTCTGTGCGCGGGCTGGCGTTTTTATTTTGTCGGATACCCCGCGCTTTTCCGGCGCGCGCCGAATATGGACTCGCTGATCGCGGTCGGTACGACGGCGGCGGTGGCGTACAGCGTCTGGACGATGACGCAAATCGCGGCGGGGGACCAGGCGGCTGTCCATCATCTCTATTTTGAATCCGCCGGCGTGATCATCACGCTCGTTATGCTCGGAAAGACACTGGAAGCCGTCTCGAAAAGCCATACCGGAGAAGCGGTTAAAAAGCTGATGGGCCTGGCGCCAAAGACGGCTTTTGTGCTGCGCGGCGCAGAGGGCGTGATAGCTGACGCAGAAAACGCGGCAGTCAGTGCGGATGGGCTGGCGGATACGAGCGGTATGACAGAAGTCGAGATACCGATCGAGGATGTGGCCGCAGGCGACATGGTTGTCCTGCGGCCCGGTGCAAAGATCCCTGTGGACGGCGTTGTCGTTTCCGGCGCGACGGCGGTCGACGAGTCGATGCTGACCGGCGAAAGCCTTCCCGTGGACAAAAAGGCGGGGGACCGCGTTTTCGCAGCGACGATCAACCAGACGGGCGCCATCACGTTCCGGGCTGAGAAGGTTGGCGCGGATACGGCGCTTGCGCAGATCGTCCGCTTCGTGGAAGAGGCGCAGGGCAGCAAGGCGCCCATCGCAAAGCTGGCGGATGTGGTGGCCGGATACTTCGTACCCATCGTGATTCTGATTGCGGTGTGCGCGGCCGCCTTGTGGTATTTCGCGGGCGGCATGGATTTCGCTTTTGTGGTCAAGATCTTTATCACAGTCCTCGTTATCGCGTGCCCCTGCGCCCTTGGGCTCGCGACGCCGACGGCAATCATGGTCGGGACCGGCCGCGGCGCGGAACAGGGTATTCTCTTCAAGAGCGGCGAGGCGCTGGAGACGACGCATCGCGCGGACACGATCGTGTTTGATAAGACCGGTACGATCACGGAGGGGAAGCCGTCCGTGACAGACGTTATTGCCGGCGCCCCCCTGACAGAGAACGAATTGCTGCGGCTTGCGGCGTCTGCGGAACGGGCGTCGGAGCACCCGTTCGGGCGCGCGATCTGCGAGCGCGCGGCGGAGTTCTCCCTCGCCTATGAAACGCCGGCCGCTTTTACGGCGCTGACCGGCCAGGGGATCGAAGCCGATCTCGCGGGCAGGGGATCCCCCGTACGCCTTTGGGCCGGCAACCGCCGCCTGATGGAAGCGCAGGGCGTTGATCTTTCACTGCTTGCGGCGGAGGCGTCCCGCCTCGCGGCCGAAGGCAAGACACCGGTGTATGTCGCGTTTGCTGCCGCAGAACCGGACGCTTCGGATGAGCGCTTGGGATATGAGGCGGCTCTGTCGCCCAGCTCGGCAGCCAGGGGTTTTGCCCCTCCGCGCCTCGCGGGGCTGATCGCGGTTGCGGATACGGTCAAGGCAGGCAGCGTGGAAGCCATCCGGGAACTGCATGAAATGGGACTTGAGGTCGTCCTGCTCACAGGCGACAGCCAACGCACAGGCGAAGCGATCGCCCGGCAGGTCGGCATCGGCCGGACGCTCTGCGAAGTGCTGCCCGGCGAAAAGGCTGCGGAGATCAGGAAGCTTCAGAGCGAAGGGAAGCGGGTCGCGATGGTCGGAGACGGCATCAACGACGCGCCGGCGCTGACGCAGGCGGACGTCGGGATCGCCCTCGGCTCGGGTACGGATATCGCGATGGAGGCGGCGGACGTCGTGCTGATCAGGCCCGATCTCTCCGGCGTGCCGGCCGCCGTAACCCTGAGCAAGCGCGTGATCCGCAATATCAAGCAAAATCTGTTTTGGGCTTTCGGCTACAATGTCTGCGGCATTCCGGTTGCGGCCGGACTTCTGTATGCGTTCGGCGGGCCGCTTTTGGACCCGATGTTCGCGGCCGCCGCGATGAGCCTCAGCTCCGTGTCGGTTTTGGCTAACGCTTTGCGCCTGCGGAGGCGTTAGGAAAACATGAAAAAAGGACGGAAGAAATATACCACATAAACGCAAATTCGATGCAAAAATAGCAAAATTCTTGTATGCGGGTCAGTGAAAATACTTACATCGTGATCAGTTTGAATAGGCGTATTATTGCACGGTCTATGCAATCCTTTTGTCGTAAAACTAAAATGCAATCATTTCCCAAGCGTGGGGTTGCGTATACTATGCCCTCTCGGCCCCAGGTGACGTGGAATGTATCAACCCTTTTCAGCATAACACTGAGGCTGGTTCAACGTTTACCCTTTTATGATACAATTTGAATAATTGTAAGCAAGTATAGTATTTCTTTTTGATGGAGGCGGATATATTGCTGTGGATCAAAGAGTCTATCGGTGAAGTCTTAGAAAAATTAGACACGGACGCAGCGCAGGGCCTGAGCCCGGAAGCGGCCCAAAAGCGGCTGGAGAAATACGGGCCGAACGAATTTGAGGAAGGACAGAAAGAGACGCTGTTCCGGAAAGTCCTTCATCATCTGACGGATATCACGGTGATTATTCTTATCGCCGCCGCTGCGGTCGCGGCCTATATGGCCGCTACGCAGGATGACGGATGGGCAAAGGTGATCGTCATTCTGGCGATCGTTGTCATCAACGTTACGCTGGGGACGCTTCAGGAAAGCCGGGCGGAAAAGGCTCTGGACGCCTTGAAAAAGATGAATTCTTTCAATACCACGGTAATCCGGGGCGGCGTCAAGATGGTTGCCGACGCGACCGAACTGGTGCCGGGGGATATCATTGAGCTTTCCGCAGGGGATGTGATCACCGCGGACGCCCGCCTGATCGAGGGAAGCAGCCTGCAGGTGGAAGAGGCTGCTTTGACAGGGGAAAGCGAGCCGGTGGATAAGGATCCGAATGCGGCGGTCACGGGCGAGTCCGTGCCGCTCGGGGACCGGCTGAACATGGTATATTCGGGCTGCCTCGTGACAGGCGGCCGCGCCAGGGCCGTGGTGGTGGAAACCGCCATGGAGACGGAGCTGGGCAAGATCGCCAGGATGCTGAACACCACGAAGAAGCAAAAAACGCCATTGCAGATCAGGCTGACCCAGCTGGCGAAGCGCATTTCGATCACCGCTTTGGGGGCAGGCGTCGTGATGTTCCTGCTCGGCGTCCTCGTGTTCGGGAACGACGCGACGGTGATGCTGCTTGCGGCGGTCGCCCTCGGCGTGGCGGCGGTGCCGGAGACCCTGCCGATCATCGTGACGATGATCCTGTCGCACGGCGTGTACAACATGGTGACGAAGAAGACCATTATCCGGAAGATTCCCGCGGTGGAAACCGTGGGGAACACATCCGTCATCTGCTCGGACAAGACCGGTACGCTGACGCAGAACAAGATGCGAATACAGCGGGTTTGGCGTGTGGACCGGGATCCTGTGGCCGCGAAAGACCCGTTCGGCGAAGGCGAGATCTGTCTGCTCGAACTGCTGGCCGCCTGCAGCAATGCGACCATTGAAGCACGGGAGGACGAGGGCGAACATGTCGTTGGCGATCCCACCGAGATCGCCATCATCCGGCTGCTGCATGACAAAGGGCTGACCCGGGTTGACGTGGAAAGGGATTATCCTCGCGTCCATGAGCTTCCTTTTGATTCGGGGCGCAAGCGTATGACTACGGTTCACCGCACTCCGGACGGCGGGTTTCTCGCAGTGACAAAGGGCGCCTTTGACCGGATTCCTGTGGACTGGGACGAGGTTTTGTTGAAAAAGGCTACGGAGATCCACGATTCCTTCGCCGATCAGGCGCTGCGTGTTATCGCCATCGCTTGCAAGTCGTACGACGGGATGCCGGCGGATCTGAGCATCGAAGCTTTGGAAAAAGGTATGAATTTCCTCGGCATGGTGGGGATGATCGATCCCCCTCGCCCGGAAAGCCAGGAAGCAGTGGCGTTGGCGAAGGAAGCCGGCATCAGGACCGTGATGATCACGGGCGACCATGTGGGCACGGCGGCCGCTATCGCGAAAGAGATAGGTATCCTGACGGAAGGCGGCCGGGCCATCACGGGCGCGGAGCTCTCCAAGATGAGCGAAGAGGAGCTGCGGGATCAGGTGAAGGATATCTGCGTCTACGCCCGCGTAAGCCCGGAAGACAAGATCCGCATTGTGCAGGCGTGGCAGGCGCACGGGGAAGTCGCGGCGATGACGGGGGACGGCGTAAACGACGCTCCCGCCCTCAAGGCGGCGGATATCGGCGTGGCCATGGGCATCACGGGTACGGAGGTGTCCAAGAGCGCGGCGGATATGATCATCACGGACGACAATTTTGCCACGATCGTGGACGCGATCGCCGAAGGCCGGACGTCCTACGACAATGTCCGGAAAATCGTCAGCTTCCTGCTGAGCGTGAACTTCGCCGAAATCGCGATCCTGCTGTTGGGCATGGTGGTTTCGTTTGTGCTGCTCGGCACGGCCGAGGGCGCGGGGCTGCCGCCCATCACGGCGCTGCAGATCCTGCTGATCAATACGGTCTGCGACGGGATCCCCGGATTCTTCCTCGCGTTTGAAAAGACGGAAGAGGGCATTATGAAGCGCAAGCCCCTGAGCAAAGGCGCGGGCATTTTCGCGGCCGGGTTCGGCTGGCGCATCGCGCAGCGCTCGGTGATGTTTGTCATCTTCACCCTGGCGGCCTATACGATCGGCGCTGCCGTCCGGCTGTCGCCCGCTGTCACGCCGTCCCACACCGTGGGCGTCACGATGGCTTTCGCGGTGCTGGCCTGGGCGTCCATCATCAATATCTTCAACGTCCGAAGCACTACGGAATCCATCTTCAAGATCGGCTTTCTGTCCAATAAAGGCGTCTTTTTCGCCGCCATGGGAACCATCGCGTTCACCGCAGCCGTGCTGCTGGCGCCGCCGATCGCCAGCGTCTTCGAAGTGGATTACAGCCTGAGCGGATGGCACTGGGTCATTATGATCATGTTCGCCGCCCTGCAGTTGTTCGTCGTGGAACTTATAAAACTCGCCGAAAGAAAACGAGCGCGCGTATAATAAGGCGCGTATTTGTATAGGGGAAATATAAAGCAAAAATTATCCCTCCCCATTTGTCATAGGTTGTATTTGTCCTAATTGTAGTGCATACTATCATTGAGGTGATTTTATGAATATTAACATTGACAATCTGGTTTCCATATCGGAAGCCAATCAAAATTTTTCAAAAGTGGCTCGGCTCGTCGATGAAAAGGGGACGGCAGTCATTCTCAAGAATAATGCCCCGCGTTATGTTTTGCTTGATTACAGCTTGTTACGTCAAGCCTCTATAGCGGACGACGAGGATGTAAACGCGGCGGCAACGCATATTTTGGCAAAACATATTAAAGCCTTTGAAGAGCTGGCGAAATGATTGTTTTAAGCAAGTTGACGACCCGTAATCAAGCCTGCTGTATTAGAGGAGTTCGTAATCAATAACTTTGGCCGGCAAGGATGAAATTTGCCAGGAAGAAATTGAAAATGTTATTCAGGCTACCGAAACGTCAATTTTGCTGGAAGAGTTGACTAAACATAGTGATTTTTTATTCAAGCAAAGGTTGTGATGTTGGGAATATATAGAACATCGATTTTGCGGCACCGATCGCTTTGTTGCCAAAATATTCGGTCTTTTATGGCGGTATGCATTGAAACTGCCTGAAAAATGCGTGAAATGCATGCGTTTGCTTTACAGGGGAGCGTGCGGGGTGATAGAATAAAACAAGGTTTATTTATTTGTACTTATTATTATTTTGGTATTTTGGAACGGAGGAAGAAGAAGATGAACAGAAAACCAAATATTGCGCTTGTCGGTGCGACGGGCATGGTCGGCCGGACCTTTATCA
>Ga0123354_10004055_pt1 | contig 20573 bp, 11 predicted proteins | sample TergutLab28metaG_2_FD_97872 | JGI IMG/M metagenome (GOLD analysis project Ga0123354, IMG submission 97872) | Labiotermes labralis P4 segment gut microbial communities from Petit-Saut dam, French Guiana - Lab288 P4 | ecosystem: Host-associated > Arthropoda: Insects > Digestive system > Gut ...
GTGTTTGTGGTGTTTGTGGTGTACCCTAAAGCAAGGCACACAATGTCACGCGTAAACTGAAAACCCGCTGTTCGTGTTACTGATAAGGATGCCCGAATGTCAGAAATGCGTAGAGTGGGGCAGTGGCTCGTTATGCTTAGGCCCCAATTACACGTGCACGTGCCACATTCAGATGGACTGAACCTGTCGCACACTAAGCTGTTGTGGAAGGCACTGCTGCTCCTGTAACTCAGCGCACAAGATATGCGCCAAGGTGAGGACTGTCACTGAAGCGAGCAGCAGTTCAGAGGCAAAAGAAATCCCTGCAGTATACCAGTGTAGGGCTGAACTCTAAACCAAATACTGATCTGTAGAACTCAGTATCTGTCTTCATAACCCAATATCTACTGTTAAAATGTAATATAAATCGATAGAGCGCTGTGTCTGGAAGAACAACCCGGTTAACTGCAAGTATAGGACTGTCCGTAAGTGTAGCAACAGAATAACACAACATGTATTTTTACATCACAGTGTTTTCCAGTAAAACACATCGCGTATCAGTATAACGCAGCATGTGTTCATATATCACAGCATATTCAGTATAACATAGCAAATATCTTGTACATCACAGTACCTATTAGTATCACAAAGCATGTATCAGTACTTCACTGTATCTGTCAGTACAACACAGCATTTATAACACAGCACGTATCAGCATATCGCAGCGTCTGTCAGCATAGTACGGCACGTACCAGCATATCACAGCATCTGTCGGTATAACACGGCACGTATCAGCATGTCACAGCGTCTATCAGTATAACATGGAACCTACCAGTATAACAAAGCATGTATCAGTCAGTCACAGTATCCATCAGTACAACACAGCATGTATCAGTACACCACAACACGTGTCAGTATATCAGAGTACCTATCGGTATAACAAAGATGTATCAGTAGCTCACAGTATCTATTAGTACAACACAGCACGTAACCGTGTATCACAGTACCTGTCAGTACAACACAGCACGTAACAGTGTATCACAGTACCTGTCAGTACAACACAGCACGTAACAGTGTATCACAATACTTGTCAGTACAACACTTCATGTATCAGTATATCACGGTGCCTGTCAGTGCAAGACAGAGCCCATCCATGTAAATCAGTAAGCATCTCTACCAGAATAACTCAACATTTATTAGCACAGCAAAATATAGTCTATGACTCTATAATTTATAGATACTTGATTTAAAATTTCGTACTGATCCCGACTGCCCTATTCGAGTGAAAAAAACAATTTTTGAAGAACTTGAAATATCGGATAAAAATCTCTTGATTTAATGCAAGAAATTCTCTATATGTATTTTTGTTGTTATACCGTGCATGTTGTCAAGTTGGTAAAATAATTGATTGAGTTTCTATATGTACTTAGAAAAAACTCTCTTTGCTCTATGGTAACATACTTATTCATTACTCACTTCTCGGAGTAGAGCCCTTCTTGAAAACCTAGTCGTTTCTCAGCTAGTCAAGAATTTCCTCGCATTTTATGGAACCCGAAGATTCATTAGCCCTTTTTTCATATTCACGGGTCCGTGCATCGTGAATCAAATTGAATAGCTGTCCAGCAAGATGCGACTGTATTCAGTTTATTACATGCCAACACCGAAACGTGTAGAGCTGTCTACAGACATGTAATAATCTGAATAAAGTCGCATCTTGTTGGACAATTATTCAATTTCATTACCCCATTTACAAGTGTCCGCCACCTGTCCCTATACTGAGCCAGATCAATCCAGTCCATGCCCCCCCCCCAGAATACTACCTGAAAATCCTTCTTTATTTTATCCTCCTTTCGAAATCTGGGTCCTCCAACTGGTCACTTTCGCTCAGGTTTACCCACCAAAACCCTGCATATAACTATACTCCCTTGCATACGTGCTACCTGCCCTGCCAAACTTATTCTTCTTTATTTGATCACCGAAAAATACATGGTGAAGAGTATAGATCATTAAGCTCCTCAGTTTGTATTTTTCTCCACTCTCCATTACCTCGTCCCCTTGACCCAAACATTGTCCTCAGCACACTATCCTCATACAACCTCAGCCTACATTCCTCCCACATCGCGAGTGACCAAGTTTCGCAAACATACAAAACAACTGGCAAAATTATATTTTTGTATATTTTAATCTTTATACTTTTTGATAGAAACCTGCAAACCATACATTCTGAGCAGAGTGAAAGCAAGCATTTCCTGCTATCAATCGCCTCTTAATTTCATCCTCAATAGAATTTTGATTTGTACAAGTTGTTCCCAAATATTTGAACTCTTCCGCTCTTTCAAAGGAATTATTATCGAAATTTATATGCTGACTTCGTCCTACATTCTGATCTTGAGACATGATCGTACTTAAATTTATCAGCATTTTCTTCTAGCCCAGTCTCCTTACTAGCAACTACTAAAGAGTTTGTGTTTTTCTTTATTGTATGTACGCTTCCGCCCAATATATTAACATCATCAGCATAAACCAAAAGCTATTTTTACCTATTAATTTCAAGCCATTCTGGTTTACCTGGACCATCCTCATGTCTGTCTGCGTTGAGTGTTGTGTGTTGTCAGGTAGAGGTCTCTGCTACGGGCTGATCACTCGTCCAGAGAAGTCCTACCGACTGTGATGCGTCGTTGCGTGTGATCTAGAAACCTCAAGAATGAGGATGCCATGGCTCGCGTTGGGCCGCAGTGCCACAGGAAAAAAAATCCTAATGGCGTACTCAAAAGCAAAGTTGAAAAAAATGCGAGTCTTCCATCAGCAGAGGTCCAGGGGTATTTATGTATGTTTCTTACTCCTAACAACTAGATTTTTTGATGTGGCGAAGTTTAGCAGTCTAACACCATTATCTTTACTATCCTCATGTATATTCACATTTCCAATTGTCGGTTTGAAAATACTCTCTCTCCCTGCTTTTGCATTAAAGTCTCCTAAAAGAATTTTCTTGTGGTACTTGTGGGAATTATCGCAAACATGCAGTCATTCCTCATAAACATTGTCTCCTGAATCATCTCTTTTTTCCTCACTCGGTGTATGCACATTAAAAACAATGATTTTACACTAGCGACCTCTCAGAACTATATATGACATAATATCACTAACAAAATCTACTCTCCTAAAGGCTGATACTATTCTGTGGTGTACAAAAATTCCTGTTCTAAATCGATTCTTTTCGTTTTTTTATTTTCCATAGACAAATATAATCCCCTACTCTTACAGTGCCCCATTTATCCCACTAAATCTAATTTAAATCTTGCTTATTCCCTGGCTGCTGTTGTGGGTGAACCTGGCCTATTCCGGCTTGTAACGTTCCACGAACCGAATCGCATTTCCCCTTTCCATTGTTTAGGTCGTACCGAAGTATCAGTCCAGTTTCGAGGCACGTGTTATGTTTCGTAACTATGTCACTTTTTACGGTGAGGATTTGTCAACACCTATCCCAAACCCCCAAGCTGGAGAACCACAACTTGTTGGCTGTCCGTGGCTGCTTCTTCAATACAATCCAGGCTACCTTCCGTATTGGAAGCTTCCGTATGGATATGCTAACGTGCACCGAACTTTAACACAGCCACAATTAATAGAAAAATAATTTTAAATTTAGGAAGGCCTCGAAATTACAAAATTACTTAACGTAAGGCAAAGAAAATGTCTAAAGCTTAAAGTTACCTAATAATTGTATAAACGCAGAAATTTGTACAAATATTATCACATCAGGTCGCAGAATTAAATAATGACCATCTTAGTTAAATCTGCATCTTAAGCAAAACAAAAACTTTAATAATTGCTTCTTAAAACTAAGGCATTTAATATAAAAAACTTTAGGCTTAAATTAGACAAACGTAATGTTAATTACTGTTTCCTTTCTTATGGAAAGACTGTGACCACGTTACATTTTATGGTGCGTTTTATTTCTTACTTATAGTTAATACATGTTCCAATATTAACAGTTGCGACGGTAAGCGGCTACTACATAAATCCTTTGTATCCTTTTGAAGGTAAACTCTTACAAATGGTCTTAAGGTTAACAGATATATTAGGCGACCCCATTTGTTTCACAAATGACAATAAAAATTAGAGCAGAAATATACTGCAAAAAAATCTAGAACTTCAAATAAAGTGATGAAGTTGGCCGACTTCCGGCCTCACTCCATTTCCTCCCGCCCCTCGGAGTAAACTTTACGATACATCAAGGACCAACTCTCCGAAAAAAAGGGGGTGGTTGGAAAAGTAAGGAAACTGGAACGAAGTTACAGCGATCAGAAAGAGAAACTCTCAGCACTACTTTTTATAGTCTCTAAAGAAGATGATTACAAAAAGAAACCTTCAACCCCTTTCGCAAAATGTAGGTGGAAAAAGAAGAGGGTGGTGGTAAAATGCGATGGCTTCTACAAAAAGCGGGGAGATGGATACCCTGTCACCTAGTACCCATATACAAAATCAAGTTACATTGCTAGATGAGCAATGTGAGGGAAAGGCAGGGGACGGTTCTTATATGGCGGAATGGATTTGAGGAAGGAAGGAAAATTATTTCATTCTCCTTTTAAAAGAAAGGGACACGGATGACAACGTAAAGTGATGATAAAATTGTGCTGGGCGTTGCCTCGGGTGGACATCTAGTGGGAAAATGAAATACAGTGTGATACTACGACGATCGAGAAAATGTCATTACAGTTCAGTAACGAATCTCACACTAATACGTGTACTAGAGGGCAAAGAATTGATGATGAAGTGTAATATCCACAGAAAGTGAAAGAAGGATTTTCGAAGCAGCAGCAACATCGTTAGTTAACAAACCTTCTATTCAAAAGTATTTCTGTAACGTATTAATAATATTTAGAGGAAAATGACGAATTGCGTTTAATTAAATACATGCAGTGCAATAATATAAACAACCGTCTCTCGTCTAAGGAAAGTGATGACTTGTGGGACAAACAGGAAGGACCCGACAACTTCTATACACCAGCTTACTGATGTGAGTAATTAGTTTAAGCTCTTTCTCTTGTCGCTTTTTTCACAGAGTTTAAGAGGCTGTAGGCCAGAAAATAAAAGAAATTTTATCCTCTGTCCGAAATCTACTGCCAACATTGCAGCTCGAATTCACTCGATATGAAGCTACTTACACAGGGTGTAGTGGAGAAGAAAATATGTAGTTCGATCCTTAAAGACGATGTAACAGTAACCCATTTTCTCGCTGTCTATTTCGCTGTTCGCTGGAGACAAATGTGTAAGTTCTTTTTTATATGTATAAAAGTATGCATTAACTCCGGAGCGTGTGTTCTTTTCCTTCTTAGTCTGATCTCTTCTACTTACTATTCATTACAGGCGTAAAGTTACTGTTGCAACTGATCACACTCAGTGACACACACACACACAAACACACACCCACACACACCCACACACCACACAGTCACACCACACACACACAAACCACACCCACACACACAGCCACACCACACACACACACACACACACACCATACACCACACCACACCCACACACACACACCACATAAACACACACACACAGCACACTCGGTAGGACTACCCTGAACAAAGTATCAGCCAGTCGCAAAGATCTCTACCTACATATTCACAACACTCACAACAGACAGCCATCCAACCCACCGGCGGGATTCGAACACCCAATCCCAGCAAGCGAGCATCCACAGACCCACGCCTTAAACCGTACGGCCACCGAGATCGGCAAGGAATACGATAAATAAACAAATGAGCCAACTGTACATCGATACAACAGAAAATTTTATATACAGCCTTTAACTTAAGAAGAGTCTCTAGGTTTAACGTGCACGAAATGTACTTTACATAAATGAGGTTTAAAGTAACTGTTGTTTTCCGTGGGCCGCTAGCTCTTTGCATCTCTTTCGTTTGCAAGGCTGTAAAATGTTTCCTTTTTATCGTTCGTTTTGCTGTCTGATACAGTGACAACAGGGGATTGCAGAAAAAATTAAATAATATGCAGTTGGTTCATTGTTGGTTTAACACGTTTTGTGGCTTCGGAAAATATGATTGACGATGTTTCCGATTTCATCTATGTTCTTAATGTCCTTATTAACATAACATAGTAATCGCTATATAACTCTGTTCAAAGAATAACCTGTACGTTAATAACTGCTCTTTATTCTAAGAATCAACAGAAAAACATAAATACACTCCACGGGGGAAAAAATCTGTTTTCAAATACCGAAGAACTTTGTACACGGAGATACCGGTGTCTTTTAAATTGTTAATAATTATAAAAGTACTACATTTTTAGCAAGAATTTAACGCTGAAATAATCCTGTAAAACAATAAAACATAGAAGCTTCTTTCGAATATTTATAAGAACATATATCTATATGAAGTGGCTGTGAAGGGAAGAGACCATGCGGCTGATATCAGCACAGAAAGGAGGGTAGTACTAAATTTATTTTAAAAATAACATGGGAGGGCAAGAAATGGAATAGTTTGCCTAAGCATATCGACTAAGGTTATACAAATTACGGTTTAATGTTTGATGAACTAAGCGACTACTTTCTTCTGGGAATTGATGATTTTCGCGAATGAACGGATACAATTCTGTCGCGCGGCAAGCTGCCTCAACTCGAAATAGAATTTCCCATGTTTAACGAACTTCTTAGTGTCCGTCGATGGGGAGATTTGTGATGGTACCCAGATAAAACACACACAAAAAAGCAAAAAGCTAAGAGTGGGTAATTTGTCGCCATGACACCACACGTTCATGACGACTATGGAAAGAACATTCAAGTCTTCAGACACACCAATATAGGTACATAAAATATAAACAAAAAATATATAGTCGAACACAACAATCTTCAGAAATGTTACGCTATATACCCTAGTAAATCGTAACCTGCTTTCTTAAGGAACATTGTGCCTTCATCTTCTCAGTAAAGCAGATACTTTTACTGAAGAGGCATATATAGGAACCTTCAAATATTCGGCCACTATTTATCAATCGATCCCAGTGACCGCGCGGTCTAAGGCGTGGGTCTGCGGGCGCTCAACTGCTGGCATTGTGGGTTCGAATCCCGCAGGAGCGTGGATATTTGTCTCTTGTTATGTACTGTCACGTAGAGGTCTCTGCGACAGGCTGATCTCTCGTCCAGGGGAGTCCTACCGAGTGGGGTGTGTCTGAGTGTGATCGTGAAGCTTCGATATTGAGAAGACCCTGGCCCGCTAGGGGCTCTTGTACCACGAGGAAAAAAAAATTACCAATCGATGTGGTGTAGTATTGCACAAGACAATGTCTTCCTGAACCCTGTGGTAAGGTCTTCCAATCTCGCACGGCTACACATTAAAAAGCTCCTGAATTGTAGTTTTCTCTTGTCTGCTGTTAAACATCCACCTTCGGTTCAAATCATGTTTTTTTTTAATATTATGTCCTTGATCAACGTCAGTTCACGTCCAGTTAGGCAACATGATCATAACTCTCAATCTGTACGTTAACTGCAAATTTCTCTATAGACATCGGGAATACAAGGGCTTCTCAACTATACGCCAGCCTTGCAGTAAAAAACGCTCCCCTGGTCCTGGATATTCAGGTACAAATTATAATTTCACTGTTCCTTTGGAATACAGGTGTCACAAATGACATGGCACTGAGCAATACCGAGTTATAGCGTTCTTGCAGGAGACGCTGCAGATATTAGCGCTGATGGACGGCACATTCCAATCAACGTAATAAAAGAGACATGGGCGGTACAAACAAGGAACAACGGCTGATAAATGTTTTGCGTTTTTGTTGTCCCTGCCGTGTCATTACACAATCACAGGGCACAACAGTTCTGCCCTCATGCTAATCACTGCAGAATTATTGATAGAACCTGTCACGTCACAACTAGGTCTACTGGAAGGTACCTCCCTTTCCACATAAACCGTCAGCAGCACAAAAACGTGTCCTTTGTATGGGTCAAAATGGCGGACAGCCTTCTGACTTCTTTAGTATGAATTACGAGTATCAGCATACATCCACACATCATAAGAAAATATAGGTTATTATAATTTATATGCCCGTGTGTTTGCACCCTCCCCTCGACCCGCCCCCACAAAAAAAATGTTCAGCTAACTAATACTCATATATTTCAATAACATTTTGTATGAATATGTTGCCACTGAAGGTCGTTCTAATATCCCACTGCCATTTTTCTACAGGTATGTTAGTTTAAACTCAGGAACTTTTAAATTTGTCTCTCTCCGATTCACTTTTTCCAAAAAATTATGAGCATTCGGCGGCACAATGAAAGGAATAATAGCGACCTTCACACTTTGTGGTGGAGGCAAACTGTGGCACAGACCCATAACTCTGCTCCATTCTTTCTTAACCTCTGCTCGAGACAGAAGTGTATTCAACTTCACGCTTGAACCGCTGTACTCCTCGGTAAGAACTGCAGCTGCACGTTCAGTTAGGAGGCTGGGAGACCCCTATTGCCGTTTTCGACGTTATGATATGATATATTTATTACTGTAATTTGGTTTCCATCCGGTGGCAGTAATCGGTAAACGTTTACTGTACAAAAATAGGAGACAGACAGACAGACAGCTATGCACAACAGGAAGAACAATACGCAAAAATACAAAAACACAGAATGCACTAAATGAAAAACAAACATTCAAAAAAAGAAAAAAACATAAAAAGGATACTCAAAAACAAAAGTCAAGTAATTAGGAAATAACAAATAGAAGCAAATAATAATGAGACAAAACACTGCACATAACCTATATGCAGTTACATAATTATAAATCAATGATACTACACACATTTCACACACGATCATCACTTCACTTAACTTCCTTTCACTTCTCTTCATTTCACGTCACTTCACTGCACTTAACTACGCAATTGATTGAAGATGCTAATTAATTTTGAAATGAAGAGATCTCCTAGTACTATGTGACAACAACGGAAACGTAGCTGCAAATCCATGTCTTGGGCAGTTTTAGACATCAAGCACGAAGGTATTTTATTCTATATATACATAACAACAAATACAACATCCTCTTTATAACAACTGAAAGCCACCGGCACAAATTGTGGCCTGTGTACTGTCAGTACTAAACTTGTCTGCAACAAAAACCCCAGAAGCTCTAAAAGGTGACACTAATCCAATAGTCTGCAAACGTATCGTCAATAGCTATTTAAGTAGCACTAAGGTACAGCAGTCCGGCACACGGAGGGAAACGAGTGCTGTCCGCTCATAACGAATCTTTCTGTAGGTATAGCGGTAAGATTCTTGCAGAGTCCCGTGAGAATGCATGCAATATTCGTTCATGTATGGGACATTTAACAAATATATTTCATTGCCTAACTACACGAAAACACAGACAGTGAACTAGGAATATACGAAAACAGAAAAGAAATATTCAGGATTCCAGGGTTTCTCTCCATTGGTCGATTCAAAGTTGTCCTCGCAAATGAGATAACTCCATTTGGTACGCTCAGCGTCTCTGTGGCAATACAATGAACAGACGGGCTGACTTGCTCTGAATATGTCATGAGCGTTCGTCACTTCACACTCCAGATGGCCACTTGCAGCCCTCCCGTTTGACCGCCAAGGGAATCATGAAAAACAAAATACTGAAGTTAAAAATTACATTACGCCGTACAGGCGTCACAGAGGGGACTTGTTAATATTTTCTAAGCCTCCGTGACCAGAAAGTGGACAGAATTGTGGGCACGTTCTGAATTCTTTTACTTCATACTCAGCAAAATATTCCTTGTGATGTCTGATTCAAGAAGAATAATTAATTTGTTGGATGGACAATGTCAAGTCCTCGATTATAGACTGGTTAGGCCTATAGTTGTGGGTTCCCGGCTTGAATATCGCTGGATTACTGGTTACCTCACATAGTTTCGTGGTTTCCTTATTTAGTGTAATAAATATTTCGAACGATAAAGTTTACAATAACCATCTCGATATAAATCCTTACCCAGTCGCCTTTAGTTAGCTCCACATCATCTCACCTGACGCATGTAATAAAGAAACGGAATTCGACTGGATGAATTTATCTACCGCGTGACATAATTCTGTTCCACTTGAAAGCAAGAAAACATAAAGGGTGTCGGAAGGAAATCAAAGCTCCACAATGACAGGATCGTAACAGAACAAGACAAAATTATGGAGGAAAGGTGTTACTAAGAACACCTAAGAGTAGAACGAAAATGTAGACACATCTTAAAGAACAGGTACGAGCGAGAAGACCGGATTCATCTGGCTGGGGATACGGAAGAGCGGGGTTTTTGTCAACGCGGTGTTGAACATGGGCTCTGTCAAATGCGTTAGTTTTGTGAGCTGCGTCATTATTCACTGCTGAATGACGGCTATGCTCCACGGAGTTAATGAACCCTGTAACAGGTTGGTGGACATCAGGTGTACAGCAATGTAACAACGCGCGTCTACTGGCAGATACAGTGACACCACAGGCTCTCTACACTGGGCCGACAGAGTGATATGCATGGCGAATCTAAAGCTCGCGTTCTGGTTCATTATAAAATGAATCAAATGAACAGACCGAACAAAGCTTCCACTGTGCACCGACAGAGAGCATTCTCATAAAATCTATACACCTCGGAGCCCAAACAACTTCGGTTGGTGATTAAAATCACCGTCTGCAGGCAAAGGATCCTTCTACAGGAGACGTGAAAAGCAGTCTTTCAGCCAACCAACAAACTGCTGCGATACGTCTGTGCAGCTCTCCCCTGTTGCCTCGCTCTATACAAGTTCAGTATATATTCATGTGAATTCATACAGTCAAACATGCTTATGACTGAAGCCTAAGAAACCGAAAAGTATTTCCTTTCATTCAGGTTTCCGCTTGACATAGAAACTCAAGCTCACGTTATAAAAACATTTTATATTATACATCCAGGTATTTTCAAATATATTATTTAAGCCTTATCAGCGACACCTATTGCAAATTGCTCTGTTAAGAAGCAGTACATATGTTTAACATTCTATTTTCCTTTCCTTTCGTTTATTTCTATTTCCTTGTTTGAATTTATCTTTCCTTGAACCTCACTAAATCTGTAAAGCACAGCACGTGATCTACGCACGTCCTTACAATACAAAGGATAATATTGAACACTTAACGTGGACTTTCCCCTCTCCATGCATGCTGGCCTACAGAAGGAGCAGAAGCAAAGCTACACTCTTTCTTAATCTCGGCGCTAGATGCATATAAGTGGCCAAATTCATGCCACAGGCTTCTCCCGCCTGGAGACGAACCCGTTACCTACTGAATAGGAAGCTGAGTGTGCCGCATAGTTGCTCTGGACGTTTCGGAAAAGAGAAAAATCTCATGAACTTTTCGGAATTCAAACCCCGGACCGTTCAGCCCGTAGCCTAGTCACTACGCTGCCTGTGCTACTCCGGCCTTAATACTGAACATTAGCAAGTATTAATCACGTCAAGTCGAAGGCTGCCATGGCGTATTTTATTGTGCCATCCCATCACTTTAACGTAGCGTGGAGAAAAGTCGATAAATTTTACCCAACATTCTTCGGCTTCCATTAAAATTAAAGGTCTCACAGCTACAAAGAAGAAAACACCAAAAATCCTCTTCTTGGGTTTTTAGTGTAAAAATGCAAAGCTTTCAGTCCGCCAGTGCAACATAAACACACAAACAGCCAACAAAAAACGTTAGGTTTCCTCCTATTAACATCTGCTTCTTGACTTATTATGCTCCGAAACAGAAGCGCAGTAATGAACGAGAATTCATGTCTTTATTTACGTTGCAGGTTGTTAAATCTCAACAGTGAGTTCAAATGTTTTGTAGAAAAACTAGCTGAAATATTTGTAGAACGGAAGACGATAAGGAAAGGCGTAGTGCAGTACAGGATAGCTGCATCGTGGATTGTATGTAACTTGGGCCTCCTGTGAAAAATCCCTTTGGTTTCGGCACAGGGGGAGTGTGATTAAAAATTGAGTTTTATGTAGAACAAGACCAACCGCACAGGCTAAAGCTACAAAACTAAAGTTATTGTACAAGACGTGCAGAAGGTTAGTTTCCACCTCATAGAGAACGTACTGTTCTTACATTACAGAGACCAATCGTTAAATGCTGTTTAGGACGAAAATAGATGTTTGTTGTGAGAAACATACGAAACATATGTTTAGTACATATATATATGTACTATATATAGTATATATATGTACTATATGTTTCGACTCCTTCTGAGTCATCTTCAGGCCCTCTTAAAGTACAGATCCAAGGTTAACAAATGTTCATAGTGCATTTTGGGATCCCGAATGCTTACATTAGTAAGTATACTTGTTGTAAAAAGTACAAAGTCAGCATATTTTATAATATATACAATAAACCATCATCTATTGTACTATATATTATCAAATCTACTGATATTGTACTTTTTACAAGTATACTTCCTAATGTAAGCGTTCTGGTTCCCAGAATGCACTATGAACATTTGTTAACCTTGGATATGTACTTTAAGAGGGCCTGAAGATGACTCAGAAGGAGTCGAAACATGTCGCCCCAAAATAACATTTTATGCAATAAATGCTGTTGTGTTGTACTATATATATACATATATATATATATATATATAGATAGATAGATAGATAGATAGATAGATAGATAGATAGATAAACAGATCGGGATGACTAACATTAAAAATACGTTAAGTGTTAAATCTGTTTGTACATCTACTAACAACGAGGCTTTGAAAGGTTAATTCAATCTAACCTTGTAACCATAAACATTCTACATATTTCAGCACGACCGGTCATCTTCAGGTCCGATCTCGATCAAAAGACTTATTTTATTATTATTATTATTATTCAGTGTTTTACTGTTGAATATAAAAAAAATTCATGGCCGCCCTTCCCTTCTTTTACATTTTTGTTCCTATTTGAGGTATAAAACTGTGCTACTTAAAGAGCTTGTTCCTGCTATAAGTCGACAATTGTTTTAACGTAAGTCACCCACCGTATTGTATTATTCCCGATGTGTGTATTTGTGTGATGTCCGAACTGTGGTTTAAAATTTATTCTTGAACAGGCCTGCCTTACACGCTACAGTTCCTTATGTGATTGTATCGAGTTGAAATAACTGTACAGGATTAACTGAATATAGTTATGTCGCCTGCAAAGATGAAGACGTCCCCTACGTACGGAAGAAGTGTATTAGGTACATGCATAAGTGAAGAGAAAAAAGACACAGAGAAGGAAAGAAAACTTTTGAAAGATAACTGGTCACACATTATGAAGAAATAGCACGTAACAAAACAATTAGTGGCACCAAAATTGCAGAATTGAAACATTTAGACAAATTTCTAAACAAATTAAAATATAAGTGTGAAAACCTGGTTGAAGAGCTGTGTGAGGTTTACAGGAGATGAGGGCGACAGCGTTACAAACAGATAGACTTTAATAACAGAATAATTCAGGTGACGTGTCAATCTCCCAAAACAGAATAAACAGTATAAGAAAAACATTAGTCATCAGTAATAAACATAGTATATGTGCGCGCAGTGATTAAAACTTAGTGTTTCCTGTCACATCCAAAGAAATGTACTTCAAACTCAACAAATGAATGTCACTGGATTTTATTCGATATAGTTTTATATTTTAATAAGCAGCTTTGCGTATACAGTTTTATAACATGTTAACATGATTCACACTTAACATCGAACATTTCAGATTAACCTTTCCGTTTAATTTAGAATACAATCCTAACATTTTCCTGAAAAGGTGTGGTAAATTTTCAGTCATAACACGAAAGTAGGGGTCTAAGACCGAATATAGAAATGGAGTGATAACTACCGGAGTGAGGTACTCGGTCAAACAGTATTATTTGATGAGTAACAAGAGGTGAAGTACGAACGGCAACTCTCCACTGTATAACATTTCGTAACAAGACAAGCAAAGTACGTAAAATGTAACATTGAGGCGCCTTTGTGTAATTACAGTTGAAGTGGAGAGTCAGTATTACGTACTCTGAGTGTGTGGTTGTAGCCTTATTTATCAAGAATGAAATGCACCTGCGCCATATTGTTAGCTGTGGAATGTCCGGCGCTACTAAATTTTTCCACATTATCTCACAAAAGACACGATATTCTAATAATGTTACTGAATATGAAATGTGTGTTTTGAATTTCTCTACAATTTTTGTCTGAAACATTTCTCATTCTACGAAGAACTGAGCAAGATACGATCAAAAATTAATATTGGTCTTCATGTAACGTACCCGTCATTCTTGTCATATTTTAATGAACCTGGAATATTCTCGAGAGATTTTCCAAAATACTCAAATATCAAATTTTATAAAAATCTCTCTAGTGGCAGCCCAGTTGTTCCACATGGACAGACGGACAGATTGACAGACACGAGGAAGTTAATAATCGCTTTTTTCAATTTTGCGAGCGCGCCTTAAAGCAGGTCTGCCTTCGTTTTCAGGTGGAAATAGGAAAAAGGGATCATAAAGTTTTTGGACAGTTTTAAACAGCTAACGCTGTCGGGTGAGTACATTTCCCGCAAAATGTACATAAAGCACCATGTACATTTTTGGCGAACAAATTATCCCTTTGTGTTTGCCATAGCAGCGCCGTTTGCCACAACACAGCTTTGTCACTGACAACTCTGCAGACGACCTGCAAATTTCATCACATATACCGTGGAAACCTTAGCGAAGTCATTGCAAAATTCGTTGGAACCTTTACCACAACCCAGAAAATTGTATTCTCAGTCGATACAAACCCCTTTGTTCCATCCTTCTCATGAGGTAAATTACTGCCCTCAGTCTTATAACTTCTGAGGCAATTCAAGGAATATCTAGAGTTGAGACTTCCAAGATCTGACACATAAACCTCTTTACAATTTCCAAGCATGGTACAATCCTACATTTTTATCCTCCTTGATTTTTTAACAAAATAGTACGAAGTGTAGTAGTTATGAGCCTTCTCATTAAGCAGTCGTCTATGTCCTCGCATCTTCCTCTCAAAAGACCGATGTAGCCTCTATTTTGTTTTGTTGTCAATCGCGCTATTTAACCTCTCAAGTTACTTACGAATTATTGTATGACTCAGTGCCTGGGCAGTACAGAGAAGTCTGAGCTGCAATATGAAAACCATTTAAAGCTACTGAAGATAAGCGGTAAATTTAACAGCACTCTAGTGGGAACTAATACAAATTTATAAGTACCAGAAATGGCACTTCGAAATGCGACGGATTATTTTTGTGCCTTTCAGATGTCCTAATAGATCCGTCCTTTCCTCTAACGTTCTCACAGCTCTCCCACTCCCAACTTACAAACTCTGATGTGTCTTACATTAAGGCACTACAAGTTTTACACTTATTATTCAGGCTGTACAAAATAAACACAGAGATGTTACCTGTGTGTACATGAAAAATCATACATTACTGTATAAATAATTCACACTGGTAGTTGTAAAACGTGACGGTTTTACAGGCACACATAAAAATAATGAATTTATTATGTCTTGGTTGAATTTATATACCAAATTCTGTTCAACAATCCAACTTGTGGAAATATATTTTTTTTAACAGTACGGATACCAAAAATTCAAATATTTATATATTTTGTTTGTTCTGGATTACAGAAGGAATTTACCGAGTTGACATTACTGGACCATTCCACTTGCACTGATTTAAAATACACTTAAAGAAATGATAAAATGCAGTGTGCTAGAGGCAATGTGCTGTACTAGGCAAGCTTTTACAATAAATCGCGTAGCTCAGAGTAGCAAAAGTGGGGTACAGCACACCGCTGCTTTGTGGTCAGCAAGTACCATCTGCAGAGGTCCGTGTTCAGAAAACAAAAGCAGATCACGTATCTGTTCATTATTTTTGGACCTCGTCCAACACAACAAGAAAATAACATTACGAAAAAAACAAGAAAACGTAAATTAAAAATCCCAACTTATTAATCACCAGAGGGGCTGAACAGTTACAAACTGCTGTTCCAACCCCTTACTAGGGAAGAAGTCGCGAGGGAAATCATGTGGAATTTGGATGATCTTAGAGCGGCAGACATTCACCGTGTAAACTGAATCTAACATCTAATGATGGAGAAAAGGGGCACTGGTTTGTCTTACCGAGGTAATACGCTTGTTGTTTGTTGATTCACTTGATTGGTAAGGCGTTCTCGGTGAGGGTCCTGCACTATAGAGTTAGTCAGATTTACCTGCGTAATGCAACATCACAACACTACAGACACACAGCTTTAGGGTACATCAGGGGGTCTTCTAGTAACAAGTAAGCTATTTCAGCTTGCATTAATCTATCCTATACTTATTGCCGAATGGTATTTTCGAGTTTATTACAAAATGAATAAATTATATTTTTCCCCCATGGCGCAAAACCCCTAGCTGGCCAGGACATCCTCATTAAGGAGGATTTACGATCACACTCAGACACATCACACTTGGTAGGAGACCTCTGAACGAGTGATCAGCCGGATACAGAGACCTCCACCTGACGACACACATCACTCAAAAGTGGCAGACATCCACGCCACAGGCGGGATTAAAACTCAGAATCCCAGCATGCGACCGGCCGCAGACCCACGCGTTAGACCGCGGGCCACTGAGATGTACTAGAATAAATGATATAGTGCCTTAAAATGATAGAACCACTTAAATTCTTGCATGAATGTACATAAACGGCCACATTTAAACCAGTTTATTGAGAAATAAATCTTCTATTTCCCATGACACAAATATGATTGTATTAAGATACGCTCATCAAATGACCATAAAATTCCTGAAACATTTTAGTGCAACGTCTTGAAAGAACAAAGCTGTCTGTACCGTGGGCTTCAGTGAACTATTGTGAATTACTATTAAATGTATGTATGTACGTATGTGTGTATGTATGTGTGTATGTATGTATGTATGTACGTATGTGTGTATGTATGTATGCACATCTGCTGAAAATTATACAAAATAACCTATATGTATACATAAAGCTTTCTGATTTTTTTTAAACTCCAATGCAACAGGCGATTCACTTTGCTAGTCAATCGGTCAGCGTTACTTTATTACGGAGCCATTCTTTCAGATATTCAGACAGTTAATCGGTTAGGTGAGTGAAGTCAGTAGGGTCGTGATGATGAAATATGGCAATTACAGGTACTCAGCTTTCATAATTTATCAATTGTTGAATGTTTAAAAAGTAAAAGACAAAATAACACCAAGTTTCGGAAAGTCTACAAGCTTCCGCTCTCACGTAAAAAGTTGGGAAGACATCCATAAAATTTGGAGCACTATAAATGTCTTCAACTTCTCTCTCTTTCTCTAGTAGGCTCACCAGACGTGAGCAGGTGACTTCCGAAATTTACCTACAAAAGGAGGAGCATACAGTTTGCCAAACCTTACGATATTATTTTAAGATATATTTAACATAATAAACAACACCTTATATGGAGAGAACGTCACTCTGTCCACCCGACAATGGGGGGGGGGCTTTGTATCACAAACTGAACGGTGTTTCTTGTTTTCATAAACTGCTGTACAGCTTTTCGTTGCGAAATTGGTCTAACGAGCATCTTTTGGAGAAAATCGGCTCGGGAACAATCGTAGGTTTCTTGACGGCACATAAGAATTTCTTCGGATATTTTTAAAATTTCTTGACCGATGTAGGTGAAACTCGGTATAAAATACCTCTACAACGAAGGCAGGTTAGTTTCGTTTAAACAACCTGTGAAAAACAAGCATTGCTTCACTTCAGTTGGTAAATCATATTTTGCACTTTTTTTAAAATTTTTTGCGTCTGACTGAAAAGTTCTGTCACGGAAATGTACACAGAATTTATTTTATAACTGTGAATTTCATGAAAATCTCCTAAGCCAATGCAACGAGAGAAGTGAAAATATTTCTATCTGTACTCATAAAACTTGTTGTCCGATTTTAAATAAATTTAATATAACATATCTCCGAATGAGGCGCCTGAGAATTAGTAAGTTTCACAAAATTCGGCACATGGAAGGCCGCACTTTGTCTGTGGTAGTAAAGGAAACATTTTCACACTCGTTCCATAACACCACGTGGCGTTCTGAAAGTATCCAGCGCCTTTCCAAAGCCTGTGTACCGCAGTAGTGCACTACTTTAAGTATTAGTTTCCTTTTTTACTTCTTTACTGTGGGTGTTAGAAAATTACTAAAGCTTCGGGGTTCTAAATTTTTAGACACTGACTGGATTCAGGAAATGGCAGTTATTTGATTGGACAGCAGTGCGATAGTCAGACAAAAAGCTGCATTTTTAGGAAGTAAGAGAGGCTTCCAATCACAGCCCGTAACGCAGAGAAAATATTGAAATAATTTTTCTACTAAACCACCAACAGTATCAAATGTTAAAATATTTTTATACGTTAGGTGTCTAACCGAAGACGGTACGTGAGCCAGTTTTGCACAGCATGTACCCACCTAAACGTGAAGACTAACAGTAAAATTGTAAGGTAGGTTCAGAAGGAGTGAAGCCAAGTCCCTAAGTTACAAAAGCAAAGAAACAAAAAAAAACAGGAAAGTAATTGACGGACAGACAGCGCAGCAAGACGTCGCGCTTATAGCAACCATTAGAGTAAATTGAAGTGAGAAAAGAAAGGTATTTGATGAACTATTGCATATGGGCCGGGTAGCTCAGTCGGTATAGCGACTGAGCTACGGGTTGGCGATCTGGGATCGAATACCGGTGGGGACGAGATTTTCCGCCTGTCCAGACCGTTCCTGGGGCGCACCCAGCCTCCTGTAAAATGGGTATCGGGTCTTTCCCGAGAGTAAAGTGCGGCCGGGGCGTGCTGCTGACATCTCACCCCCTTCTAGTGCCGCGCTCATGGAAGAGTAGAGCTATACCTCTACCCACCCTCTGGGCCACATCGGGCCTGTAACGGGATCACTTTACTTTATTTGATGAACTATTGCAGTTTATATACGGACTTACTGCGCTCAGGGTCGGTGTTGCATACGTAAGAAACAATGACTATACGCGTAATTCAAAACTCAATTCACAGCTGCCAACACCATTTCTGAATAACATCCATTTCTGTACGACAACCCCATCTGGTAGTCTCACGTGCTTGACATGTTAAAATCACTCTTTCCCATCAAATTCCCGGTTTTTGTTTTCTGTCCGACGAGGAGGCACTCTGCGTCAGTTTGTTTGTTTATTTTATCTTAGCAAATAAAAAAATGTATTTTCCTACATTCGATCTTACTCATGCCAAAACATGTCAATTACTTCCACAGCATGGATCCACCTCATTAAGATCTTATTTTCTGTATTCCACATTATGTTTCTCTACTAATATCAGGTAAACAATAAATAAAATGACAGCAGGGAGCCTTTATCGTGTATTTCTGACGCCCTAAAATCTAGAACGGCGTTGCACCTTCAGTAACGGTGGAGTACTCTATTGTGCAGGAGTCAGCAGCCACTGGCTGACTGCTGGCCACTCTGTATGGTGTGGCCGATAGAGCAATATCACAGCACGTTAATTTGCGTTAATTGCCAACACAGCACAGCGAGCAAAATTACACAACAGTCCCGTAATTACATATCATTAAAATGAACGTAATTACGGATTAAACAGGGGCCGAATTACAATGGCACGAACATGAAGACAACTTCAATAATCAATCGTGTGTCAGTAATGATCTTGTTGTTATGCACAATCTTATCCATGCAGAAGGATGTGACCTGCAGTTTCAGAACGACTGTTTTGTTGTTCGAACAGTCTGCTGCATAACCTTTCATCACCAGTTCTCATCTTCACAGAATAACATAATATGCCCGACAGTCAGGCGGCAAAGTTCCCTCCGTCTTGACCACACTGAAGTGTTGAAAGAGAACAGCCTGTTTTCATTTCGTATGAAGCCACGTGGTTGCCTACCTTTTACAGGGGTGCTCATTGTGTTGCTGCACCAATAAAGTTCTTATGGGAGAACAATATGGCAAAGAAACTAAACTGAAACTGAGTCCATGCGTGTAAAAAAAAATATTACTTTTTTTCAAAATCCGCCCCTACAAGAAAACTTCTAACATATATTTAACAGTAAGCTCTCCTCTTACAATAAAGGTGAAGTTCCAAAAATATCGCAGCACAGGACTAAGGGATGTAGAACGGCGTAATTTTTTTCCTATATGAATTTACTGAAGCACCTGCGAGCATGGCCGTTGCCTCTGCCGCCCAAGGCCAGCGAAAAAACACATTTATATGAGTCCAAGCAAAGTTCACTGAAATTTTGTGCAGTAAAATTTATCTGTGTTAAAAGAGAAACATCGTTGTTCGGGACAACGTTATACCTGGACTGCCTGCATGCCATGTCACTATTAGTTTGCGAGTTAACCTGACGGAAAGACTGTCGGATAATGTAACGTAGTAGGCTTATTAAAGAAGAAAATTTAGAAAACTAAGATGTGGCTCTAATTTAAAGATCAAGATATATAGAACTATAATTTTGCCTGTTGTTTTGTATGGGTGTGGAGCTTGGTCGCTGACATTGCGGGAGGAAAGGAAGCTGAGGGTGTTTGAGAACATGGTGTTGAGGAGAATATTTGGA
>Ga0123354_10004056_pt1 | contig 20563 bp, 15 predicted proteins | sample TergutLab28metaG_2_FD_97872 | JGI IMG/M metagenome (GOLD analysis project Ga0123354, IMG submission 97872) | Labiotermes labralis P4 segment gut microbial communities from Petit-Saut dam, French Guiana - Lab288 P4 | ecosystem: Host-associated > Arthropoda: Insects > Digestive system > Gut ...
CCCCCCCCCCCCCCCCCCCCCGTCACTTTACTCCCAGGCGACTACCCCATAGCAGGCACCAGAGCCAGTCTGGACAATGTCAGGAAGGGAAAAATCTCTTGCCTGATAACATTCCAACCCCACATTGTCTAGCCCATAGCCTAGTTGATATACTGACTGCAACAATAAAATGTTCAACACCACACCAACACATACAGTGAATGAGACACCATTTAATAACTAAGCAAAGCAGTTCTAAAGTTTTCCTGGCATGTAAACATCAGCCTATTACTTCACGCACTGACGTGAACAAAGCAATTCACACTGCAGCCCTTTTATGCTTGGAAACAGAGCCCCCAGTACTCATTTTTGTAAGGTAGCATGATAGAGCGAAAAATCCCAGCATCCACTAGGACTGAACTTACTGAACTCACAGGCAGTCACATTATTAAATGAGATAATACAACTCTGCCCTAAGAACAGTTGAAACAAGAGAAGTGTGATGAGTAAGGCAGGTAGAGGGACACACAAAGGAACATACATTGATTTCTATTGGAGAAACAGCAAGATAGAAATAAACAAATACAAAGTGCTCAGAGGACACACAGTGTGAACTGTGGTCAGGCTACTAGCTAACCTGACCAAAATTTCCCAAGTTATACTCAGTGGCTTCAGTAGTCTCTAATGGGCCACGAACACTAACTTGCAAAGCCATGATCAACTTCATGTCCAACCTGAGACTGTACGTCTGCAGTTCAAAAGCATTTTTACAATTTCACCTACAAGTGTTGGAATAAAGCAGGAAAAATACCATCAAAACAGCCAGTTCTTCAGTCTTAATTTAAATAAGGAAAATCACAAACACACATTAAAGATGTGGTTCACTGCATCATTGTATATTCCACATGGGGTGACACAGGAAACACTAACAATCTAAGATACCATAACAACGATTTAGCTGCAGTCTGTACTGCAAACTGACAGTCATTAATCATACTCTGCTTTGAAATATCTGTCAATTCATCACTTGCATGAATAGAATGTGGGCTCAGACCCAGTTTCTCTGACATATTAACTCTAAAACTCAAGCAGTCATTACTTCATCAATACTTAAAAGTACTACATACTTCAGGCTAACTCTATGGAATTCCTGATTATACTCCATCTCAAATCCCTAACATATTGCTATCATTCAAGATCTCTCACATATGTAGGAAATGTCCCATTTAATGAAAGTGATATTGATTACTCACTCCACCACTGCTGGTTACCATGACAAACAAGAACAACAATCCTAGTAATGGCTCAATACATGTGGCATGCACACCCAGAAGCTAATAAACAAGACTGAAAACCCATGCAAAGCATGACACATATAATTGCTTACTTACTCGTATGTTATATTTTCCACACCTTCACAACATTAATATTCACAAAACATATAGAAAATGAAGTGTCCATTTTCCACAAAGAAATTCGCTCCACAACAGTTCTTGCCCCCCCAACTCTCATGACATTTATCCTTGAGATGGTACACTGGCAATTTATTCAGAGTTAAATAATGTAGAGCTACTCGCCTATATTATTCTGGCAGTCTGTGTAATATTAATACACAATTTAAAAGAAATATATGATGATTTTGCAAATAACCCAGCTTTGCTGTTAGATGGTTTATGCAGATTGGTACACCTGACAGACAGCTAACACTTTCTGCATTGGAATGTACCAGTGTTAAAGTATCATGTTATGCAAATAATACTTTGTATTCCTCAATGACAGAAGTAAATATGTAACATGGAAGTGTCAATTTTTAAGTACCCTGCATCAACAGATTCAAATTATTTAAAGATATGTAACAGGACTCCCTACTTCTCATTTCCTTTTGAAATAGTAATAAATCAAGGTGCCCAGCAATGGCATCTGTTATGGTAGCCTTAACTATATATACACGTTAAGTTCATTTAAAAGATGCCTCAGACTGCACTATACTTAGAATTGTTATGTGTACATGTGTGTGTGTGTGTGTTTGTGCGTGTGTGTGTGTGTGTGTGTATGTGTATGTGTGTAGGGGCACGTAATCAATACCTAACAAAAGTGGAGTTCATGGTAGTATTCAATAAACACAACCATCAACGCTTCACACCTGCGTGGCGCTACCAACATGTAACAGTGAGTAAACACATTTACTGCATACATTTCGTCAGGCACTGGTATCTCACAGTAAGGCTTTACATCCTCCATTTAACTTACCATAGAAAGACAATGGTATCTGCACGATTTCATGTGACTGACTCACTTCAGGATATGGGATCTCCTGAAGGCATTTATGGTTATTCAATTGGCCAAATATTTTCTTCTCCTTACAAAACCTGGACTGTCTATCATAAGCCAAATGAATGTGATTTACATCTTCACAGCTCTTCTCTCCTACTTCAATTTTAATACTATCTCTGCTTACATCTGCAAATTGCACAACCAAGCACACTTCTCTGATAGGGTATGGTGACTAGAAAAGTTGGTTCTTGAAAGATGTTTACAGACATTTGATTACACAACACAGTAGGCATTAGGTCACCGAATTTGACAGGAAGGTAATCTATATTATATTGCAAACCTGTAATTTCTGTTTAAGTTGCTGTGATGTATATTGCAGTACGCTACAAACAGTATAGTTCATAGTGTGGTTTCAGCTACTTTAGGTTCCTTTACTTGGTACCAAGTTGGCCTGCTATATTAATGGTACTGTTCAGGGCAGGTAATTCTGAAGGTATGATCAGTTCAAGGCAGTTGTCACCAAACATCTACCCTGCTTCATATCTGAGATATTCTGCATTGGAATCTGATGACTAGTTCTGCTGACTCAGATTCTGAATGGTTATGCTCAGTTCATACAAACCAAATTCCAGAACAACACCTTAAACATGTCGCAGTTACTTTCACATATTTCCTGAGACATTATTTACAACGATTTTTCTGTCGCTCAATGCTTCTGAAACCAAGGAGCTCAAAAAAAGTCAGTAAAAAAATGAAAAACTTATCCAAGTGATGCTAGAGAGGAGGAATTTTATGAAGTGATAATGTCATTTCCTTTTATACATATTTTCTAATCAATTTTCTAAAAATATTTTTACGCAAGTACATGCTTCATGATCAATTCTTCAAACATTTCCTTCTTAATATACCAGACTAACATTTTCTTAATGTGCAGTTGACTTCTGACATCACACTCAAGAAAGAATATATCTGTAATGTAGAAGTGACTGTAATATTATAATGATTTTTATATGAAGCATAACTTGTAAATAATTGTTATAGCACAAAAGTCAACAAATGCATGCATCTCTCTGCATTGTCATGGAAGCTGTCTGACAAAATGGTGTTTACCTATATTTCATACAAACAAGTCATATTAACACAAAAACTAACTGGTTTACAATGACACAACGGTTATGTGTTGTGGTGTGTTCGCATAATGTAACACCCCCTCGGCTATCCTAATAACCGGACACCATTTCAATCGAGATGAGCGCTTTTATGGCGATTTAATGTCCCTGGCAGCAATAAAAGGTATTACACCTTCATCCAAAGTGACCAGTATTTTTGCCCGATTTTAACCAAATTTGGAAATTCTTGGCCAATTTTCATGAAATTCTCCAATATCAAATTTCACGAAAATCAGTCCTGTAGGACCTACCCTGACACATGCAGGCAGATAGACAGACAGACAAATGTGTATGATGAAAGTAATAGGCACTTTTCATAGCAATGTGAAAGCACCTAAAACATGAAACAAAAATTTCACGTTTACTGAAGCCATGAACTTGTTGCTGTATCTATGAAACAAAAAATGCAAACAGAATTGTGGTGGAGGTATCTCCTAGAATGTGCTGCTCCAGAATACTGAGCTGGATATGGATAATGAATAATTGTATTAAAACACACCCTGCTCTGCAGTTCTGACACATTTATTCTGCTCATTTCTTATATACCATCACACCACAGACTGCAACTTAAAAGTAATTCAAACTGGCACAGCCTTTATTATGGAACACAGGTCTTCTAAACATGCTCCCAGCACTTTCAATTCAATTAACTACAACAATCTAACAACTTATCCATTCAATATTTATAAGTATTAATATTGGTTATTAATTTTGCCTGTTGTTTTGCATGGATGAAACCTGGTCTCTCGCATTAAAGGAAGAACATAGGCTATGGGTATTCAAAAACAGGGAAATATCTCTGCCTAAATAACAGGGCACCACAGAAAACTGTATGATGAAAAGTTTGATTAGTTATACTTCCTGTCAAATACCAGTTGGGTAATCGGAAAAAGATCAAGGGAAATTATGTGGGTGGAACACGTGGTAGGCAAAGGGGAAAAAAGAAAACAAGTACACAGTTTTGGTGGAAAAATGTACAGAAAAGAGACCACTTGGAAAACCAACACACAGATGGGACACTAATATTAAAAGAGACAATAAGGAAGTATTATAGGAGGGCATGGACTTGATTAATCTGGCTGCTCAGAAGAAGGAAAAGTGGTAGGGTTTTTGTTAATATGGTAATGAAACTATGAGTTCCATTAAAAGCAGAGACTTTCTCACCTTGCTAAGGAACCATGAGCTTGCCAAGAAGGGTTCTGCTCCATGAAGTTACTTACTGCTTTTTATGACATGGAATTTGTTGGTGGAGGAGGGAGAGGGTTGTCCAACTGCGTGATGGGCAGCATAATGATGGATAAGCAACAACAGGAAAATGTGGGGTGACCTGACGACGACAATTTGAGATACGGCAGATTTTTGTTTCTCCTAAAGTACCAACCTGGAGGGCTAAACATTTCTACTCCCTGCAGGAAGGTGAAGAACATTACCACATCACATGACAACATACATTTCAATCACAAACAATGTCAAACAGAATAAACATACTATATTCAAAGGGCACTGTGATGAGAATCTTAAAATATCTCTCTCAGTCAGGACAACCATTTTCCTCACTGAGATTCGAACTAAGACAAAATCAACCTTCAAAGCCTAAAACTAAATGTAAAGAAACACAATTATTAACTCTCCCACCGCCCAACTTCAGCCCCCTTCTCCCCACCAAAAAAAGTCCACCCTCTATCATAAGTAGGTCTGTAGACATTAATGAGTTAAAACACAAGACATGGAGTTCACAGCGCACTGTGCTTCTATTATTGGAAGTTAATTTTAACCCATCATCATCAAATTTTCATGTGCTATGAATAGAAGAGGTGCATGACTCATTGTCATCAGTAAACAAATCAATACAAAAAGGATGACAGGAACTTCAATAAAATACATTGTGATATATATATATATATATATATATATATATATATGCTAACAAGTCATGGTCGGGGTAGGATTCGGTTCCTCTGGAAAGAAGCTCTAAAGAAGACATTAAAAAGTTGCTGTTTGCTTTTGTTGTTGTTTTGATTTACATATCAATTTTTCTGCACCTCAGACTATACAGTCTTAGTACTACAGTTTAAGTGGTAATAACTTACTGGTGTAAGGAGAAAGGGAAAAGCAACAAAAATATCACTAGAAACTTGGACAAATCTACAAAGTATACGATAAACATTTAATTACAATTTGAGGATAATCTAGTAGCCTGTAAGTGAATCATAGTCAGGTACAAGCATAGTGACAGTTGCACTGTGCACTGTGTAGTAAGCAGATTTCAAAGCATTAGCTGGTTACTAACAAGAAACTTACAGGTGCAAGTGATCAAGAAAACAACTCCTGGCTGTTAACATGATGCTTCTGCTGGTACCAGTATTTTAGAGGATAGCAAAAACAGCATGTATGAATTCTTCCGATTACTTAATAGGAACACAACATTTTTATTTACATTTGTAAAAACAAATTTCCAAAGCTAAGTACATTATCACAAGTCTCAAGTTCTTCATTCACCTTAGGGCCTGAACAGTACTGTACATGCCAAATGTTCACTAAAAATTTGTAATGGTAACCAGATCTTGAACAGAGCATTACAGTAGCACGGAAAATATAAAAGCACCCCCCATTCTGGTACTTTTTCACAGCTACTGCAGTAACTGTTCTTTGTCTGCTATTCTTGGAGATGTACAGGACTATTTTTGACAAACTATGGTTCACTGGCTCAGTCAGAGAAAACCCTACGAATTTATTCATGCAAAATTTCGTAGTCTTTTGTGCATACGTTGTCCAGGCAACGATGACCCAAACCATTAAATATTTACACTGCTAGCAGCAAACTCAGGCCACACAATTGATCCAACAACAGTTGAAAGAGACAGGTGGGTGGGAGTGTAGGGGAAGAGCCAATAACTGTGGGATGTAACAGGTGAGTTGCCAGTAACAGACTGCACTAAATATGAGACACTGCCTAACATGTGGCTTGAGGTGACCGTCTGGTGAAGGTGTGGGTCACTCAGAATTGCTACACAGTGTAAAAGTGGATGAAACAGCACCAAGAATGGCACTTCCATTAAGGTGATCATGCCACAGCTCCCCATTAACAGTACTGCAACAATCACTGAAGAAAATGAGGAGGAAACTGCTAGAGGTGAGAATAAAGTTTTTGAGTTTTCAGTTGTTGTATGGTGGTCAGTCAGTTCTTAAGGTTCATGTACTGCTGAGCAAGATTTGGTAGGACAACTCCTCGCGATGATTTGTGACAGATGTGACAGGAAGATCAAGGTGTGATATAGGCATTAGTTGGCAGCCAGGAAAGTGTAGTCAGTACACTGACTAGGCTATGGGTTGAACAACAGAGGAAATGTGATACAATTCCCCACAGGAGATAGAAATTTTTGTCTCCTTCAAAGCATCCAGACTAGCTCTGGGGCCCACCTAACCTCCAATACAGATAAATTACATAACAATATTCTTATGCGAAGATGTTCTAGAAATATTGGCAGATCATCAATGTTTGAAGTTCTTTATTACTAAGTAAAGAATGATGTATAATAACATGTCCGTCCGTCCGTGACCCAGTAGCGGTGACTTAACAAACCGTCGGCTTTTCATTAAATCTGGCATAGGACTTCTTCACAGAAAGTTACCGAAAAGCTCAAGTAACGTCAAAATTGGAGCAGTTGCAAGTCACATTTTACTGAGTGTAAATAAATTTCTGCCCGCAATTTCTATATTTCCCGACCGATTTTGGTGACATTTGATACAGATGGTCTTAACGTGATGCAGTTGGACGTGCGAGTGCCGTGAAAATCGGTGCAGAAAGCCCATACCCATATTTCTTACGGGGGTAAATAAAATTCAGCCAAAATTTTCACCCGATCTGGATAAAATTCGGTCCATAAGCTGCCAACAGTGACAAAGACTGCGTGAAAATCGGCACAATGAAAGCCATGCTTGACTCAGGGGCTTAAATAAATTTCTGCCTGTACTTTACACATTTATTGTCAGATATGGGCGAAACTCGGTATAACAGATCTGTTAAGCATTTACGAGTTTCGTGAAAATCGACCGAGGGAAGGCTGTGCTTTTGTCACGCGGTAGTACTGCGCAACCTTACGGCACTCGAAAGTAAGGAACAGCGAGGTGAAGTCTGGGTTCCACATCACACGATAAACCACCTGCAGTCTTGTTAGGTTTGTAATCAAACATACAATGCTTTCTCCAACCTTGTCTGTGCGTACTTCAATTCAGTGAAATCACAGGCTACGGGCCGAACACAGGCTTGCAGTCCCAGAAGGAAATTCAAAACTGTGGTCTAGGGACCACCTAGCCGCATAGTTAATGGACACCACATCTCTTAAAAATAGCTGTAGTGCCGACCCGACCACCCACCTCCAATTGTGAAGGTTAAGAAAATACGGCGCCCAACCTCGTAGCCTCCTATACATCATTAGGCTGTGCTGCAAAGGTACTTCACCTTTCATCCCAGCAATAATATGGAGGAAATTAGATAAATCACACAACATAATAGGAACCTCGCCAGAATTTGAACTGGACGATTCTTAATTGTGTAATCAACCGTTTGTAAACTTGGCTGAGGGACGTCACTGAACCCATTTCATTTGAAAAGACTAATATATTATAGAACAGAGGTCAGAGAAGAATGGGCTTTATTCTCTAATCTCTAGACCCTTGAAGATAAAGGCACTAAGCCTCTTCGGGACGTCGGGAAATACCATATCCATGAGAAAGTGAGATACATAATTCAAGGCAGTACCAAGACATTGTTAATTAAAGTTCGCCCCGTGTAATTTGGCCCTCTAATGCTTATGAACCATTTTATCCTGTCACATGCCTTCAACAACCCTTGTTATCAGTTTTACATATATATATATATATATATCAGCATTACATATGCCTGTCATATTATTTGCTGGCTGAAAATGTGTGTTATTCAAACTGACAGAAGCATATTAATGAGTCAGTGACGACATAAAGCGAGACAAAAAATGAGATAACACACATGTGGAAAGCTGCACTCTAAATTAGCTTGCAACTGTACTTAAGACATTGTCATGAATCACTCTGTACATGGAAGGATAATATTCAAAAGTATATAAGAGACGCAGTTGATGAAGATGTGAATGGGACTGAATAGGTGCAATGGAGGGTCTCCTGCGATAAAGATGACGGACCGTGTGACACCACAACAAGACGGAAACCTTATATAACGGAATCAGTTACTAACAAAATTACCGAATCAATAATTTAATAAATCATCATGTCAGTTATTGACAGAATAAGCCAAGGATGGTATTATTCCGCCATGTTTGGTGACATATTCATTGAATTAATCTGAATTGCACTATAAAGTATTCAGCTCAGACTTGACATTTTCCTGAGACAAACACAACGCCTACCTTCCACTATAGCAAATACATGTAACGACAAGTCACATTACAGTAAATTTTAAATGACGCATATATGGAACTATGATACTACGGGAAATTGTATCCACTTCATGTCCATCTCTTATTCAATGAACACGCAATGCTGACAAGAAACACAAACAAGACTGCGTTCTGGCAAGAACTGATAAAGTCTATTTTCCTAATGCAGGAAATTCTAACTCTACAAATCTTGTGTTGTTAATGTCATATTTAGGAAACGTAAGTTCATACTTAAAGAACAGCTGCAATTAATTTCAGGGGTTGGTGTGCTGGGTTTGTATTTAGATGTTTACAGGACTGGAACTGAGAAGTGTGACCAGATATCCTCTTGTAGGCGTAATTAAACAGACGTCACAGATTTTCCCTCCCTTAAACTGATAAAACGGCTTCTATTTTATCAGTTAAAATCTGAAGCACAAAACATACTCAGTTATCCTCTCAGAAAGCCAGTGAGTAACTTCGTAAATGAATCGTTACAAGGAAGGCAATTCGTTAAGCCAGCCATTTGACAATATCGGCTTATACTTCGTGGCCTTATAATGTATATGTGAGACACCGGAAAGGCATTGTTACGTTAACAGCGCTGTGCATTAAAAAGACATCAGGTATTTATCTTACTTACTTACTTAGTCCATGGAGCAGGCCTTCTTGAGAAGCTAACCGGTTCTCAGCTAGTCAAGAAATTCCCCGCATTTTATAGAACCCGAAGGTTCATCACCGCGTTTACAAGTGTCCGCCACCTGTACCTATTCCAAGCCAGATCAGTCCAGTCCATGCCCTCACATCCCACTTCCTGAAGATCCATCTTAATATTATCCTCCCATCTATGTCTGGGTCTTCCAAGTGGCTCTTTCCCTCAGGTCTACCCACCAAAACCCTGCATAAACCTCTCCTCTCCTTCCCATACGTGCTACATGCCCGTCCATTTCATTCTTCTCGATTTGATCACCCAAATAATACTTGGTGAGTAGTACAGATCATTAAGCTCCTCATTATGTATTTTTTTCCACTCCCCTATTCCTTAGCCCCCCTCTTAGGCCCAAATATTCTCCTCAGCACCCTATTCTCAAACACCCTCAGCCCATGTTCCTCCCTCAGTGTGAACGACCAATTTTCACATCCATACAAAACAACTTGTCTTGGGAGTCATAAATGTTTCATGAGACACATCTGAAATAATGTCACATGGCTGCATGCCTACACCTGCAACAACGTTAAAACTGTGAGTGCCATGTTTTAATTGTGCAGTCATTGTTGTAGTAATAGAAAAACACGGATAGGAAGCATCTGTTCTAAATCTAAAACACATGTCATGATCAGAAGTAATTTCAATTGTTTCATATCACAAGTGGCCTCTCCACTGATATCAGAAGGAACTGCACCAAATGACAATTCATTTTGCAGTACAGACTCCATTCAGGAAACATTTGTGCATGACTCGACTTTGTCCAGTGCATCTGGACATCCCAACTAATTTCTTTTGCAGTAGCAGCCGTTTGCAGTCACTGTGTAATGACAAGCACACTCACCCTAACAGGAAATTGCTTTGCTTGTGCCCATGAAGTGCATAGTTGTGCAGGTACTCCTGTTGTACAAACAGACACATTCAGTGACAGGCAATTTAATATTCTTCTTATTTCCTTCCAGTATCATTTCTTTCCTCAGCCTGCATATTATATAAAATAAAACCTTCTCCAGTACTCTACTCTGCAGCAAATAAAAGGCCTGTTGAAATACAAAAGCTTAAACATTCTACATCCAAATGTCTGTATTTTAGCCAAGTGTTAGAAGCTAGCTTTATCCAGAGTAGATGGCAGGAGGGAGAATGGAATTTTTCATCCAAGAAATCTGGTCACCCTAAATCTCGGTTACATCTAGGGACAGGTTGCAGATTCTCGTGAATACAGTAATAGGTCTTAAGATTACACAAAATATAAACAACTTCTTGTCTATGAGAGGACCTAGTAGCTTCTCAAGAAGGATTCTGTTGACTGAAATCACCCTAATCAAACCTCACACTTGGAAGGTATGTGTTTGGAATCCTGGCTATTTTGCCATACCTTTGTTCCCCTAAGCCCCTCTAGATGAAAACCAGAATCACAAATTTAGTGGCCAATGACTCCTTTTCCCCCACAGCCACCTGAAACCATTATTCACAACATTCTTACCACATCTCATATGATGCTACATCATTTTTTAGTACATAAACCTTCACGAAATAACAAAATAAACACTAAATAAAAATCAAACTGTCCTTTTTCTCAAATTCTTGCTTAAAACTTCCCAAAGGGACCCAAATTTATTTTTTGTTGTGTTATGCCTGCACACAAACTAGTAACTCCATGTGACAACACAATCACCAAATCAACGTACCTGTGTAAGTACACTTGTTTTAAATTAAATTAATGAATAGGAAATACAGTAAAAATTGACATACAATATAGGGTAGGATGCCTTTCCTACATGCCAAAAATCCCACTTGAAATAACACTGCAGCAATCCAGTCACATCATACCATATACTGGTACTGTCCTGTGTGGAAGTAGATTATGGTATACTACTTACAGCCCCAACCAGATCAAAACCTGCCAGCCCCCAGCCACATTCAAGGCCCACAAGTCAATCTTTTGGATCAAGCGTGGAGTTGAGACCCACTGGATCACGTTCCATCACGCCACACAGAAGTCTGAATGAGGGTAGTAATGACAACCTTTGGCAGTACGCACGTAGTGGCAGTCAGGAGCTGCTGGGCTCTGCTACTCGAACCACCACACCCAATACAAGTCCCAACCCCATGCGCCGTTTCTCCCGGACAGGAATCCACCCAATGGTGGGAGCAGGTCTTGCTATACGCGAAGCATTTGGTGAGTATTTATTAAAGGAAGTGCAACTAACAATGCAACATACACATTCACAAATGCCTGAACGTTCTGTAAATGAGCACATTATGCAGTGTTCTATTTAGAATAGCCATTCAAAATTTGCCAACTTTAAAATATCCAAACACTATCTCAAAATTTCCTGTGACATTTTTAAAAACTGATCTGTATAAGGTATTTGTTCTGTAACAATACTATTTTAAATTTTAAACCAACCTTTCAAAAATTAAGACACAAATGATATTTTTAACAAAGAAGGATATCAATATATCAATTCGGAAGAGCAAGGGCAAGATATCATGTTGGTCTTATGCATTCGGCTCTTGTTTACATTTCATTACCCCGATAAACATGTAATTTCCTTTTTTACTGCTGACCTCCACCAGCACGTTAGAATGTGCCCTCACATATAATATTGTAACTAACACAAATCACTGTCCAGTATCCACACATGTCAACTAGCATAGTTCTCAATAACTGATGACTTGCTGCTTATGAAAAGGTCTGAATAAAATTAGTCTTGCTTTGTGGACCAACAATCACATAGATAGGCCTAAGTGGACAATAATTCATGTTATATTTGATCTTTGTTCATTTTAATTCTGTATAACCCCATGGGAGGTCTATGAACAGGTAGGAGGATACTTTCAAAACAACCTAACAACTTTAATGGTAAGATGGATACAAACAGAATAACTCTAGCTCTCTCTCTTTTCTTCCCAATTTTGTTCCTCAATACATGACCCCTCTCCACTGCACAGTTCGCTCCATACCACAATTTGCACTCTCACTGTAAGCCAGCCACTCTTCCTCACTTTCATCTGAAGATGACAAATGTACTGTATTCCAAAACAATGAAACAGTTTAGACAAAGGCAATTAAACCACAAAAGCTAAAGTTGTGCAACCTTTATAAACAGGACTTGAAGATGTAAAGTAAACATAATTTAGTCTCTCTTTCACTATGTGGCATAGGATGGTAGTCATTTACTGATGTTTTGAGACAGCCTATCAGTAACCATCCAACAACCTATGCCATGTAACATCCCAGAAGAACAAAGGCCCCAACTACATCACAACAGTAGCCTGAAATCTCACATGAACGTAATTTTCCCATGACATTATTCAAATCAGAGCTCTTCCCTTGGTATTATGGTCATGAGCCTTTCAGTTCCATGACAACAGTAAATTTTCTGGACAGTTGAACAAATACACACAAAGTGAGATCCCATACAATGGAGTCAGTAAGTTATAGATATTCCAGTAACCTGAATATTATTACAGAATTGAAATATGAAGTTCTGGACAGTTGAACAAATACACACAAAGTGAGATCCCATACAATGGAGTCAGTAAGTTACAGATATTCCAGTAAACAGAATATTATTACAGCATTGAAATATGAGGTTCTACTAGCAGTGACCATGAACAGTATGGTCTTCTGTGAAGGGACACCATGCAGACTGGAAGACAGGTATGTTCTGACATTTGACAAATCCTGATGCATCCATCATCAAGCAGCAGGTTCATCACAGCCAAAATATATGATGCCACATCTCAGGAGACAGTACTGTTCAGAGAACCTGAATAGGATCACAAAGACCCTGTAAGGACAGCCAGCTCCAGCCAGAATTTCCTAACTACAAGGCAAGAAAAAAGTATTCATGACACCTCACCATATGTGTGACAGTCCTTTCAGTTTTCAGTGAAAGAAGAAATTCTGTGGTGTTACATGACAAATGAATTCATTGCCATCACTCTAATCTTACACAGTATTATACAGCTCATATTGCTATAGTTTATTTGTTTATGAAACATTTTTATACCTTTTATCTCAAATTAAATTTCCCAGTTACCATTTTCCTTTGTGATTTCTCAACCAAAATTTTGTAGGAAATTTCAGATTCTCCCATAGGCAACACAGATATGGACTACAAAACTTCTGTAACAGGAACCATGCAGGATAATGTACTGCTTTCCCAGAAACTGTACAAAGGTATACAGACATAAACAGGATTTTCATGAACTTCGTAGCTGCACTCAGGACAACTCATTGTCAAAGGAATGAAGGAGCTTGCAGCATAAAACCCAGTCACATATATCTGCAGCGAAGGCACAAAATTACACAGACACTACTCCACATAGATAATTAATAAAATCTGTTAATACACTTTGATTTTAAAAAAATGGGCACTTGAAAAAGGAGATAATGCAACATCATGGATGAGAAAAGTACACCTCATGTATCTGTTAGTAACAGAACTGCTTATTTTAAGGTACTCTCCTGGCATTTGCTTGGGCACATTGTGCAAATACACAACAAACCTCAGCGAGGATATGATCTAAGCTCAGAGTTTCATAACACTAAGCAGATGAGCTAAACAGCATACTACAACATGTAGTGCAAAGATGTCCAAGTGTGTTTGTAATGACAAAGTTTGTTCACTCCTGTGTACCATAATACATACCTCATACGCATGCCACACAAACAATATGATTACATTCCTTATTAATATCTTTGCTTCACCATCACTGATACCTGTGGTTTCAAGCAATGTGAGAGCTTTCAAGTATGGAGGAAACCAAATTGTAAGTCACCAGCATCTGCTGATTTAATGCATCTGTCTCTTTGCAGGTTGCCACAAATCTCATTTTCCTTTAGAACACAGTGGTATTTGTTTTGCACGTCAGTAATATTATATCACATATTCAGTTCAATATGATCAGCCTATTTCATTACCGTAGACACACCTTCATATCATTTCTCAAACAGCCTCTTTGTGTCACCATCTCCTCAAGTAATAAATTATTTGAAGAACACATTTTCTCTCTGTATGATACAACATGAGTTCTCGGCCTCAGGAAGTATGTAATATGAACAGAGCAATACATAATTACAAGTGATCATGTTCTTGTGTCAGGTCCACGAGTAACAACGCTGGACACCAATTATGAACGAGCTGCAGAGTCTGACACTCCTTCTCCAATTGCAGAACAGCATGTAAAAAATGTGAGCTCCTTCAAAGAGATGTCAGCAATAGAAGATTCAATGGGAGGACTAGAAGGAGTGTTCAATGCTGAGGAACTGGGTGCTGTGAGTGTCAACAGAATTAAATACTTTTTATGTGCACAGGCAGAAATATTAAAAGTAAAACCCACAAGTAAAGTAGACAGTAAACTACACGAGCTTAGGACAGTTATTCACTTAGCAGTGAATAACTGTCACACATACACACACACACACACACACACACAGGTGGGGGTTCACATGAACATAACTGGAAGTATTTTGCACTATGTTAAGATTTCCCTTCCATAATACAAGACAAAGAAATGTTTGTCTGCTGGTTATTTTGTGGAATTGATTATATTGATATATTTTGATAATATCAAGATGCATGGTATGTATGTGAAAATTATCCATGGTTCAGTTCATATTCTTCATAATTTCTTGTTCCTTAGTACACTTCCATTTTAACATGACATTCATAATGACACATGGGAAACCTTTGTTTTGCAGCTAGTTTAAGGAACAACACTACATTAAATGCAGAGGCATGTAGCAACGGTGAGAAAATAGAAAAATTTTATAAATGGATCTATGCTTTTTGGATCACAAAAGATTTTCCAATTTTGGAAATGAGGCTACCAGTATTCAGAGAACTTATTAGAACAAACAAAAACTGAAATAGCTCTGAAAAATGGCACAACAAGAACTCTCAACATACAAAAATCACATTTAACTACATTTTATTTCATGAACAATCACTATTTAATTCAATATTATTAAATTATTAAATATGAAATAGTTAATTTGTTAAAGGCGACTGCCAGTGGTGGCAGTGACTTACTTTATCACTGAACAGTGATACAGCAAAAAGAAAGATTTATGTGCATAATTCCTGTCCTACTTACTAGTACTGTCCTTGTTTTAAAAGCAAGCACTGGATGGATAAAACTGGTCACCAGGTTTCAAAAAATCAAGTAGTATTGATCAATATTGCTGACAATACAAGACTCTGTGTGGTATAAAAGATGGACTAACAAAGGCTTTCTCCAGGAATACAATTATTGATTTAAAATGCTTCCTACGCCACCACACGTATATTCGTATCTTGATATATACACACTCAGGGCTGGCAACGGGGGTAGACACAGGCAGACACCTTACACCACAGCTGTCTTTTTAACAAGTTTTTTCCTGTGTCTAAAACCAATCCTAACAAAGAGCTGTATATAACTGGCCGACAACATGTTTGTCCACAAACCTACATTTAAATAATTCTCTTTACACTATGTGTTCACCATTCTTCCAGCTTTCAGTGTCAACCTAGTACTGAAATTCCATTTCTACCCATGCAGACACCCACACCTTGGGAACTTTATACAAGCCATTTTCTTTCCTATCTGCCAAATGCCACTGTATACACATATACAACCTAATGCGAAATGTATGCTACTGTGCCTGTAAATACACAAACAAAAGTTAAAAGAAACAGAAGACTATTTATTGCTACATATTTCATTGGCAACAGCACAAAATACACCACTAACAAACCAACTAAACTATACAAATGACAGAACAGTTGTGCTAATCAAAAGAGTATTAACAATAACAACTACTAGGTGCACAGCATCCTCTGAGTAAAACATGAACTTAATGTTAATAAAATACATGGTTACATAAGAATATGGGCCAGCACAGTCAGTATAGTGACGAGGCTATGAACTGACTGTCCAAGATATTGTGGTGCAGTTCAACATGTGTTAGAGACTTTTCTCTTCTCCAAAACATCCAGAAAAGCTATGGGCCCACCCAGCCTCCTATGCAACAGATAATGGCGGTAAAGTGACTGGGTAATGAAGAACACCACTCAAATCCAAATAGTACTGAAGTTAACGAGTGGAACTATACCTCTGTCACCCCCACACGCCTTCATGGCATGCAGAGGGACAACATTACCTTTACCTCACACCAGTGGGAAGTTAAGTCAGCAACTGCACACATAAACAGTGCGATATGATGGGCTTGAGTTATTAAAATGGAATGTTGACAAACACCATCATGGAAGCACCCGTCACACCCCAGCTCTCTTCCCCTCAGATTTCCCTTCTTCTCAATAAGCAGAAGAGCAGTCTGTCAGCATACACATTACTTTAACAGAAAGGAATGTCCTTAAAATTCAAAGTAAAAGTATTCCTGCTTAAAAAAAAAAAAAAAAAAAAAAAAAAAAAAAAAGAGAGAGAGAGAGAGAGAGAGACTGGTCATTAATCCTTACATTACCACACTTCAAAAGTTTATCTCATCTGCCAGACCTGATGCTCGCTATTTGGGTGCTGTTATCACATTCCCCACTTCCTGCAGAAACAGTGGTGATACTGCAACAAGAGGAAATCAGTCAGTCACAAACAGTTCAGCAATGTGCAGGCACCGCAGTTACATATCACACTGATGAAAGTTACAAAAAAAAACTCTTTTCATATGGAGTGCCAAAATGTTTATTTAAAGGTTACTTAATGGAGCTGTAGAAAGCAGTTATTCCTTTTCTAGCAGGAAAAACAACCTCTTAGGATACCACTGCTTACAATTTAAAATCTCTATTGGTATATTTGGAAATACAAATTTATGCCAACAACATAGATAATATGTATGTGTGTACGTGCATCCCGTTAGGTGAAAATTTGTTATTTTTATTACATGCTGCATGAAGATAATCGTGCTCTTAAATTCTTACCTGGTATGGATGCAACACAGAATTCATTAAAATTTTAATATTTCAGCAACAGTAACAACAGTGTAGGGTACTGACAAAAACTCTTCAAAATAATGGCTTTCAGTGGTCAAACCATCAAACAATGTTTCACGAAAAGTGGCAAACATACTCAATAGCAACACATGACACAACACACACATATGATATAATAAAAATCTTATCTTCGTGTTACATGAATTGCATTATAAATAGAATAAGTATCAATCCAGTTACTTAGTCCTTCATTTAATTAACAATGCTTTGTCATCTGCACATTACAAGATGACTGTGACTAATAACCAGGCAGACATACAAAGAAATGACCCCTTGTCAGGAGGAATTACAGAAAATCACACACACAGACACAAGTCAGGATAGCTAATGTATGAGTCAAGATTCAAAGCCAATAAAAATGAGTGTAGCTAATAACCACTTTAAAGCAATGGTCAATCACAACAATATACGTGGTGGGAACAAAATAAAGTTACTACTAACTCAAAGGACTACAACGTGTGGAATATAACACGTACACTTTCAAAGATGTTTTGTCTCTCCAGCTTCCAGACACAGACACCCTGTTATTCAGGGACGGAAAACGGCGCATTGACATGGTACTAGTGTATGAAGAAGAGGACTTTGGTGTGATGACATTAGCAGAGGTCACTAGGAGGGAGATGCGAAGGGTTTTTCAGGAGAACCTTCTAAAGGAAGGACTGGAACTGGAACTTGAGGATAAGCATGTAAGTAAGTCTGGTATTTAAAATGGAGACCTTTAAAAGCTGACCAATTAGCTACTGGGTTTAACTACTAACTATGTGTACAGAAACCTAGGGGTTGAAATTCTGTCATTATTCTGCCTCACACAGCACATCATTCCCAGTTACTAGCATATACTCCAGGTGAAAAGGACTGCCAAACACGAGTTGTCATTAGGAAGCAATCAGGATGTACCTGTGCTTAGGACTGCATTAATAAACATTTCAAGTTTATGGCCTGTATATTCAGGAAAGCTGTGATTTCACAGCACTCCTCAAGGGCTATAATGTACAGAAGTGGTCAATGGTAGGGTTATGTGTGGAATTCATGGGATATCTCAAGCTTTCCCACTGAAATTTCAACAGACTTATTAGTGAAAAATAACTTTTTACTCGTAAAAAATATAAAGATTTAAACTGTTCAAAAGTGGACACATCATCTTCAAATAATAACAGTGGACATAATGAGAAGTTAGCAAAACTTCTCCACTACAGAGTAAAAGCCCTTTATGAAAAAATTAAGTGAACAGGCAGCCCAAGATTTGAAAATGGTACTGGTTTCAGTACTAATTTACTGACATTCTGAATTGTGAAAAATATATTCATTCATTCACTTTATTTTCCGTATATCCATATACAGGTAAAGTACCAAGGATGTGGAAATTGTCAAAGTAGTTGTATAAATATCTGTTAAAAATACAGATGTCAAATGTTTAAATATAATTATAATATAATGGTGATATAGTTATTAACAATTATAACATCAGAACAATTATAACTAAGATGTGTGAGTTGTTACTAGTATTGTACACTATTAACAGGGTTAAAATAATTACAATTAAGATGTGTGTTGTTATTTTTATTTTTTTTATTTTATTTTATAATTCAAATGATCCACTATTGTGGATATAGAACTTGTCATTATTCTAGGAATAGGAAACAGTCAACACAGGTATAACAACTACTACACAATGTACATACAAAACTGATACATAACATGATTAAAAGAGTCTATAGTTATTTAGACATAATTACAAAATCATTTAAACATAACAACCAAGATCACTCCTAGAGGTCCAGTGAAAATATTCAAGTGTATAAAATGAACCCACTGAAAGAAACCTTTTGAGAGTTAGCTTGAATTTTTTCACATTCTGAGATGAATTCTTAATATTTTGAGGAAGGTAACTGAATATTTTTATTCCTGAATAATAAATTCCTTTTTTATGTTTCGTCAATCTTGTTAACGGAGGATGTAGGTCAGACCTATGTCAGGTTCTAATTGAGTGAACATCGGAGTTTATTGTAAATTCATCTATATTATTAACTACAAACAATAGTACTGACAATATGTACTGCGAGTACAGCGGAAGGATATTTAGCTTTTTAAACAACTCACGACATGACACTCTATTGTCTACCTTCATAATAATTCTTATTACTCTCTTTTGCAATTTAAAAATGTTCTTACTGTAGGGTGAGCTTCCCCAAAAGACAATACCATATGTTATAATGGAATGCACGTAAGTAAAATATACTGTCCTTAAGTTTTTTGTAGAGATAATGGTTTTCAAAAGTCTAATTACATGACATGCTGAGTTAAGTTCAGAACTTAACTGTTCAATATGTAAGTTCCAGGATAGTGTACTATCCAAGGTAAGTCCCAGGAATCTCGTACTTAACGTATTTGTAACAGGGTTACCTTTATAACTAAGTTGTATGTCTATGAGAAACTTTAATTTTGTAGAGAAATGCATATAGTATGTTTTATTGAAATTTAATACTAATAAATTTGTTTGGAACCAATTGCTTATTTTCTCAATGACTGTATTAATTTCCTCCTTAAAAGCTGAAATTTTAGGATGGGTAATAATTATATTAGTGTCGTCTGCAAATATAGTAGGTTTAGATATATGCATATCGTTTATTATGCCCGGCAAATCATTAATATAGAGAAGAAAGAACAAGGGGCCAAGAACCGAACCCTGTGGTACTCCTTGTTTTACTTTTTCCCATTCAGAGAAATGATTATTTGAATATGCATTCTTTATTCTCACTCTTTGATATCTGTCATTCAAGTATGATTTTATTAGATTCTTATCATATACTATTAACAGGGTTAAAATAATGTATCAGTGAATCAGCCTCCTAAGGTTTACATTCTTCTGTCTTACTTATATTCATAATATTCATTCACTGAGTAGAAAGAATGATGATATAAGAACCTCTTCAATGTGGATTTAAAATATTTATGATCATTAGTCAAAGCTTTAATATATTGAGGAAGGTGGTTAAAAACTTTTATACCTGATATATAAGC
>Ga0123354_10004058_pt1 | contig 20561 bp, 13 predicted proteins | sample TergutLab28metaG_2_FD_97872 | JGI IMG/M metagenome (GOLD analysis project Ga0123354, IMG submission 97872) | Labiotermes labralis P4 segment gut microbial communities from Petit-Saut dam, French Guiana - Lab288 P4 | ecosystem: Host-associated > Arthropoda: Insects > Digestive system > Gut ...
AACCGATGCGCGTGAATGAACCTTTGTGTGACGGTAGAGGGAAGTCCATGGGTCAATGCCCTACCCTCCTCTTCGTCATCGACATGGCCGGAAATGAGTAATAAAAGCAATCCGGTTTCTTTATTGCCACACCTTGTATGATTCTGGTACTAAGGTACTATTTGTGTGCTGACTTAACAGTTGTGGCGGTAGTTACATGAGCAACATGTAAAGGAAAGAAAATGAAGATTACACTTGCGAGATAGAAAGTACATTGAACATACATTAATGGAACAGTGGTGGTGGAGGTGGTGGTTGGTGATGGCTGCATCAGCATCAAAAGTGGAATTTTGAAACAATTTTTTGGCATGTGTGTGTGTGTGTGTGTGTGTGTGTGTGCGCGTGCGTGCGCGTGCGTGCGTGCATGCGTGCGTGCATGCGTGTGTGTGTGAGAGAGAGAGAGGACTCCAAACCTGTGGTTTTAACAACCGTAATTTTCCTCAGCATGGTAAATGTAGTTGTCCTTCACCATGTAAGAGAATGGTGTGTGAAACCAGTGGTGTGGTACAGTGTCATAAGTTAGTCCACTGGACTAAAAATTTGTGTTACCATATGCCTTAGAACAGAATAAAATGATAATTAGAACAGAGTTGGAGTCTTTAAGTTGAAAGAACTGAAGAGAGGGTGATTTGTCCTTGAGACTAATGGCTTTTTTTTAACTTCAGACTTGATCTCACATCATTTGTTTTTGTTTAGTTCAGGTGGTGTTAGTGTGAGGGAAAAGTTCCTTTTTTTCTCCTCCCCCCCTTTAAACTGCATGGCACAAAGCCAAACATTTGGCATACGCAATATTGTCAAAAAGGAAGCATTGCCAAGAATAATTTTCTCCAGTTTCTATATTTACATGCATGTGGATGGCGGTGAGTTGGTTATGAGAGCAGACAGTTGAGTTGTGTGATGGGAGAGTGCAAGGAAGCTCAGCCGTTCCGCACATACAAAGTGTGTCAGGAGATTCGGCTGGACAATGCCCAGCCTGAAGGTGAATTTTCTTTTTGTGTGGTGTTTGAGGGACACTGTTTTTGCAGGTTTCAGTTCATTTCGTACTGCACTGTGCCCCATTGCACCACTGTCTGTTTATACCACTCATTCACTCGCTCGCTTGCTCATTCATTCATTCATTCACTTGTTCATTCAAACATTCATTGGATGCCCATTACTGAAGGCCTACAGAGAGGGAGAAGTGGCAAAAGTAGGAAAGGCTCCTAGACTAATTTTTCTTAAATGTGTGTGTGTGTGTGTGTGTGGCATGTGTGCACATGTGCATACTTGTGTGAATACAACTGATTGTTCTGTAGGAAGATGATTGTTTTATTGTCTACTGAAATCTGCTGTTATGGTTCGAGGCAACTTGGTAGAGACAGAACTAGTATTTGGTATTAGCTCAAGCTCTGGAATAAAATGTTTATTTCTGTCATGCATGTATTTGTGCTTTGTCAAATTTGGCATAGATACTTGAATAATAATTGACATATGACATGTTCCGTAAGTAGCGTTACATGGTTATCAAAATTAAATAAGTAGCCATTACAACATTGAATGTAGCTCATTTATTCCCATGAAGTATCATTATTTTTAAACATACTGCCCAAACACATTGATGAATTTTCCCATATTGGCACATTTCACAATAATTAGGTAGTGGAAATAGCAGTTTGTGGATGTTTGTGAGTGCAAGAGCTCTGTGTCTGCCATGAAGGGATTTTTAAAGTCATGCCATTGTGGCACAAGTGCATCAATATGCTGATGGATTTTGGTGGTAAACAGTGATAATTAAGTGGAATGAAGGAGCTACATTTCACATTGTAATGACTTCTCTAAAATTTTTGTGACCTAGGAAACCGTTTTGATTGACTTTCGTTCATAATTGTTTAATAACAATAAGAATAAATAGTGGCATATGTAGAGAGTATTTAATAGAAGAATTGGGAAAAGAAATTCACCTAATTACATATCAGGGATAAAATGTGTCACACAAGTTCTCCCTTTTGACATTCATAGGACCGTGCATCGTGATATATTCTTATAATAAAAACCAATGACATGCACTATTTCTCAAATTTATATTGGTAAAGAACTCTACATGTTTTGGACAGATCTACTGTCCATCATCAGGAGTCCCAGCACTGTATACCCAACAACAGGCATTTGTCACACTAGTTATGTTGACTGTCTGCTGGCGAGGTCAGGATGGATCCTGCCCTCGCCAGCATGGCAAATACCTATTGCTGTGCGTACAGTGTTGAGACTCCTGATGATGGACAGTAGATCTGAAACATGTAGAGTTCTTTACCAAAATAAATTTGAGAAATAGTGCATCTTGTTGGCTTTTATTGTAAGAATTCTTCCTTTTGTTGTTAAAAGACTGTGCTATAAAAATGATTTGCCATTTCATAATTCTCATGAAACCTCTGTTACTGCCCGTGAACATTCTGCAAGGACAGGACTGTCTCCTCTATACTTCAGAAAATATTGTTTGTGTATATTTTGATCCTGCACAAAATGAGGTTTCCATATTTCTGAAATATTGCACTGTGCCATTGGGTGATTGGTCCCTGACAGTTTGGGGCAGGATGGTGGTTTCATCACCAAGAGTCCAGTGACTTCACTGGACAGTAGATTGTTCCAAGAAGGCCCCACCAAGATATCCCAACACGTCACACAGCAATCATCCGTTCAGGCGGTACAGTGTCCTAGAAGAACAGAGACCTGAACTGCACCACTGCGAAAACTTAAAAAATTCGTACAGAAGATAAGCTGAACACTTTAGAAGCACATTTAAATTTTTCAAATGGAATCTAATAAATTATGTTTGGCACAGAAAAGACCATTCACTGATCCATAACAACTGGAGCAATTATAATTATGTGTGATTTTCAAGGTTCTGCCATGAAGTAGATGATAACTGTGCTCTTATGTGCTATTATGCAGCAAGTAGCAGTAATTCCTTACCGACGTTTCGGGACCGATGGGGCTGTCCCGAAACGTCGGTAAGGAATTACCAATACTCACTGCATAATAGCCCAGAAGAGTGCGGTTCTAAATTATAATGGTGCTCATGAATATGATTATGGGATCATCATCATCACATCAGGTGTGAGAAGCTGTATTCCACTGACCAGTTTCCTCAGTTTCTAGCTCACTTTTAAATGTCAACATTCATTACCAGTTTATTAATAGAACCTTGTTTTATTGGAACAAACCAAGATCTGGTTTAGAATGGTGGAGGTGGTACTGACATTGTGCTTTGAGTCAGTTTTTGCAGTACAAAGTTAGAAGGTGTGTGGGTGGGTGGGCTGGCACTTGGCTGTCCATTGCACAGAATATATGCACAACTATTTTAGTCCTACACTTCACTCCGGTTATTTATATCTCTGCTGTTACTCTACTGGAGAAAAAAATGTCAAGGAAAAAACCAGAAATACAAAGTGAACAATGGAACTCAACAGATGTATAATGAAGCATGACCAAATATTAATGTGAGTTCATTAGTATTTCATTTGCCAAACAATGTTTTTTCCCATTAAGAGCAAATGAAGTTGTAGGATTCTGTGTGTGTGTGTTTGAATGTAACACAATTTTTGTTTGTTCTCCTGTTGTTAAGAAACATTTTTTATGTTTACATATTCCCTTGAAAAAGTTTGAAAAATTATCTTAGTTGAATGTGAAGTTCAACTGAAACCTGTTCAATTTTGTGTCATATCATTTGGGTGGGCATCACAGTTACATTATTAAACCTTTACATTTTAACAATGACAGAATATCGGTATAGGTTACTGATACCAGAGTGTAAAACGTTATTGCTAGTGATTCATTCAGCATTCCATGACTGAACCCAGGAATATAAATTTACAGTATGTTTGAAGTTAGAGAGGGGAGTATTCTTTGGTCATAAAGCAGCATAAATGTTCATATGCATACAGATATCAGCTAAAATTCAAGGATGTGTGTGTAGTAAGTAAGATTAACTAATCTGTCAGAGATAAGTTACTAAACTTGAACCAAAACTTGGCCATTTTGTTTTATCTCATGTTGATCTGTTCCAAGCAAAAAATCCCTACTTTTACTGCAACACAAAATATGATTTTTTTTTTTTTTTTTTGCACATTTGCAGGTTTATGCAGAATAGTACCATCTGCTGTCACAAAGTTTGTATGTAGCTGTATATACTCTGCCTTACTTATCACAATTCAAATATCCTGTACCAGGACGTTCACCAGCGATAAGACTGATTTTTGCAGACTGGCGTATTAAATTAAGAGGCCATGTGTCTGTTTACTGATGGCATGTTGTTTCATTTGCTAGAATTCTGTTCATAAAGCCTGGAAGGCAGTGGCCACATTGGAAAAAAGATGTGGATAACAAACGAACTCCATAGAGTAGAATCATTCTTGAGAAGCTAACTGTTCCTCAGCTAGTCAAGTAATTACCCACATTTTATGGAACTCAAGAGGCTCATTACCGTATTCACAAGAAACTGCCGCTTGTCCCTGTCTTGAACCAGATGAAGCCACTCAACACCCTTTCATCCTATTTCATAAATATATATTTTAATATCCTCTTATGTGTCTCTAGATCTTCCATGTGGTCTCTTTCCTTCAGATTTTCTCACCTTAAACACACTGGCAGGGGGCACTGGATGGTGTAGACAGTTTTTACTTGTCAGATTAAGGGTAGTGTTAGTTAGTAGTTCTATACAAATGGTATTTTACCTACTTTAGGATTCTGATCAAAAAATAAACAATCGTGACATCCTACACAACCTAAATATGAAATGAAACATTCTAAATTATATGTCTTCATTATTATTTTTGCAGTAAAACAAGACTGCCTTAAGACACTAATTTGTAACGTTGTTTCTGCAGTGTACATAAACCATATTTAAAATTATGTTCCAGGTGAATATCGAGTGGGAATCAAGTTCAATGACCAGCACATCCCTGACTCCCCTTACAAACTGTTCATCTCCCCAGCAATGGGGGATGCACATAAACTGGAGGTATTCCAGTTTCCGAATAGTGGCGTGCAAGCAGACAAGCCTGCAGCCTTCCTTGTACGAAAAAATGGAGCAAAGGGAGAGTTGGATGCTAAGGTAAGTATATAGTTATATACCTGTATTGGCAGGCTTGGAGTAAGAGAGTGGTTAGAGAGGCCGCACTCCTTACAGTGGGCCATTACATAGGACATGAGGCAGTTGTAACTCTTAATCGAAGGACGGACATTCAAGAAAACTGTGAAGGGACTGATAAACTGTAGGCAGAAATATTGTAGATCTGAGGTTTGAGGTTCTCACAGCAGTGTATCTGAGTTACGGGTTGTGACACTCTGTCTTTGGACATGTTATAGTTGACTGAGTTACAGTCATAAAATATTTTAAAGTGGTGCCTCTTGTTTCATGTGATACTGCTCTAGGAGTGAATATCAAGAATGTAATCAGAATGCATGACAGTTGTTTTGTGTGTAAAAATATTTGGCATTTGTGATGAAAACGCAGAATTCACTCAGTAACTCAAAATTCATTGTGTTATTGTGTAAAGAAACACCAGCTTGATGCACAACTTATTCTTAATGTGCTTCATCAACCTCTACATATTTGGGTGTATTTAGGCCCTTCATCAGGAGGTACAACCATATGTATACAGCAATTGGTACTTATTATTCTTTTTAGACGTCTGTCATCTAAAAAGAATAATAAGTACCAATGTTCTATACGTACGGTTGTACCTCCTGATGATGGGCCTAAATACGCCCGAAACATGTGGAGGTTGACAAAACATGCTAAGAATAAGTTGTGCATCAAGTTGGTTTTTCTCTACACGATTATATTGAGATGCACGGTCAACAAAACATGAAATTTATCATTGTGTAAATTTTCTTATTATCTATCCAGGTAATCGTGAATCACCTAGGTCACAAATGAAATTTCAAACATTCTGCAATCTTAAAATATGGAAGAACTGTAAATGATTTTACATTCCCATTGCCATTGAAAGCAGTATATATATATTTGGACTGTTGACTTGGTATATTGGTATTCATTGCCACAAAAGATAAGAGAAATGCATGCAGGGTTTTGAAAGATCTTTTGAATCACAACAGTCATGAAAGTATATGTTTCAAATTCCTGAAAATAAAATAAATTTATGCATAAGAGGACAGCTGCAGTAGGAGTTAAAAGTGGTGAAAATTTTGCTTCTAATTTTTGTGTATTATATGTATATGTAAAATTTCTCAGTAGCAACATGAACGCCAGTATTACTTTGGCTTCTTATCAGTGACAAAGATCTTGTTTTCATATAATAATCTGCATGAAACTAGGGCAATGGAAAAGTTGGAAAAATGTTATAAGTTTGATGAATATGCTGAAATATGTAAATTGTATATTAAATATCTGTCTTCAGCACTGCACCACCTTCTCTTTAGGGCCGGGATAGCTCAGTCGGTATAGCGACTCGCTACGGACTGGACGGTCCGGGGATCGAATCCCGGTGGTGGGCGAGATTTTCCGCATCCGTCCAGACCGGCCCTGGGGCCCACCCATCCTCCTATACAATGGGTACCGGGTCTTTCCCAGCGGGTAAAGTGCGGCCGGGGCGTGGCCCACACCCATCTAGCGTCGAGGTTAAAGAAAGAGTAGAGCTATACCTCTACTCCCCCTCTGGGCCTTCGTGACCTGTTCTAGGGTGAACTTTATCTTTACCTTTACCACCTTCTCTTGGAAAATCCTGTCTATGTCACTGCACTGGGCAAGACATTCTGAAGGATTACAGTGCTTTTGAATTGTTAGGAACTATTTACCCAGTGACAGTGTCACATTTCAGAACTCTTGAATTCTCTTATAAATTTGTTAAAGAAAACTGATTTAATTTATGTATGCATAATACGTAAAAGACTGAGTGAAATGAAACATCCATATATATATATATGGATGGCTGTGTTCAGGTTCATGTGCAAGTTGAACACTCATAACCACGAGATTCTTACATCATGAGGCTTATTTTTACTAATACTTTTCCAGAAGTAAGGGCACAGTACAAAACAGAAATGAGCTTCCACAAAAACAGATTACAGTTTGATTACACACACAAAGAATGAGTGGACAGAGTTGCTGTGCAGTGCATGTTTGAGGGACAGAATCAGAAACAATGACAGCCACAGAAAATGAAGGTCACAAATATGACTAGAGTGTATTTGTAACATGCCGGTTGTGTTGCTTTGTTTAGATTGTTTCCCCATCTGGCATTGAGGATGATTGCTTCATCCAGTCGATAGATGCAGACACGTACTCGGTACGGTTTATGCCTCGAGACAATGGTATTCACAATATTCACGTAAAATTCAATGGTGTTCACATCCCAGGCTCACCATTTCGCATCAAGGTCGGCAAAGAGGATGCTGACCCAGCAGCAGTCCACGCACATGGAAATGGGCTGGGTGATGTGAAGACAGGTGAGTGATCAATGGCATTTGAAAGGGTTATTTATTGCATAGTAGCCACTTGTTTATCGTATCACAGGCTGCCTAATGTTCACGCAGTAATCTACGGCCTGTCTCACAATCTGCTACTTTACCCACAAATACAGATGAATAAATAACAAGCGTACATCGTCAACCTCAGGTTCTACGTCACAGAGAACACACCATGTGGTTTATTGTATGCTGAATGCTCAACTATTTCTTAGGCCTCAATGCATACCTCAGAGACAATACAGCTGATTGAAACCATGGCAGGCAGGATGGTTACTATGGCAAGTGGGGTATGATGCAGGTCAGTCATCATTCTGTAGGGAAGAATCCCATGACCTGACTCCATTCACACTGATTTTGTCTTTATTTGGAATGTCACATCCAATTATCCTAAAACTACTGCCAAAATTTCAAGTGGATATCTCTATTTTTTATGGGTGATGGCTGCCACAGACAGGTGTGCGCGCACACACACACACACACCTGTTACGTAGATGATCTATAATATTTAATTGCAAACTGTTTAGAAGATTACTTTTGTGAACTGTGACTTAGCTACTGCTACCAGCTTAAAGTACACATATATATACTTTTCAGATCATTCAGTCTTTCCTCCTAAAGTGCAGCAGCTGTCAGAATTTTTCTCCCCACGAAATACTACAACAAAAACATAAGATTGGAATGAAATATATGTCAAAAACAGTTTGGTATCTTTCAGATATTGTGTGTAATGTTATGAGAACAGTTAAGAAACTTATGCTTGCAAAACATCTATTGAGAATACTAACAAATGGACTTGGATTTATGAATGTAGTTTTTTTACATTGTAATCACCAACATGTTTCGCCCACTCATGGCCGTCTTCAGGGTGGTGAGAACAAGTAAACAAATACAATTATAATGTGTCAAAATCACTCCACACTCAAAAATCGTATAGTTTTTTGTTAAAATTCATGGTTGAATAGTAAAGCATCGATGAGTATATAATATTAGACCTTAAAAGTTGTTGTCTGGAGTACAGTTCTGTGGAATGCTGTAGGTAGAGGATACGTGTGAATTATTGTTCAGACTGGGGAGAGGTGATGTAGTCAGCACTGTGAACTGCAGTGCACAATGTATCGTTCCATAGAACCGTACTCCAGACAGTAACTTCCTCTACTTCTAATGCTTTATATGCAACATTATTGTTCCATTGAACCCAAATTTTAACCAAAACTGTATGATTTTTAGTTGCGAAGTGATTTTGACACATTATAATTGTATTTGTATTCTTGTCATCACCACCCTGAAGATGGCCACATGAGTGGCCAAAACATGCTGGTGATTACAATTTAATAAAATACATTCATATGTCCAAGTACATTTGTTGGTCCTCATCATAAATTTGATGCAGCTAATTAATGCATGGAATAATGGAGCTTAAACAAACCTATCCTCCTTTATAAGTTGGGCTGTCAAAGAGGGTATGTACATTTTGTTGAACCCACATACCCTCCATCCTCACATCATATTTAATATTATCCTCACATATATATATACTTTGCCTTCAGGTTCTTCAAACAAAAATTTGCGTGAATTTCTTTTTTTTCCTCACGCATGCTACTTGTCCTTGGTTTGACTATCGTAATTGTATTTGGTGAGGAGTAAATGCCACTAAAGGGAAAATATGTTCCTCAGCATTCTGTTCCTATAAACTCTCAGTATGTGTTATTCACAAAATTTGAAAGACCATGTTTCACACCCACAAAAAAACAAGAGTAGAAATTGAAGTTTTGTGTGCTTTTAATCTTTATATTTTTAGAGAGTAGACATGAGGGCTAAAGATTATGAACCAGATGTGAAGGATTCTGTGTTTTTAATCTGTCCTTCATTTCTTCAAGAATGTAGTTTTGATTTGTTGTTATTTCCAAATATTTTAACTTTGTCACTATTGCAAAGGATTTATTAACTATCTTTATGTTCTGATATTGCACAACATTGTGTTTGGTGAGACTTAACCATATGCTTCATTCTTTACTTTGCATTTACTTCTATACCAGTCACCCTAAGTACAACTAATAAGGCTCATGTGAAGTACTTACATTTTTGCCTGGTAAATTAATATTATCAGCAAGCACCTGAAGCTGATGTGTCCCATTCATTTCCAGTCTTTCCTGGTTTTTTGGGGGCCTTATGGCATGGTATAAAGTGAAGTTGAAAAGCATTGGCAATAAAACATCACCTTCTTTCAGACAAATTGAAATTCATGTAATAAATTTGAACCTACACGAACCACAGTATATGTTTAAATTAATCCCTTCAGTGCTGACTTCAAGTTTAATTTCCATTCCCATTCAGTATGACATACCTGGAAGTCTGTGAAAGTACAGTGATATATCTGCAGTGATATTCATGAACAAGGTTCCCCAACTGTGCATGTATGCCATTAGCCTGACTCTTGTGCTTAGTTGTGATCTTCCTTTCACCTGCAGGCCAGAAAACAGACTTCCTGGTTGACACAGTTAATGCCGGTGCTGGCACATTGGCGGTTACAATTGACGGTCCTTCCAAAGTATCAATGGACTGTACAGAAGTTGAGGAAGGCTACAAAGTGCGCTACACCCCTCTTGTACCAGGTGACTACTTCATCAGCATCAAGTACAATGGCTACCACATCGTGGGCTCACCATTCAAGGTTACATGTACAGGTATGACATGTCTCCATCAATAGCACAGTAACCAGCTGTATTGAAGGGTAATGATTTAGCATTTTGTCATTTAAACAAATCTTTGTTAATATATATATATATATATATTCATACTATTGGTTGAGGACCGCAGTAGCACAGTGGTTAAGGTGCTGTGCTACAAATCGGAAGGTCGCTGGTTTGATCCCAGCTGGTGTCAGTGGATTTTTCATTTACACAAAGTCCTTCCGATCGCACTATGGCCCTGGGGTCGACTCATCCTCTACCAGAAATGAGTACCAGGAGTATTTCCTAGGGGTAAAGGCGGCCGGTGCGTAGGGCTGACAACCTACCACCATCCTGTGCCGTTGTCATGAAATCTGGGAACCTTAACTTCCTGGAACCCTCTGGGCCTGCCCAGGCCTGTAATGGGAATGCTTTACCTTTACTATTGGTTACCACTTCATGTTTATAGAAGATAACATTAACAGCTGTTTGTTCATTCTAAATGGACAGTATTTTCTTTCTCCTCCATTATGCTTACCACAGCACAGTATCTTGTCCTCCACTTCTTTCAAGAATAGACCCCGTAGGTAATAGATATTTATATTCAAAGTTTTCAGGTTAATTCTGCATACTTGTGATATGATGCCCTTATTGCTGTGGCAGTAATGCTTAATATAGAAATATCACTCCTGTGACCCTTCAACTGCAAATGTCCTTCAATTAGAATGCTTGCATATTTTACTCAAACATAATTGTAAAGGACATGTAAGGGTCATACCTTTCACCCTCTCCTAATGCCCTTGACCCTACCTGTTCATTATCCCTGTACTCTTCCTATTGTTAAATGCCTCGGTCTCTCCTTTCTAGATGTGTGTCCATTTCGCCCTATTCCACATTCTGTCTTTTCCACCGTACCTTCATCCCATCTCACCTCTTATTGCTCCCTTTCTTCCATACTTCCCACATATTCTGCCCTCTCTGTCCATCTCCTGCACAATATTCTCTTAACTCTTTGTGTGTCCATTTTTATTGTATCCCTACCATCTTCGTGTTCCCGCTCCCCACTCTTTATAAGAATTTTTGCCAGCATGTGTTGTGATTTTCCAGGTGAAGATCTGGCAGAGAGAGGAGCACAAGAAACATCGTCTGTTGTGGTAGAAACTGTACAGAAGGTGGCCAAAAGCAGACAAGTAGGGCCTGTGCTTCCCTTGTTCAAGTCTGATGCTTCAAAAGTGACAAGCAAAGGCATGGGTCTCAAGAAAGCTTACCTGCAAAAGCAGAATATGTTCACAGTTCATGCTGGAGATGCAGGTAGAGTAACATTTACTTACTAAGTATGTCATCATCATATGTTGCAGATATACATTCAAAATCCTCTACATGTAATAATGATTATTACCTTTATGAACGTAGCTCAGTCAGTATAGTGACTCGCTAGGGGCTGGATGATCTAGGCATTGGATCCCAATGGGTGCAAGGTTTTATGCACCCATCCAGCTCAGGGGCCCACCCAGTGGGTACTGGATAATTCCTGGGAGTAGAGTGACCAGGGTGTGATGTCGACTGCCCACTCCCTTTATGTGTCAAGGTTAAAGAAGGAGCACTTATACTCCCCCTGTCTGTCTGCATGGCAGGTTATTGAGTGAACTTTACATTTACCTGTACCTTTTACATTTTACCTTTATAAAGACTGCTGTCTGCTAGAAGCACTTGGACATATTGCTGTGTATTGCACTGCAGTTTGCTTTACCATTCCTTATTCAAGTTATATTATTCAGACAAACAGCTTGTGGATTTTACCTGATGACATAATATACAGTACATTAGAGAGTATTTAATTTTACAGTTATTACAAGTAGGCTGCAACTGTACAACAGGCACTTTTATTTATGAAAGTAAGTTAACCAGTTTGGTGGCACTTTCTTATGAATTCACCCTTTACAACCAAGAAACATGTGGGCAGTGGAATTTATTTCACACTTTAAAAATTTCTGGATAGTAATTATGTTGGTGACTTTGTTGTTGCAATTAAACCAGTTGTTATATTTTCATGAAAACCGGTTTAGGAGCTCTATACAAAAACTTGTCACGAAAGCATGAATTTCATGAATGTCACTTCAGAGGTCATCATTTACTTATGGGCTTAAATGATTTTGTGTATACTTTCCACATTTTTGACTGGTTTGGGCAAAATTCGATATAGGGGATCTCCTCATGGGTTTCATGAAAATTGGTGCCATGATGTCCATACTTTGCTGAGGGGTGTGAAATTTTGCGCATATTTTCTACATTTGTTATCTTATTTGGAAAAAATCAGTATGGGCGGTGCCCAAAAAACTTTACCAAGTGGTTGTCAAAACCACACTTTACTTAGGGGTATGAATGAAATTATGTTCATACTTTCCACACTGCGCATAATGCTACTGAGCATTTAGTGAAAATCAGCATGAATGAAGTTACATTTAAATGTGTACAACGGAAACATGTGAAATTTGAAAGTAAAGAATGCCTTGGTTAAGTATGTATAGTGTGTCATGTAGTCAGACATTTACATTCTTTTTAGTCCTGTTGAGTTTTGAATATTGATTTCATGAAATTGACATAAATGTGCATCAAGAATTGCCCCCCCCCCTCTCTCTCTCTTTTTTTATATATATATATATACCAAAGTTAATGCTGTAATATAGTTGCTTATTATTTATACAGTTTGTTGGACAGAGAATAGTTACTATAGCCAATTACTCCTTGCTTACAGGGAACAACATTCTATATGTGGGTGTGTATGGGCCTAAGAGCCCATGCGAAGAGGTGTTCATCAAACATATGGGGCGAAACAACTACCAAGTAAATTATGTCGTGAGGGATCGTGGCGAGTACATTGTCATTGTTAAGTGGGGAGATGATCATATTCCAGGCTCACCCTTCAAGGTGGAAGTGTGATTACTGAGTTTCAAAGCATGACATTTCCTACATTTATTACTTAAGCAATATCAGCATATTTCTAGGTTTTAGCATTAAGGTTTCCAAAGTGAACCAGAAACTCAAATGGAGAAGAATCTACTGGCAGATTTACTCATCTGTATATTGATATCCTTCAGGGAGTAGTATTAAGTGATGCTGTACAATATTTTAGCCAGAATTCGAGGAGCGATTAAGCACTTGAAGGAATGTATTAATTCACATTAAAAGGAAATGAAATAATTCTTGGTTATCAAGTGCAGAGTCCCTTGCTAGATAACAGTTGGCTGTCGGACATTTTAAATTTCTTAGATATTATAACGATAATGAGTATGATGTTCCTACCATGAATTTATGTTATTTGTAACAAAGAAATCTTTTCTAATTATGTACTGTGCAGTTAATTGTGTTGCCAAACCTAATGAAGTGACCAAACAGCCTCTCAGGTGTTCCAGCTTTGTAGCTGGTAAGTGGGTGTGGTGTTTCATTGACATGTGAACTTACAAGTACTGTATGTCATCCCACCATGTGGCTTAAAACATTCTCGTTTGTTTTTTCGGATATTTAATTGCAGAAACATGGAACTTGTGAACAAAAGCCATTCCACTTGTAAGTTCCCAGAATGCCTTGGCGTGGAAATAAACCACTCCACTTGAGTTTCTGATATGCCATCCTGTTGTTTTAATGTGGTAAAAGTGCCTTAAATTATTCAAAATGTTAATTTCTGATAATCTGTAGCTAGAGTTGTTCATGATGAACATACACAGGACATCAGCCAATGGACTGACCATTTAACAGAATAGTGCCTTGCAAACACAGCCAGGATTTAAGTATTCCTAGTGAATGGCAATGCTGTTTAATTTCCAGTGCTACAAACAAGAATATTTTATTTATTTTAAACTGTGTGACAGTTGTTTTATTGAATCGTGTTGTATACAATTTGGACGGGGCTTTTTATTGCAAGTTGCTCAATAATTGTATAATACTCTGCCCAAATACAGCTAATGAAGTATTATGCTGCTAATTTGAAAAACTGGAACAGAAAGAAGGCTTGTAATGTGAGTAACTCATCACTTGTTGCCACATCAAGTGACCTGCTGCTGTTGACAGCAGTCATGAAATCTGCATGGCTGATGTTTATATTCACATTAAAATACTGTACAAGCCTAAGTCGTAGCAGAGTTTGCTGTTATGGTCATTTCCTGGTAGTCTTGTGCATGTACTGAAGGCTAGCAAAGAGCAATATTTTTTTCCTTCAATTTTTTACAGTTTACTTTCTCATTATTTTCATTTGCTTGTTCTTGCTGTCCTGTATTCTCCAGTCCATTTATTGTTACCAGTGGCGACGTGGAAGTAACATCATGTTATTAATTAATGTATCACTGTAGATCATATTGCCAGATATTTAATTTACACTGCCTCTACTAAAATCTCTTTTCATACAATTACAGTAATTCAAAATGACTGCAGCATTATCAGTCTCATTGTTTCTGATAAATGTGTACGTAGACAGAGTTCCATTAAAAAGTGAAAGACACATAGGCAAATCTGTGTACTTCCTACATATTTGTGTGAATCTGTGTTCATGCTGCAGACTTTAAAATCAAAGTAAAATGTCACGTACAGTCATTCTGAAGCGTATTTTAGTGTAGTTATGTTTTCTTCACTGTCTTGGTGGGGTACAGTACCCTGTAACCAGTCGCCACTGATTGTTGCAGATGGTATTTTTGTAGGTAGTATGATACATGACAGTTACATTAGATTAAACCAATTTAAACTGTAGCTCTGAGCTTTTATTGCAGAATTCATTAACTGAACAGCAAGTGCCTTACATTCTGACACAATAAGTAATGAATTCTGCACAACATTTTTATTAGATTGCAGAAAATATATATATATATTTTTTTTTCACATGGCTGTTGCTTATGATTAGTGTAAAATATTACAAAATAAATCCTGTACATATTTTCTTCTATGTGTTATTTTTGTATATGTTCCACAGAGACATAGATCAGGGAATTCCTAGGTGATGAAAGCTGCTGGTAGCTGATGTCATCGGCATTCTTGTGTATATACTGTAATGGTATGACTTGCCACAGGAGCATCATTTTGCTTCATTTCTGCTACAGTTTATAGTGATTTTGCCCCTTTCATTTGACATACCCCCAGACCTTTACAGGTCACATGTAACTACATGTTTCTATTACTATACAGATTAAACTATAAGTACGTGCATTGTAGATACTGTAATCTTTTTAAGTCTGTCTGTTTAATCCTTTTCTTGTTTTGAACAAACCAGGTGGGTTGTTAAGACTACTGATAGAAAACTTTCAATACTGCTGCAACAAACTGTTCTGTTTTGAGAAATTTAAATTCCAACCTTATAAAAGTAGCATATTTGCATAAAACTGAAAAACAAAGGTATTGCAAGTAAACAATACAAAATATTGCATACACAGATTGTTCCACTTAATGTGCAACCAAACTATAGAATCAGCTTTCACCGTACATTACACAAGGTGTTGAAAATTTCCTTCCTCAACTATCAAGAAAAGTGTGACAACTGGTGATATTATTAAAATGTGTTTTGAAGCTCTTGTTTAGGCATTTCCTATATTGCAAACATAATTGTTTATTTAAGGTCATCCTCTGTGTGTGGATTGTTTTCATATATTTTTTTCTAACTTCCTGACAGATTGTAGTCTCATCATGTTGGATGGTGTGAATGAGCAGACCACAAAAGACAACTAATTATTCAGTACCAAATTATGTTACGTATGGCAACAGTTGAATTATTGGCTGTGTGGAATGTTGCGCCATCTTGCAGAAGGAACGTTTCCCTGTCACTTCAATAAGAAATTTGACGTTCAGGTGACCGTGCATTGTGATAAATTCTTATAATAAAACCAACTGGATGCACTAATTTCTCAAATTTATTATTGGAATAAAACTCTACATGTTTCAGACAGTTCCTCTGTCCATCATCAGCAGTTTTTTACTCTACACACACCAGTGGCATATGTCATACAGCTTGTGAGCAGGATCAGGACGGAATGTCCTGATCCTGCTCCTGCATGACATACACCATTGCTGTGTGTACAGTGAAAAACTCCTGATGAAGGACAGAGGAACTGTCTGAAACATGTAGAGTTTTATTTCAAAAATGAATTTGAGAAATTAGTACATCTAGTTGGTTTCATTATAAGAATTCAATAAGAAACTACTGCAGTTATTTGTCTGTTGTATATTTGTGAATTGTGTCTGAAAAGAATATGTGTCCAGTTTTCTTGGTGCAGTGATGGCAGACCACAATCCAATTTCAATGGCATAAGGATACCACATACACAAGTATTAATTAGTCTTACATTTGCTGCCAACCAATATCTCTTTCTCCAGGTATACAACAGTGGGGGCTTGAAGATGACCACTGATCTACAGCTAATGCCAAGATTAAGAATGGGAGGAGCTCTGCTTCCTCTCTCCCATATGCTTACATTGCATGTACAGGGACAACTTTACTTTATTTTACCAATATCTGTTATTTTCAGTATTTATGTTACTTTATCTAAATTGATGCCTCATCTGTAAAATCAGTTGGTAATGGTTGACTTCACCACTACAGACTGCGTCTCAAAACCTGTTACAAAACTGTATTCTTGCAGCACAGTCTGTCTTTGGGAGATTTTTACACAATCGTAGATTGATATGACTTGAACTGAAGCAACTTTATGGCTGAGGATTCAGTTCTTCTTGGCTAGGATGCTGTTTCACGGTAAATATGGTTCCTTATGTTTTGACCACTGAGGATAAAAGCACTGCAGTCCTTCAAAACACTGGAAAATAATCAAACACAGTGTCATAACCTGTAGGATTTGAATCCTCAGAAACTGTGCTGTGCGAGTCTCAAATCTTGAGTTTTATGGCTCTATGTACATATCCTTCTTCTTCTTCTTCTCTATAGGCTAACACCTGTTCTTCCAGAGGTTAAGGCGAAGGGGGTTTGATGAGACTTTCTTTCCAGCGTTTCTTCGGCCTGCCTCGACTGTGCACTCCCTGTGGACGACTGTCTCTAGCAATCTTTGCCAGATGGTTGTCCTCCATTCTTCCCACATGGGCATCCCGCTCTCGTCTTCGAACCTTGGTCCATTTAATTATGTCTTGAATTCCGCTTAGATGACGAAGGTGATCACTGCGGATTTTGTCTCTAAGCGTCTTTCCATGTATTGCCCTTATAGTTTTCATCTCTGTTGTTCGGAGGAGTTGTTGGGTGTAGGCTGTTTCTGCTCTCGTTTCCAATGCGTATGTCAACACAGGGCGCACATTGGTCTTATAGATACGAACCTTGCATTCTGTTGAAATATATTTATTAAACCATATAAGGTTGGAGAGACAACAGGAAATGCGAGCCGCTTTCATTGCTTGTTATGTACATATAATTTTGACATATTTTTTGCATTGGTATGACATCAGAAATTGTATCAGTGATAATCTGAACAGAACATCAAGCACAAGTCAAGAAAAAATCAAAAGTAAACAGAACTAAAGTGCATTTCAAGCTATGTGTCATAGGGAACAGGCATAACATTTTCTTTAGACTGTACACATGACAAGGCTCATGTCACATTTTGTAGCAATATTGTAAGTGCCCTGATGGGAGTACACTATGCAAGCAAAGACAAGACAGATGGGTGAAGTTATGTTTGAAGCAACACATATGCCAGCCAGCACACTTTTCACTGAACTGATGGTATTGCTGCACCTGAAGTGCACTTATTTTACAAAAAGTAACTTTACTTGAAACAGAAAGGAATACAAGAAATGTAAGTAAATCACAATGTCCAGCCTAGTGATTATAATGCATATTCTCAGTTTTGGGATTTCAACATAACCTACTAGAGTGAAGTTGAACTTCAACAACTTTGAGATTAAGTCTCCAACACCACATTATGATTCAAATTTAGTTCTTGCCAACTTCCCTTGTTCTTCCATTTTCAGCATCAAACATTGGCCTTTAATTTCTTGTACAGTAACTTCAAAATGGCATCCTTACTGTACCTCCATTCCCTTTCAAATCTGCAAATTGTGTTTTTCAACACAAATATGAAATACATCAACAGCAACATACATTCTAGTAAAACTTGTAAGTATCGTATTCAGAGTTACAAAGAAAAATCTGAAGGAGACAATAAGGAATGCTGCATAAAAATCTGATTCACACATCCAGCATTACCTGACAGCTATCATAAAAAGCCTAGCAATAACAAGTGCTTAAAGTGGCACTACCCCATCTGCATAAAACCTGGGTTTTTCACAAACTGTGTTTTGAAATAGGTACTGTAACAAGCCAAGCTTTAACAAGTTCAAAATGTGCACTAAACAGTGTTTACTAATCCTGGACCTTGCTGAAGCAGTATCTGGTGTTGGCAACTACCACAGAGCAAAATTGACACCTACTCTGACATTCAGAAAAGGCCCTGTGGTGTGGGGTACACATGAGGCTACTCTTTGTGAAATATTCTCAAGCTTGCTGTTACTTCATTGTGCTTCTTAGTTCAGATGTTCTCCTCAGCACTCTTTGCTTAGAAACTCTGAGTTTGTATTCTTCCCTTAAGGTGACAAAAATTTCTCATCCACACAAATAACAGCAAACATTACAGTTGTCTATATTTTAATCTGAATGTTGTGGTAGCAGGTGGGAAGGTGACATGCATCCTAGTTAGTACATGTGGTTGCTTGTGTAGGTGTTAAACTGCCTATCCTTAATGAGCAACATGACTTGGTCATGATTTAAGTATGCAGGAGCAGCATATGGTGTTGTCTGTAGATCAGGTTGTGCTACAGCACAAACGAGAAGAGCAACAGCAAAGAGGGGTGCACCACACAAAAATACAAACACCAACACAGAGGCCATATGACAATATAAAACATAATAATTGTAATGGGAACAAATGTGCACATTGCAAAATGCAAGAAGACCCACAACTTGTTAAAACATATGTTTAAATCAGAGTATGTGACCACAAACAATATCAAGTACAATAGTGCAATGCAGTCACATGCACAGGATAAATTGGAAGCTGCTAATAAAGCAAAATCAATAAGTGGACAGCTTAGGGGTAAAATATCCAACACACTGATTGTAAAGAAACACTGTAAGGGATGCAATAAATGACCAGATATATCGAGGGAACTCCCTAGTATATAACACAGTCATATCATATTTATGACCATTACCAAGTATGAATTACTGAAACAGCGAAGTGCTTAAAAAACAGTGTAACAGTTGATTATTGTTGTTGTGAGAAAAGTTGCAAGACAAATTGAAGAGAAACCTAAAGAACCCCTGATGATGAACTAAATGGCTTGAAATGTCAGGTGCAGTGTGACAAACATATTTAGTGGTTGTGCAGAAGGTGAAGAGTGCCCCTTGATTCATCAATATGTTAGTGAATATAAAAACGTTATTGTCTTGTAACATGTGACATAGTATGGGCCATGATGAAACTTTTAAGATATTCATATATTTACACATAAGTTTATAAACAAGTAAATTACTGCAACAGGAGTTATGTGTCTCATATTTTCTGTAGGTATGTGTTGTAATTGTGTCTGCCTGCACTTGAGCCATGTGCATGCATGTCGAGCAATAATAAGCTGACATGTATTTCGGTTAAGTTTCGAGACAGGTCGACTCGCTAAGGGTTGAACTGTACTCGGTTCCAACTTCAGTGTGGGTAAGAGATATTTCTCTACTCCATCTGGTGCCCACCCAGCTTCTTCTACAATGGGTACCGTAGCTCTTAACCGGGTCTGAAGTTGCCTCGGAGTGGCGTTGACCACCCACCCGTCCGCCAACTTTGAGTAGCGTTCAACATCATCTATTCCACTTCAAAGACTCGTTTTTTTGGAAGGGCCGGAGGTTTGACAGTTCACGTGATCTTTCCCTTTCCCACGCCAATGGGACGGGCACTATCCGTGACATCCGTGCGTGAACTCTGATCCATGCGTTCGTGTGTTATCCGTGGAGCTAGTAAGCGAGGATGAGAGTGCTGAAAAATAAGCTGTAATCTGATAGACGTACAACCACCAAACACCACGGATTTACCCTAGGCGCGGATGACTTGCTGCGTCGGCCGCCATATTTGTACTAATTTCCATAGTAGTTCGACTGTCGAACGTTGTATCAAGAATATGGGGGGAAGGGGGGGGGGCTGTTGTTGATATTTAGTTGAAGGAAGTTTTGTAGGCATTACTGAAGATCAAAACGGCTACACTGCCGTAACGGGGCTCCAATCTTTCGCTGACCACCGCGTGTGTCGCTGTTGTCGTGTTTTCCGTTTCAAACACCCACAATGCAACGCGCTTCGTCTGCAACCTGTAGTACACCCACAATGCATTTCACATAATCCCCCCCCCCCCCGCCCCCCC
>Ga0123354_10004059_pt1 | contig 20559 bp, 14 predicted proteins | sample TergutLab28metaG_2_FD_97872 | JGI IMG/M metagenome (GOLD analysis project Ga0123354, IMG submission 97872) | Labiotermes labralis P4 segment gut microbial communities from Petit-Saut dam, French Guiana - Lab288 P4 | ecosystem: Host-associated > Arthropoda: Insects > Digestive system > Gut ...
AGTGGTCTCTTTCCCTCCGGCTTCCCCACCAAGACCCTATACACCCCCCTCTCCTCACCCATACGCGCCACATGCCCAGCCCATCTCATTCTTCTCGATTTTATCACCCGCACAATATTGGGTCAAATTTAACATCAAATTTTAGCAGCCAGCAATCTGAAGTAAATACGGCAGTTGTTCTTAGTTACAAGAACATCACACATTTAACTCCCTTGGTTGCTACCGCTAACGTTGAACTCTTGTCTCTCACTGACTTAAATTTCTCTTGTGATTTCCTACTCACACTCTCGGAAAGATGATACAAATAAGCAGTCAGTTCTGTTCGGACCGTACTAAGACAGAACAAAAGTCAAGTGTCTCGTCTTCCATCCTGTCGTAAACCTACAAAAGGTTCCTTACAAAACGTCAGTTGTACATGCATCCGTCCTTCCAGAAAAACCTGAGTGTTATTTACGACCAAGGAAAACGCAGAAGCTTTAGTAGCTGCTACTAGGGAGATTGGACTGGAAATAAGTGCGGATAAAACTAAGTTCATGGTCATGTCTCGAGATCAGAATGCAGGACGAAATCAGAGTGTGAGGATTGATAATAGTACCTTCGAGAGGGTGGAAGAGTTTAAATATTTGGGAACAACTTTAACACATCAAAATTCTATTCCGGAATAAATTAAGAGCAGACTGAGGTCAGGAAATGCTTGCTATCATTCGGTGCAGTACCTTTGTCTTCTAGGTTGCTATCCAAAAATTTAAAGATTAAGATATATAGAACTATAATTTTGCCGGTGGTTTTTTTTATGGGTGTGAAACTTAGTCACTGACATTGAGGGAGGAAAGGAAGCTGAGAGTGTTTGAGAATATGGTGTTGAGGAGAATATTTGGACCTAGGAGGGACGAGGTAACGGGGGAATGGATGAGATTGCATAATGAGGAGCTAAATAATCTGTATTCCTCACCCAATATTGTGCGGGTGATAAAATCGAGAAGAATGAGATGGGCTGGGCATGTGGCGCGTATGGGTGAGGAGATGGGGAGGGATGTATAGGGTCTTGGTGGGGAAACCGGAGGGAAAGAGACCATTGGGGAGACCTAGGCGTAGATGGGTAGATAATATTAGGAATGATCTCCATGAGGTGGGATGTGGGTATATGGACTGGATTGGGCTGGTCCAGGATAGGGACGGGTGGCGGAGGCTTGTGAGTGCGGTAATGAACCTTCGGGTTCCATGAAATGCGGGGAATATCTTGACTAGCTGCAAACCAGTTAGCTTCTCAAGAAGGACTGTGCATCATGGAGTAAGTAAGTAAGTAAGTAAGTAAGTTATTTACGACCCTGCTGTTAGAAAGTCCAACTAGTCCTCAAAACGACTATTCCTCCCGGTTATAGTGACGCCCTGGAGGACTCATAAATCTGCGCGAGGACCAATGTGTAACCTTACGTCAAGAACGTCGAACCTACCCCATCGGTTACAAAGTGTAAATGTGTGCAGGTGCCAATGTATGCAGGTGTTAAGTTGTGCAGGTGTCAGGTTATGTAAGTGTTAAGGTGTTAAGGTGTCAATGTATGCAGGTGTTACGATGTGTAGATGTCAATGTATTCAAGTGTTATTTTACGCAGGTACTGAGGTGTGTAGGTGTCAGTGTATGCAGGTGTCAGTGTATGCAGGTGTATGGGAATGTTAATGTCTGCTAGTGCAGGCGTTAGTGAATGCATTCACAAAACTATTATCTTTATTTATTTACAAAGATATCAATATTTGAGACTACTGGGTATCGAAAGCCAGAATTAAATACTTGGTGTCCTCACAGTAATGGTGAAATTTCTATCCTTCCAGTCTTTACAGCCGTACCGTTTGGTGACTGGTTCTCGATATTTCGAAGTGTCATAGTGCTTCTTATAACTGCCTGACCCTTTAAGATTGTACACGATCTCCCTTTGTACCTGATGTGCCCCAACGTGCTCAGTACGGTAGGAGAACTTCTTTCGAGATAAGGGTGGGGTTCATAAAATTGTACATGGTTTTCACTATTTGTTTATTTATTTGTATTTGAGGCGTAAAGTCTACAGTTAACCAGTTAAGCAAACAAAAATCACATTCTAACAAAAGAAAAGAAAGGACAGTCGCTTCCCTCTAGAAATAATAACATTTGTTATTATGGTGACCACAATATACACCACCTCACTGGCACCGCGCTCTTACTCGACTGCCAGCGTCAGTCTTCCAATTCCTTTGTCTGCCGCTAACAGTCTTTCCGCTCAACGATCTCTGTATCCAACGGTTCCCCGAAATGAAGCTGACAATGATTTAAGACGGACGGTCCCGAACTGCCCGCAACTGACGCCAATAATTGCTCTCTCTGTTGTACCAACAATGTTAGGCTACATGATGAAGTAAATATTATCTTTCTAATCATCAGGAAGCATTTACCCAAAATCACAGCGTAATATCCCGGAAGACTCGAATTCACAATGGTAACATATCTCACGAATAAAGAACTGGAAGTGTTTGGGGGGGGGGAGGGGGGCGGAGAAGTGGCCGTGTTCGAATCGAGATAACATCGTAACCTTCGCCTGGAGGACTGACAAAAATTCACGAATGACCCCCAGCATGGACGTCGACGTTCATTTGAGACGCAGTTGAACAGCTAATCTTATAAAGTAAGATGCAGCCCATTACACCGGCCCGACACAACTGGCAATAATACATAATGTGGTGTCACGCTCTTCTGTTTATCTCCTTTATAATGCCATTTGTTCGTGTCAGAATTATCGGCGTAACCGAAAACCTACTGTAGCCGATCATTTTTGGCATATTTGTTTATTAGGTTGGCTCACATAATTTACGGACAATTCATAGACATGTGTTATATGTTGAAGCGGTCAACATAGTTTCAAGAACCGTTGGTGATAGGAGGGTTTGTGTACAGAGAGAGATTTAAACGAGAAAACGGTTAGCAGCAGGTAACGGACACAAGCAGTCCAGTAAGAGAGCAGTGTAGTAAGAGAAGAGTGTGAGTGAGGGAGTGCGAGTGAAGTGACTGGGTATTTTACTAGAAAATGATTTGGTTGTTTAACTGGGTAACAGCAAGCCTTTAACATAAAATAATAAATGAATAAATAAATCAATAAGTAAAAAGGAAAACAATTAAAACTATATGAGATTCGGCGAACCACAGCCGTCTTCCGAAAGAAGTTCTCATACCAGACTGAGCACGTCGGGACAAACTAGATGAAAAGGGTGACCGCGTGTACTAAGGAGCACAAAACCCATCAGATGGAACATCGAAACGCCTTAAGCATGAAAGCAATACACATCTGACTACTCTGTAAACATCTTCTTAAACCTCATATAACAAAATGTACTGGCGACCGTCTGTTTCCATTCGATTAAAATAAACTATCCTGACATGACCTCACTAAAGTTACTCCCAGTTATCAGAATGCCGCTGCCCAGTACAAATTTCTAATGGAACATCCTGTGAATACGCCTCAGATACCAATGCCATAAATTCAAATAGAATCATGATCCATAGATCAATTGAATGCAGAAAAAACATAAATTTGTTCAGCGTGCTCTTAGGTTAGTCTGCATACTTCGCGGCATATTTATACGAGTCCGTATGTATGCATTTGAATGATTAAGGACACCCAATTAGCGAAGAGACCCAAGGGGAGGTCCGTGCTTCAAAGGGTTTCATACCAAGCGGGATAACAGAACTGAGAGAAGAGAAAGGTTGATAGTGACGCATGGGGGAGAGTGGAGTTGTTTTTGAACTAGAGCATCGACGCGTATACGGTACCACACAAAAACCTTGCGAGTCCTAGAACTCAGAAGAAACAGAGAAATGGATAAAGAATGTAAATTTAATTGAAGGACGGATATATTCCCTTGATATTTCTTCCCCCTCACACAATAAATATTCCAATGTATGTGGTCTATATTAAATTATCTATTTGTGTTTTTGAATATGATATCATATGGACAATTAACTAAAGAAAGTAAAAACGAAAGGTTAAAATATTCATACCTCAGGTTTAACTGTTTAAAACTTTGAAGTTGCAATTTCAAATAAATATTATATTAAGAATTAATTTTTAATGTTAGACAAAATACGCAAATACCAACCTGTCCAATACGCATAAGATTCACCAACCTGTTAGTTCTCTTAAGAGAAACAACCAACTTTTGTATTGAGAACCGAATGAAACACACAATACTCTGTGTGAACATAATTCAACTGTATTTAGTGCCAAGCGCAGGGGGTACACGGAATGACCACTCTGCTAAGAGTTTGTAATAGTGATAATTATATGGAAAAAAAACTCAGCGTTTTAACTATTTTGTTTAACCCTTATCCTGCTAATGTGGAGAATATGGTGAGCTCCTAATAATGCCAGCAGATGGCAGATGGGATTTAACTCGGCGTTTAAAGGGTTAAAACACTATAGTTTTTTAAGAGAAAGTACACTTGAAGAAGAAGGTGATATAAACTGGAAGGAGAGAAAATGAATTAGGACTGTAGGAGGAAATATGAATTATTATTTGTGGTTTTGGTCTATTTTAATTTTTAGTTCAGAATGAGGACAGTGACGTATCGGAACTTCCTTTCTCACTATCCATATCGCGCAGCGACGTCGTCAAAAAGGACATACAAATAAAAGACTCGTGCTGCATAATTCATTTTTGTTCACATGACTGTACATTATCCAGCAGAGAATCCATTATTCATTGTAAGGGAATCTCATGTTTTAAAATGAGTTGTTAAGGAGTACTGTCACAAGATATGGGCTTGCAAACGGTTTCGCCTGAGGATAAACACGGCATCCAAACTAAAATTTATCAATAGCTCTCTGAAGTTCAAACTGTGAAAAGAAAATAAAAGATTGCCCCTTTTCACCCAAAGTAAGTGACTATTGAAGACACCGCGTACCGGCAAATATTTCAGGACGCTCACTGCTTTGTGGAACTCAGACCTCATGAAACCTCCGTTTTCCGTATTCCTTTAGACAGTGTGAAAGCAAAGCAGCCTTACCCATACACTTATTTAATCATATAATTAAAAAGACGTAAATAATTATTACTTTCACATTGCTTCGAACAAAATCTTTTAGCTATAACTTTGATAAACTTTAGTTACTAAATATTCCATGGAAACTTCTCGGACTTGGATTCACGCAGATTTCGTCGGCAGCCGGCGGGATCTATATCGGGCAGACGGGCAGAAAATTTAAATAACTATTATAAGAAAATACTGTAATATTTTGTTCCTGTCTACGTACTGATTTTCAACAGAGTAACTTAAAAGTTAAACAAAGATTTAATGTTGTAACAGATCGCCAAGTTTTCGAGGGCCGTGGCGAATTTTTTGAGATATGTATTAGAAGTTAGGCTATTTGGACAAAGGGTGATTCTTTACTTTCCCTACATAAGTACCTGTAGTATTATAAAGGACTATATCTCGTGGGTAATTCGATACTATTCATGTTTATATCCCGCGGGTTTTCCTGATTACATGCAGAAATGTGTACAGCCAAGGAGGCGTGAGTACAGTTGGGTGTTTTTGAACTTTGGGTATAAAGAAATTACTTTATATCAAGAAGACTAGAGTTGGTAGGCTTCCTTACGGCATTGGAAATAGACCTTGCACGTTGTGTGTTGAAAGAAACGATTTTTCTAGTTGGAGGATGCGAGTTGATTTTTGTTCGGTGCCCAAAAGAGTTCAGGATAAACCAGTGTGTAATATTTAGGACGAGTTGCCCCGAGAGTGTTTGTGTGTTCTATGTATTGTTTATATGTAAATGTGTTCTGTACTAATGCCATCGGGTGTCAACCCAATTGCAGTTAACAAATTAGTCAATACCAAAAACACACCTACTTTAACTTCAGTGCACACAAGTGTATGTTACCTCAGTAACTGCACAGTGAAGTGTTACGCAATTTTAAAATTATAAGCATTTATTTAGCTTGTAATTTGTACCTATGCTCATGGCTGTATTGGAAATAAACATTTATGCTGCTTCAGACGTACACGTGGTAGCTTCAAAATATTCCCGGAATCAATTTCTGAGACATACAAACCAATAAATTCATTTCAGCTACATTGCATTCAAAATTGTAACTATACACTTCTGCCAGCGACTGTAAAGATGATGGAAATATTCCTGGAGGGCATCTTGTAAAAGCCTTTTCAGCTCTTTCGTCGCATTCTTAATGATGTCAGTAGCATAACAGAAGCGCCGTACCTTCAATGAAGATTTCAGTCCAGGGAACAGGTAAAAATCAGCTGGAGCCAGGTGAGAAGAGTATGAGGAATGTTCCAGTGTTGTCCCATTGTTCTTCGTCAAGAAATCCTTGAACGAACCGACCAGTGTGTTGGAGCATTGCCGTGAAGGAGAAACCAACTGTTGGTTGTCAATTTTTCTGGGCGTTTCCTTCTGACCGCATCCTTAAGGCGACGAAGGGTGTAAATGTACATTTCTTTATTCAAAATTTTCCAGAAATTTCCTACAGACAACGATTCCAGTATATTACACACGAATTCAGTGAGGATTTTGAAGCTACTGCGTATTTGTTTGCGTGTGTGAGAGAACTGTTAGTGTGCACAAACTTTCTACGAGGCTGTAGGCCCGAATATACCTTGGGAAGCGTCTCATGTTCTTGCTGAGCAAAATTTTATATTGTTTCAGCTAAAATTTTATCACTGCATTTAGTAATACGAAGCATAGGAATGGAATTTGGGGAAATGGCTGTCAGGGTCAACATTTATTGAAATGATAGGCAATATCTAAGAGTACGTAATTTTATAAATATAATTTCAGATTTATGAAATTATAATGAAAGGCAAAGGCAATTTTTCCCCAGATATTAATAACCAGTAGATCGGAACACGAAATTACAGTATTGTCAGGGTGTCTAGATTTGATATATCTGTTGTTTATTTAACAGCGCTGTCAGCGACTCTTATTATAGACCCTGAATATTAAAATGGTTTTTGATTAAGGAATTCTCCAGCAAGTAGCAAGTGGCGATAACGAACTGAATTGTCGCACATTACCTGGAATTATCTGGGGGTGACATTGAATATCAGTAAGGTGTGTCAGAATACCAAATTTAGGTGTTTATGGCTTTGTGACCCAAATAATCAGAAAGCCGAAATTGTCAACATCATTGCTGACCCAACTCTTGTCAACTTACCAGTCCCGGTGTAAAATAAGCCAGACTGCCTCAATGCAGAGCGCATAAATTTCAGTCGGTAAGTGCCAAGAGCAACAGTGTTACAGCGGTTACATTTCGTCCTATTCAGTATGAACTCCGTCGTTCCCTGTGCTCCAAAAGAAAATATTAATAAGCTTAAGCACTAACTCGAGAGGGCAGAACCGTGCTGTATAGCCCAACATGTGTTCTTCTCCTTCTTTTATGGAATAAAAAAATTCATTATCGTATTCACAACAGCCCGTCACTAGTCCCTTACTCCTATAAAAAAATTCTTGTCCATCGAAACCCGGTGGGGGCGAGATTTTCCCCACCTCTCCAGACCGACCCTACGTCCCACCCAGCGTCCTATACAATGGGTACCGGGTTTTTCCCGGGGGTTAAGCGGCCGGGGGGTGGGGTTCACCACCCACCTCCAGCTAGAGCCGAGGTTAAGGAAAGAGTAGAGCTATACCTCTACTCCCCCTCTGGGCCTTCGTGTCTTGTTCTAGGGTGAACTTACACTTTACCTTTACCTTACCTTTACCTTCTCTCATCAATTAAGATCTATTTTAATATTATAATCTCAACTCTGTTTAGATCATGACACTCGGTTGGAATGTGTGGGTACTGAAGCGTAAGAATTAGGTATGGCTTTCGATGTTACTTTTACGAAATGTGAAAAGGACAAGGTGTAAGTGTGTGTGTGTGTGTGTGTGTGTGTGTGGAATGGACCAGGATATGTACAAGCTACAACCTGTTGTAAGCAAGGGAATGAAACTACAGATGCCTTGCAATAACGTTTAGTTGTTCTTGTGCACCCCATGGAAGTTTAAGGGTAGTGGAGGACTAGCTCCATTCACTCTTTACCTCAACAAGCGATGAATATAAGAGGTCAGACTCATGCTCCGGGCGATGCACCCGAAGAGACGTCCCTTTTTACTCCTTGCATAGGAGGTTGGTGGTTATGTAGCAGGTGTGAATCCTTTGGATATCAGAAATATTTTTTTTCTTCAACCGAGAATCGAAGAACATTTCCTCGACTGTCGATCCCAGTGGATGAGTTTGGGTTGCAGGAAAGGTAGGGAACATACCGACAGCTGGGAGACTATCAGCTTCGGAATATAAAATGGTTCGTAGAGTAAGTTTCCTACAGATAACTTTACCTCTGACACGATTTGTGGATTATGTCTTGTTGGAGGGTAACATTTGAGGATATTCCCTCTTCAAGTACCATTGGAAGCTTTCACAGTGAATACACGCATTGATTTTACCGGGCGATCAGCCACGTAAGTATCTACAGATATACAAACAACCGTGTTACACTTAGATTTTAACGAACACTTTCAAGCCCAGCGGTCTCTATATGTACCACCAGTTTAACATTCAACATTTCTATATTCTGTCCACACAGTGTATTTATGTGTTTTGTATGGATCTGAGAACAAACAGCGATTATTTCCCTATATCGCTGTTTGTTCGGAGATCCACACAAAACACATAAATACAATGTGTGGGCAGAACGTAGGATTGTTGATTGTTAAACCTGGTGGTACACACCGTAACCACTGGGCTTTGAAGGGTTAATATACAGTACACGTAAATTCAGTCCGTACCGCTCGGTAAACACACTCCGTCTCAGTTATAAAAACTAGTCAGTTAATGCTGTATAGAGAAACAATTGCTGTTTGTTCTGAGATCCACACAAAACACATAAATACACTCTATGGGCAGAGCGTAGAATTGTTGAGTTTTAAATCTGGTGGTATATATAGTGACCACTGGGCTTTAAATGGTAAAGGTAAACCTAGCTGAAACAGGACGAGGTTTTCCGTAAGCGGATTCCTATCACGTGACGGGACGTCACTGTAAGGACATTAATCAGACGTTGCCACGAACGGGCATGCAAGGAAGGACAGACTCACGTGCCGGCGCCTAATACAATCAGCCAGTACCTGAAGTTTCGTATTTACACAGAGCTTTATAGTTACTGCCTGCAGCAAGTAGGACGAGACAATGGAGCCACGAAACTCGAGATACAGACAGAGAGAAAACAACACAGAATTACACTAAAGGAAGAAAAGCAAATTAAACTTGTATTCGTGTTTAATTAGGCATGACGCCGTGTGGACACACAAGGGATTGGACGTTTATGTACACATAATTTTAGGCACCAGTTAAGGATTAGTGATTAGCTGCGCGCCCTGACCTCTTTATCCCCGGGGCAGTAACAGACGGTGTAATTTGTATATTAGATCACGGGAACCCTAGAAACTGTTTGGAATTTGAGATGAAAAGTAACATCTCAGCACCAGCCCCGGGAATCGAACCACGTCCCCAGTGTCCTCGAGTCAGTATGTCAGTCACTATACTAACTGGGCCATCAAGGATATTTCAAAGTTGGAATAAACGTAAGGCAAATTTCACCTTAGAAGAGGCTACGAAGGCCCGAAGGGGGAGAGGAGGTATAGCTCTACTCTTTCCTTAACCTCGGCTGTAGCTGGAGGTGGGTGGTGAACGCCACGCCCCGGCCGCTTTACCCCCGGGAAAGACCCGGTACCCACTGTATAGGAGGTTGCCTGGGCCCCAGGGTCGGTCTGGACAGGTGCGAAAAATCTCGCCCCCACCAGGATTCGATCTCCGGACCGTCCAGCCCGTAGCGAGTCGCTGTACTGACTGAGCTATCGCGGCCCCCACCGTTGGAACACGGAATACAATTGAAGATTTTGAATAGGCGAGAGTTTTTGCTTCTTTTTGAGCCTCTTCTTCAGATTGCAAAGTTATGAATAACCTTACAACCCAAGAAGGATGAAATTATTAAGTACCAAATAAATTTACACAGTAGAAACGTGTTATTATACACTTGCTGGCATTGTTTGCATCTGGGGAGGTGTTTACATGTTTGACGTGCAGATATAGCGCTGGAAGTAAGTGAAACGTTGAACGTAAATTCGTAAACCGGCACCGCGTGAAGGAATACGGAGAAGTAGCGGCTCCAAGCATACTTGTACTCTGCAGCGGATGGAGTTCAGTGGTTAGCCTCATACTTTGACATCTTTACCAAATGGGAAAGAGGTTTCAGTAGCCATTCAATAGAAAGCTGTGTGAATCCCAGATCAGGTGTAGACGTTTTTGGAAAAACCTCTCTTGTTTCTGTCGTGAATAGAACCTCGATTCCTCAGTTGACCAGGGCGTAGCTCACTCACTATACTGACAGAGCTATCATGGTTAACAGAAGAGGCGGAGATTACAAATTCCAAAAGAATATCGTGTATAGCGTGCAGTAAGGTTAGCGACGAGGAGGTGACAGTAATGAAACGGGTCTGAAAGATATTTGATTGAACTGGCTGATTATCATACTTGATTTCGGGCTTCCGCCACCACTAAGTATCTGTTTATCAGTTCGGCTGTCCATGCTGAGAGGCTGCGTTCAGGGATATTGGGTGCCAATTGACGAGCCCTTTGTTTGAGGACTCCAAACTTGACCTGCATAACCAATAAACGGACTTGTGCAACATGGTTGGTAACTTACGTGTGAACAATGGCTGCCTCAAAACACAAAAGCCTTTCAACAAACAACGAGGTTTTCGCTCTGTTATCAGAAATGTATGAAAGGGTGGTTGCTGACAACAGGCAAGTCCGTCCATCGGCAAGGCAGTCACTTGCTGAACGAACCAGTCACCGGAGTAGTCAAAACATTCAGTGTGTCAACTTTTCAACAACCCAGTCAGTCAGCCTGTCAGACAAATAGCCAGCCACTCCGTCAGCCATGCAACCAAAGAACTAATAAGACAATCAACACACTTGTCAGACAGAAAACCAACCAGCCAAGAGTCAGTCAGACATTGTGTCTGTCAGCCAGTTAAACAGCAGAACACTTTATCAGACCATCAACCAGATATCACTCCAGCCCTTGATTACATGCATAAAAGTAGCAGATGTTTCAGGGAACGTGTCTTGTTTGTAAACAGTTAGGGCCATATCAGTATCAAAATAACTAGTGGTTCTTGTAAAAGGAGGACGAATATTCTATTTTGCGGCTATACTCTGTATCAATGAGGGCAGGGATAATGTAGTCGGTATCGCGAATCGCTACGGGCTGGACGGGCCGGGGATCGAATCCCGGTGGGGACAAGATTTTCCGCACCTATCCAGACCGGCCCTGGAGCCCACCCATCCTCCTATTCAGTGGGTACCGGGTCTTTCCCGGGAGTGAAACGGCCGGGGTGTGGCGTTAACCACCCACCCCTTGTAGCGCCGAGGTTAAGGAAAGATTAGATCTATACCTCTACTCCCCCTCTGAGCCTTCGTGGTCTGTTCTAGGGTGAACTTTAACTTTACTTTACCTTTTTACTCCGTATCAATACAGCCATCTCCGACTTACGTCGTCTCGACTTACGTCGTTCCGCACTTACGCCTTTTTGTCCCCGTATACAATATATTAAACCAAGCGAAAAATTGGTAGTGCGATGCTGAAGATGTCTTGGAGATGCAGAACTACCATCATCAGGAATACACACTCGATTATCTTTTTGAAATTCGGCAGATAAGCGCTCTTAGCGAGGCCGAGAATCCTTAGAATGAGCCTAAGGAGAGGATCGTGACGGTTTGGAAGTTGACTGTGGGGCCTGGAGTGGCTGACGCTTGCATAGGAGTGTATGAGGACAACTGGAACGGACAGCGAGTACAAACAACGTGAGAATTCCCATAAAAAAATTAACTGTTCTTTGTAATGGAGGTACACTATGTTCTCTGTGAGGTAAGAACCGAATCTTATGAATGTTCGTCTTTGCAAATCACGTACTTTAGCATTGGAAAACATATTTAAATTCCATGGCCCTTAGTTAAATAGTATTTCTCAAGAGGCTTATCATATTAGAAGGGCCAGAGAGCCGAATTCGGGGAAGTTACTAACAATGTAATTTTTTCCACCACTACACGCTTCCTCCAGAAATAAAGTGTCAAGAGCTTTTCCAGTGTGTTTTTCCTTCTTCTATTTTCTGCTTTTTTCCTACATCTCTCTTTCTCTCTCCAAGCTTCAAAGGTTTATGTGCCGCATCTCGACAGTTCGAACTTCAGAAGACTAACCAAAATAAAGATTTGCCTTTCCAATGTTGTAATTTACATTACACGTCCGGCTAACATAAACATACGCCAACCGGCATGCAGACAGCAGAGGCCATACGGTTGTTGTATTGATGCAAAATTTATTGCACATTTTGAGGGAATCTGGAAGTAGAGGTACAACATTTTCTTGGAACACGTGTCCAGTAGCGAGGGTTAATTTCTGACCTTCTTGCACTTACGTGGTCCGCTACCCATATTATTCCTCTTTCTTTTTCAAAAATGTTTTGAGTTTGTCACTGTTTTCAGACGATTAATTAAAAAGTCACACAAAGAGCGACTGTTATTCTTGTCACACATGTCTGTCCGTCCGTCCGTATGTCCGGCTGTCCGCGTGGAACAACTTGGCTCCCACCGGACGGATTTTCGTGATGTTTCGTATTTACGTTGATTACCGAAATGCAAGACATTTTTTCTGTAAGGTACGAGTTCAGGCAGATGGAACAACTGAAAGTCGAAAAAATACGACAATCGGGCACGATCGTTTTAAATTAACCCCCCCCCCCCTTTGCGAGATGAGTACCAGAAATTAACAATATATCAAAATTTGACGGGATGTAGATAATTAAAGGTTGTAATCGAAGATTGAAGCTGCTATTCCATATTTATATCTCCTTTCCTTAGCTTATTTTAATTCTAGTCACGTGACTATACGGGTATATATCCAACTAATCACCGCCCACACTATTCCCTTTATACATGTTTACATGATGTTTCCGGCGTCCTTCTTGAACTGCTTGGCCCATGAAAATGGGACCGATAGGTTGTGCCGAAATGTCCGTACCGAACAGCCAACACACGTTACGTAAAATCCCAGAAGAATGGATGTCTCATTTACACCGTGGCGGAAGCATAAAAGCACGCATATGGCGGGATCGCCACAATATCGACGTGCTGCTTCGCTGTTAACATATAACAAAATAAACCAAATCTCTTACGTCACACACACACACAAACACACACGCACGCACGCACACACAAACACAAAAACACACACGCACACACACACACACACACACACACACACACACACACAAATTTGAATCATAACCAACTCTATTCCAGCCTGTTGGTGGATTATTAACTAAAATTCCGCTCTATATTCGCCTCAAAATTAATCTTCCACCAAATGAGTTGCAGACGTTTTATCGAATATAATGCTTGTGAACAGAATCTGCGTTACTGGAGAGGCAGTGACACGCTAAATACTTGCGAGTTCTGAGCTTTTCACAGAAGTGTGGTTGAGGATTATCACTTACTACATTCATTTTAATTCGATCTGACCGCTCTACGTAAACCGAAGGACCAATTTGACCCCTCGTGTCTTCAGATACAGGCTACTTTGTCGTTCCCTTCGACCCAAACTAACTTCTTCCCTGCCAGTTCTTCCACCTCCATTTATTATGCATTGCTTCTCCACCTCGCACATCCTTCATGTCTGACCCCCCTCCCTTTCCTCTCGATTTAACAGGCTTACCAACTCCGGGAGAAGAGTACAAATTGCAGAGCTCCTCAGAAAGCAATTTACTTCATCTCTCGCAGGTCCGACGTTATGCTGTCAGAAAACCATACTCTTCTAGGTCAAGAAATTTCATACAGGCGGCAGAATAAATTCCTCTCTCTCTCCCTCCCTCCCTCTCTCTCCCTCTGTGTGTGTGTGTGTGTGTGTGTGTGTGGAAGATAATATCATTTTTGCCTCTTGTGATTTATAAAGTATCTTAAATTGATTCTGCTTGTAACTGTGCACTTCCAGCGGCAAGCGTAAAAGGAAACCTCACAGTAAACTCATCAGTTTTACATCTCCAACATGTCTAGATGAATTCAGATCATCATCAGAGTGACGTATCATTACAAGTCGACAACTGGCATTACCAAGGCTTAACCGACTTCATACCTTACCATAAGAATATAAAGTAAAAGGTAAATCAGTCCCATTACAGGCCCGGGTGCCCAGACGGTTCCAGGAAGTTAAGATTCCCAGATTACATGACAGTGACCCAGGATGGTGGTAAGGTTGTCAGCCTTACGCATCGGCTGCTTTTTACCCCCAGGAAATACTCCTGGCACTCATTTCTATAGGAGGCTGAGTCGACCCCAAGGCCATAGTGCGGTCGGAAGGATTATGTCAATGAAAAATAAGAATATTAAGTATATACACACATTCCGTACTGATTGCGGAAATAATTTTTGTATACCGATCCCCGAAAACTTGTATTGCTACAATGTTGTTCGAAACTGAGTCCTGCATTTCCTTCGTCTTACTTACTTACTTACTCCACGGAGCAGAATCCTTCTTGAGAAGCTAACCGGTTCTCAGCTAGACAAGAAATTCCCCGCATTTTATGGAACCCGAAGGTTCACCACCGCATTCACAAGTGCTCGCCACCTGTCCCTATCCTGAGCCAGATCGATTCAGTCCATACCCCCACATCCCACTTCCTGCAGATCCATCTTAATATTTTAATTCCATCTACGCCTGGGTCTACCAAGTGGCCACTTTCCCTCAAGTTTCCCACCAAAACCCTGTTAACGCCTTTCCTCTTCCCATACGTGCTACGTGACCTGCCCATCTCATTCTTCTCGATTTGATCACCAAAACAATATTGAATGAGGAGTACATATATTTTTGTCTACATGTCATTTATTTTTTGTAAATCTAAATGTTATCAAAGTAGTGTTAATTCACACTTTTTCTTAAAATGTCAGCTTCTATTTACAAGCGAAATATTCGTCACATATTACCCCGTGCCACATTAAATGCTTTTCAGTTTTCTGAAATATACAATTAAAAAAATACTGTTCCATTCCATTTCTCTAAATTACCCACAAAACTAATAATATGTTTTAATGCTTGATACAGCCAGTCCCAGTGGCCGCGCGGTCTAAGGCTACAGGTCTGCGGTCGCTTGCCTGCTGAAATCGTGGGTTCGAATCCCACCGGGGGCATGGATGTTTGTCTGTTGTGAATGTTGTGTGTTTTCAGGTAGAGGTCTCTGCGACGAGCTGATCACTCGTCCAGAGGAGTCCTACCGACTGTGATGCGTCGTTGTGTGTGATCTAGAAACCTCAAGAATGAGGAGGCCCTGGCCCGCGTTGGGCCGCAGCGCCACAGGAAAAAAAAATGCTTTGATACGTTTTATGATGTCTGGATGCATGCTATGCCTTATGAAAATCATACTTAATGTTTGGTCAGTCTCTGGGTGTTTGTGTATGCAAACCTCTTAATTGAGTTTACTGTAGCAACAACCTCTTGTCTAACACTAAATCCTCCGTATATCTTAAACTGCGGAAGCTCTCGAGCTGCCTTGGTGCAGCCGGCAAGCCACTTCTGTAAAGCGATGAAAACTGGAACAGAATTGTTAAATACGGTATTATAGTAGCCTATATACACATAAAGCTTCGATTATGTAAATGGTTGTGTTTAAAGATTGAGTGGATGGAGTTTTGACTGAACAAACGCGTGAAAAATTCAATAAATGATTGAATGAGCAAGTAATTAGCTGACAATGAATGGTTATGTGACTAAATATCAGAGTGAATGATTACCTGGTTGACTATTTGCAAGGACGGTGGAATGTTTGAATAAATCAGTGACTGAGTTGGCGGGACAGGGTCGTCTTAATGAAACGCTACAACGTGTCCCCCAGGCTACTGAAATTTTTTTTGGGAGGCACATTGAGTGTTGAGATTCGGATGTCCTGATTTTCCTCAGTCCTCGATAGAAATGCCGTGCAATTCAGGCCACGATCTCGAACTTCCTTACTTCCTTCAATTAAATATTTGCCAACGTCCTTACTTTTGTTGCTACAGTGTGGTTCGAGTTACCGGTAATATTGTTAAGCTACAAATGATCAAATATCAAATGACAAGCCCTCTCATTCGGTTTAGAAACCTCTAGACGAAATAAAACATGTCAAAAGCATATAATCATTACGGGAAATAACACTATACGAATGGAACCTTCAACTACTGGCCATATTTCTGCTGAGAATTCCCCAGCTGGCCAAACAATTTTTCTGTTTCCGTGGGAGCCCAAAACTATCACTGTTTTCACACACAGCCTGACACTAGACACTGTCCAAAGCCAGTTGAATCCAATCCACGTTCTCCACATTGTACTTATTTATGACCAAGTTCAATTCTACTCACACAAGTAAGGTGAAGTTTGCCAAGACTTTTCTTCGTTCAAGTTTTTCAGCTGTAATCCTGCACACATTTGTTATCTTTATACTTTGATGTGTGTCTTATCAGCATTGTTCTTGGTTAAACTCCCTCCTGGTAAAGAATAATTACTTAAGAGAACAATGAACAGTTTTGACAATGCAGCTGTTAGGCACGTAATTACAAAAGACTTGTTGTAATTAGAGCTTCCTGTGTTAAGCCCAGGAAATAATTCATGCTCACATTTCCAGAAAACGAAATAAGTTATGCTATTATTATTATTATTATTATTAATGCGCATGGGGGGTGGGGTTCCCAGCTACCCTTGTACCTGGACCATGACCGATCTTTGTGCAACGCTTTGCCTCACAGGACAACAGCACGCGGTGTACACTGACCGTTAGCCATCCAAGTACTAACCACGTCCAACGTCGCTTAACTGTGGTAATCTAACAAGAAACACTTTAGTCAACCCGACGCGGCTGTTTTTGTTTGGTTCCAACCAATACTCAAGAAAGGCTACAAATACTCAACGTGCCCATTACTCATTTTTCTCCACCTATATATTTTTGAATGCTTAAGAATTTTGCGATATATGTTATTTATTTATTATTTATTTACAATTAATTTAATGACGCTGACAGACCTTCAGACAATACGGCATTCAGTGTTGCGTGATCAATGAATAATAAACTGGCAGGGATATAGAAGGAAGGAAGTGAAAATCACCTAATTTGCTTACAGAAACAAAGGAAAACAAAGGACTTCAGTCAGGCTAATCAGTGCACCATTTGAGGTTCTACCCAAGAACTTTCAGGCTAAAGACACAATTGTTTGAACCAGAGGTATCTTATGGGGTTTGGTGTCGTGCTTATTGGGTTCTAAATATACTTTCCTTGTAAGACACCTGCAATCACGGCATGAGACACAGAAGTCTGGGTACCGTGATATATGCAGCTTATACCCTAATTGGAGTAACTTTACCTCATTTTCAAGCACAGTGTTTATCACAAACGCCCTCAAACTGTCGGAGGTAGACATAGCTCTTATTCGTAAGGTAAACAACAGCACAGGTGTGAAGGAGGTTGGATTAAAATGAAAGGTGGGCAAAAGAGTGTAACATAAACCGTTAAAAAATGAAATAAAATAATTTTTTTTCTCTTTATCCTCTCTACAGTTGCACTCGTTTTATTATAGCTGATACTTGTTAGGTATCAGCTAACCACATGTGTCTCTGCTCCTTGTAATCGAATGGTATCTGTTCCTTACTATTATTACCATTTCCTGAGCTGCGCGACCTTTTATGTCCCTTCAAAGTCGGTTATTTTTAGGGCATTGCTTTGGTTTAGGGTTTGTCTTTGTCTGTCTTGCCAACGTACGTGAGTGTACTGTTATGACTTGTGTATGATTTGTGCATAATGAACGCTGTGTTATGTTTTGGAAACGTGCAGAATGGCGAAGGGAAGACAAAAGAACTCTAGATGAAAGGAAATGCCACGTAACGATAAAGTTTCGCGTGTAGTTTCCATTGTTCTTATACGCATAGCATTTCTGGGGAAACAGTACGACAATACCTTGAGGAATGTTGGTACCAATGGGACCGCTTCTTGTCTTATCTCGACAAAATCTGATACCTAGGAGGGGGGGGGGAGCAGACGTTTCAGCAAGCTGCACAAGCATTTGGGCAAAACAAACTTTTCATTGTTCGTCTTCCTCTTACATTTGTCTGGATGAAAGTCCCAGTTTTTAATAAAATTGGAGTTTACAGCAATAAAACTACAGGATCGTATTACTTTATGGCAAACAATTGTCAGATACGCCAAAAAGTCCCCTTCATCTTCTCCCCCCTCCCAAATTTGAAACACGCCAATCACACACTGTCCATAGGATAGAGCTGGAATTCAGGAGGTAAGATAAAAGTTAAAAAAAATTGAAGATGTCTCTGTGCACGCTATGAAGGTGCATAGGAGGCGAAGACTTACAACGCCACTCATTCATAACCTCGGCACTAGATAGAGGTGAGTGATCACTTTCATGCTTCGGCCACTTTATCACTGAGGGAAATTCCTTATGCTGTTCTTTGAATAGCTGGGTGAGGCAAATGGCCGCTTCGGACGTTTTTGAGGAAAAAAAAACTTCTTGTTTGTACCGGAAATAGAAAAAAAAAAAAAAATGTAAGGATCAGAAATGTATACATATTTGTAAAAGGAAAAACTGATAAGAAGACCACTCACAAGACCCTGTCATAGTGGGATCATATTACATACAATGGCAGAAAAAATGTGTGTCAGCTTGCGCGGGTTACCTGCGTCCGTGCATACATACATATTTACTTACTCAATCCATGGAGCAAAGTCCTTACTGAGAAGCTAACCGGTTCTCAGCTACTCAAGAAATACCGCGCATTTTACGGAATCCGAAGGTTCATTACCGCAGTCACACGTGCCCGACACCTGTCTCTACCCTAAGCCAGCTCGATCCAGTCCATAACCACATATCCCACTTCCTGAAGATCCATTTTAATATTATCCTCCCATTTACGCCTGGATCTCCAAGTGGTTTCTCTCACGTTTCTCCACCAAAACCCTGTATGCACCTCTACTCTCCCCCGTACGTGCTACATGCCCCGCCCATTTCATTCGTATCGATTTTATCACCCGAACAATATTGTGTGAGGAGCACAGATCATTAATCTCCTCATTATTCTATACTATATTTTAAATAAAAAATATGAGCTATTCTAAATGACGTGTGACCAGCCTTAAGTTTCAAAATCACACGTTTGGCCCGCGTACCACTGCAACTGCACACCACTGCACTGAATCACCCATATGGACCATGTCCTTCACACGACACCTTGCAGGCTGCATTGTCTCAGCCCGGATTAACCTTTTAAAGCCTAGCCGTTTCGTTACATACCACCAGGCTTAGCATTCAAACATTTTACATGGTGCTCGCTTTGCGTTGAGTGTTTTGTAAGGATCTCAGAACAGAGAGCGGCCTTTGCTGAATAGGTCATTAGCTAATAGGTTTTTATAATCGCGGTGGAAAGTGTTTACAGCGCGGTACGCACTGATTCCTTATATAAAGCAGATCACGCTGAGTCTTTACAAGGTTAAGCCATTGTAGACCATCAGGTGACGGTGCCGTCCGGACCTCAAGCAGAGTACTTGGACTTGTATCGTTTTGTTGTGAACACGATATCATATTCGGTCACATAAAAAGAAAAATTTTGAATACGAAAGGGACTAGGGGCCCGCGGTGGTGCAGTTGGTTGAGGCACTGGGCTACCAGCCAGAAGGACGCGGGGTCGATTCTCAATGGGGTCACTGGAATTTTTCATTGACTTAATCCTTCAGGCCGAACTAAGCCTCTAGGGTCGATTCGGCCGTTAACAGAAATGAGTATCCCTGGGCGTAAAGGTGGCCATCTTCTCTTGCCAATTGTCTAGAAATTCTGGGAGCCTCAACCTCCTGAAGCCCCAAGAGCCTGTCCAGACCGGTCTAGGGTTAGCTTCACCATAAATTTCCATGAAGGAAATTGGCGATTGAGTCATTTTTTAACCATTTAAGTATTAAGATAAACCAGAAATATATTTAATGGTCCAGGTCTTACCGCGCAGTAAACAAATTCTGTCTAGGTTATAAAAACCAGTCAGTTAATGCTGTATAGGGAAATAATCGCTGTTTGTTCTCAGATCCATACAAAACACAAACTAACCGCCAGGCTTCAGAGGACTAACCGACCACGCATTACTTATTCTTGTACAACAAAAGTTTGCGTGAGGGTGAAGTAAATAAAACAAGAGCAGCCAACCATGTGCGTGCTTCCTGTTGGGCGTTTCTCAGTTGTTACTGAATCAAATTTTCACGAATTTAATACATATCACGAATAATTACAAATTTTCACGAGTTTTTTCTTCAGTTTTCCCAATAATATCTTCTGCCTTTGTAAAACACACACACACCCACACACACAAACACATACACACAAACAAACACACACACACAAACACACACACCCACACACACACACACACACACACACACACACACACACACACACACACAAAAACACAACCACACA
>Ga0123354_10004061_pt1 | contig 20559 bp, 18 predicted proteins | sample TergutLab28metaG_2_FD_97872 | JGI IMG/M metagenome (GOLD analysis project Ga0123354, IMG submission 97872) | Labiotermes labralis P4 segment gut microbial communities from Petit-Saut dam, French Guiana - Lab288 P4 | ecosystem: Host-associated > Arthropoda: Insects > Digestive system > Gut ...
AGATGGTGACGGATGGGATCAGCATGCCGGCGTACGTGCCGACGATGCCGGTCTGCGTGATCGACGCCGCGAGGTAGCCAGCCAGGAAGCTGGACTCGTTGGTGTTGAACACGATGGCCTTGAAGTTACTCGGGGCCTCAGGCGAGTCGTCAACGACCGCGAAGTAGATGTTCGGATTGGCCTTGGCGGCCGTCACGATGGAATCGGACAGGTTGAACCCGACACCGATGATGATGTTGCAATTGGCCGCCACCATGGCGTTGACGTTGTTGGCATAATCAGCGGCGGTCTGTGACTGCAGGTGCTTCTCTTGAACGCCCATGTCCGTCACAGCGTTCTTCAGGCCCTGGTATGAGGTCTGGTTGAACGACTTGTCATCGAAACCACCCGAGTCAGACACCATGCAAGCCAGGAAATCGGGGTGTTGGGTGTACGTCTTGGTGGGGCCGGTGGCCGCTGTGCCCGGCGATGACGGTCCCGATGCGCAAGCTGTCAATGCAAGCATGAGCGCGGCGGCGATGGCGCCAGCCGCCATTACAGATTTCTTCACTAGTTGCCTCCTCAGGCTGGATATCGGGGCCTCTCCGGCCCCGGACACATGCCAGTTTACGGGATAGATAGCCTCGTTTCCCAGCCACATGACCGCGTCAGCGACTTTGTGACGCAATCGATATCTAGGCCGGTACGACCTTGATGCGCTCGATGCGGCGTCCATCCATCGACAAAACGCGCATTGTAAGTGCCGTCTCGGCCGCCGCGTCATCGTTTTCGGCTTCTGTGAGCTGCCCCAGACTCACCTGTATTTGGTCTCCGGCATCAGCCACTTCACCCAACTGGGCTGTGAAGTATCCTGCCAGTGTGTCGTATGGGCCATCCGGCAACACGTAGCCTGTGGCATCCGCGAAATCGTCCAGCGTAGTCAAACCGTCGAACTCGCCTGAGCCCAGCGGGCCGGCCAGCGATGGCTGGTCGTACTCGTCGGTGATCTCGCCGATCAACTCCTCGACCAAGTCCTCCAGCGTGACGATCCCGGCGGTGCCACCGTACTCGTCGACCACGATTGCCAGGTGAGCATGCGCCCGGCGCATATCCGTTAACGCCCGGATGACGCGCACCGTTTCCGGCATGAACAAGACCGGCCGCACCAACTTGCCAACCGGCGCCGATCCTGTATCGGCGTCCATCACTGCCAGGTCGCGCAGGTGCACGAAACCCAACACCTGGTCTTTTGAGCCACCGATCACCGGGTATCGCGAGTAAGGGGCGTCCTTCAATTCGCGCAGCGCTTCGGCTGCCAACATTGAAGACGCCAGGAAGTGAACCTCTGTGCGCGGGATCATCACCTCTCGCAAGCTGGTCTCGCCGACATCGAAGACATCTGAGACGATGTGGCGCTCCTCCGCGCCAAGGGTTGGCGATGCCACAACCATCGACCGCAGCTCCGAATCGCTGACGTTTTGCCGGCTCATCTTCGGATCGCCGCCGAACAGCCGCACCAGCGCGTTGGTGCAGACACCCATCAGCCAGATCACAGGCCGGAACAGGCTGGCCAGCCCGGCAACCAGCGGTGCCAGTGCCAACGCGAACGCCTCAGGATTCTGCATTGCCAACCGCTTGGCCGCAAGTTCAGATATCACGATCGAAAAGAACGAGATCAGAATTGTGATCACCACCACCGAGATGATGTCGGCAGCTGTCGGTGTCATGCCCCAGCCCTCGAGCATCGGCGACGTGTACGTCTTGGCCAGGGTGGCGGCACCAAACGATGCGGATAAGAAGCCGGCCAGCGTCGACCCGATCTGGACTGCCGATATGAACCGGTTTGGGTTGCGGGCCAGTTCGGCGATCGTCCGCCCTCGCTTGCCACGGTGCGTCAGGGCTCTGATCTGGGGTTCTCGTAGCGTCACCAATGCCATCTCCGCGGCCGAGAACAGGGCACCAACCAGGAAGAAGACGAAAATTAGCACGATGTATAGTGCCAGGCGGTTCACGCTTACAGTCTAGGCTCACAGTCTCGTTGCAGCGGGAACCCCGTAAACTGGTGCCCATGGCAATTCGTCCCTCCCAGGTGCTCTACTCGGCATACGAGCGACGCCTGCGCCGGGCGCTCACCACAGCCAAACTGCCCCACCACGTGGCAGTCCTGGCCGACGGCAACAGGCGGTGGGCCCGTGCCAACACACCAGACCAGCCGCTGCTTTCCGGCTACAAGGCGGGCGCGAAGAAACTGCGGGAGTTTTGCTCGTGGTGCGACGACCTTGGCATCCCATTGGTGACGCTCTGGGTGCTCAGCACCGACAATTTGGCACGCGACGACGTCCTCGACCAACTGCTCGACATCATCGCCGATCTGGTCGAGGATCTGGCGTCCCACTACCCGGTGCGCCTGGTCGGTGCGCTTGATTTGGTTCCGGACGCCGTCTCAAAGCGATTACGCCGTGCGGAGGCCACAGCGGCCAGCCATCGCGGCATGCACGTCAACGTGGCAGTCGCCTACGGCGGCCACCAGGAACTGCGCGATGCCGTGCGCGACCTGCTTGCCGATGAGGCGGCAAAGGGTGCAACACTGGAGCAGCTGGCAAGCACTTTAGAGGTCGACCAGATCGAGTCGCATCTGTATACCTCTGGCCAGCCGGATCCAGACCTGATCATCCGCACGTCCGGCGAGCAGCGCCTTTCCGGCTTCTTGATGTGGCAGTCAGCGCACTCCGAGTTCTATTTCTGCGAAGCTTTGTGGCCAGACTTCCGCCGCGTCGATTTCTATCGCGCGCTGCGCGATTATGCGAAACGAGAGCGCCGCTACGGATTGTAAACTAGAGGGATGTCTGAAACTGTCTGGTTGACCCGCGAAGCGTTCGATGCGCTTGCCACCGAGTTGGACAACCTGAAAACCGTTGCCCGCCCCGCCATTTCCGCGAAGATTGCTGCCGCCCGCTCTGAGGGCGACCTATCGGAAAACGGTGGCTACCACGCCGCCCGCGAGGAGCAGGGGCTCATTGAGGGACGCATCTCGCAGCTGGAGGCCATGCTGCGCGACGCCCAGGTCGGGGCCGCCACAAACACAGACCAGGCCAGTGTCGGCTCAAAGGTAACAGTGAAGTACGACGCCGATGACACAGAAACGTTCCTCATCGGCTCGCGCGAGATGCTCGGGGTCAGCGACATTGAGCTGCCGGTGTATTCGCCTCAGTCGCGTCTCGGCGAGGCAGTGCTGGGCCATCACGCCGGCGACAAGGTCGAATACACAGCCCCCAACGGGCGCACCATCCATGTGGACGTGATAAGCGTTGAGGTTTTCCAGGCCTAGGACGTCTTGGTTGAAGTCGGCGTCTTGGTCGACGACGCGCTCGGCGTCACCAATGTGAACATCGTGGTTGGCGTCGCATTTTCTGGCATCGCCGGCTTCATGGTGCCCCAGGTGGTGATGACCTTGCCCTTGTCATCCACCGACAGCGTGACCAGGGCATCGCCTGGGTTGTAGCTCTTCTTCCACGGATTGGCGCCGATGAACGAGTTGAAATACAAGGTGACCGTCGTGGCGTCCCCCTCGACGGTCGTCATCATCGACTGAGTGGCACCGTAGCCGACCACGCTCATCGCGGCAAAAAAGCCTGTGCCCATCTGGTAGATCGAAATGCCGTATGACAACGTGGCCGTTGGCGGCTCGCCCACAGGGGATATGATCTCGGCGAACGAGTACTGCCCGACCCAGCCGACCAGGTCTTCTGGATTCGACGATGGTATCGGGGTGGTCGACGGCAACTCGGTCGTGGTTGTTGTCATGGAAACGGTGTGGCTCGTCGTAACCGGGCCCGGTTGATCACCGCTGGTGCAGCCAGTCAACAGCAGACCACCAGCGGCCAGAATTGCACCAGCAGCCACCGCCAGCCGGCGCGCCTCAACTTTTATCATCATCGCCTTACCTACCCAACGTCCCCCTGGAAATACTGCCCTGAACCTTGGTTCTGATCAAGTTGCGGCTTTATCGCCCCCCAAGTGGTTATCAGGTTGTTACCCTGCCAGCTAAGAGTGAGCAATTCGTCACCCGGTGCGTACGGCTGCCACAGATTCTCAGACGTATAACCGGTGAACACCAGCGTGATAGTGGTGGCGTCCCCCTTGATGGACGCCAGCAAATTAGCCATGGTCTGGAAACCATTCATTGACACGGTTGCCACGTCGTTGGCATCGATGGTGATGTGATAATCGATGGTCGATTGGGCCTGCTCGTCCTCGGTAGAGCCGAGCAACTCCTCATAGTCGTAGTCGCCAACCCAACCCGTAAGCTTTGGGTTTGCGGTCGGGATTGTTACCGGTTCGACCGGCTCGACCGATGCCGTGTTCGACTCGACCGATGCCGCATCCGGCTCGGTCGGCGTTGAAACTGGCACAGGCGCAACCGCGCAACCCGCCAAGCACAACCCAAACAGCATCATGGCGGCGCCCACAAGGCGATGCTCAACCACCATCCAGCATCCCCATTACCTCGCCACCGTGCTCATTGGCTGCTTTGAAGACGCCGACAAATAATGCCACCAGCGGGATCGCGAAGACGGCGCCAGGGATGCCGGCGATGGTCATGCCAAGCGCAATCGACACAAGCACCACCAGCGGATGGATGTCGACGGCGCGTCCCAAAAGCAACGGCTGCATCACGTGGACTTCTGTTTCCAGCACGACGACGAAAATCGCCAGCATGATCAGGGCCTTGACCCAGCCAAGAGTGGCCAGCACGATGATGCAGCCAACTCCCCCGGCAATAAGAGCGCCGAGCATCGGCACGAAGGCACACACGAAGGTTAGCGCCATGATGGCCACCCACAGGCTCGAGCCCAGGATGACGGCACCAAGACCGGCACCGAAGGCGTCGACCGCCGCAACTGTGACGGCCGCCCGCACGTAGCTGACCATCGACGCCCAACCGGCGGTGGCGGCCGGTGTTATCACCAGGCCGAGGTTGGCTGGCATCATGCCGCGCAATGACTTAGAGAACCGCTTGCCGTCCTTCAGGAAGAAGAAGATGGCGAACAGGCACATGATCAGCCCGGCGAGGAAGCGGACGATACCGGCACCGATGGACGCCGCCATCCCGGCGATCTGCGACTGCTGTGACGCCAGGAAGTCGGCCAGCCCGTTGATCCAGGTGTTGATCTGATCCTGGCTGATGCCCAGCGGCCCACGCCCCAGCCAGCCGATCAGCTCGCGGGCACCGGCCACCATCTGGGTTGACAAGTCGTTCCACTGCAGCCCGATCTGCACACCGACCAGTGTCAGCAGCCCGCCAACCACAACGACAAGGAACAGCAGGCAAGTCAGGGCCGCCAGCCAGTCGGGCCAGCGATGCCGCACCAAAAACTCGTTTAGTGGTTGCAGAGCAGCGGTCAACAAGAATGCCGAGAACAGGGGGAACACCACTTCGCTCAGGCGCCCGGCCACCCAGCCGACACCCATGATGCCAAGGGCCACCGCGATCAGGCATAACACCCACACCGCGGTGACAATAAGCCCGCGCGGCACGGCATCAAGCACGTTGCGGCGCACAGGGGGCTCTTGCGCCTTGTCCATCCTTCTATCTTAGCTAGTCCTGACGGCATCGCCATGGTTGGTGTGTTAACCTGGCGCCATGCCGCCACAACCGATCACCGATCTGATGGCGCCAGACTGGGCCGCTGCTCTGGCGGGCCAAGAGGCAAACATCCACGCCATGGGCCAGTTTTTGCGTCAGGAAATCGCCGCCGGCCGCGGCTACTTGCCCAGCGGTGACAAAGTGCTGCGAGCCTTCAGCCGTCCGATGGAAGGCGTCCGGGTGCTGATCGTCGGTCAGGATCCATACCCGACGCCAGGCAACCCTGTTGGCCTGAGTTTCGCCGTTGACAAGGCTGTTCGCCCGCTTCCTGGCAGCCTGACAAACATCTTCAAGGAACTATTTGACGATCTTGGCATCCCCCCGTCGCCCCACGGCGATCTGACGGCCTGGTTCGAACGGGGTGTTCTGCTGCTCAACAGGGTGCTGACGGTGCGTCCGGGTGCGGCAGCGTCACACAGGGGCAAGGGCTGGGAGCAGATCACCGGCGCCGCGATCGACGCCCTCATCGACCGCGGCGGCCCACTCGTGGCGATACTTTGGGGACGCGACGCCCAAACCCTTGAGCCCGCATTGAGGGGTGCCGGTGTGCCGGTGATCACCAGTGCCCATCCAAGCCCTCTATCGGCCAGCCACGGATTCTTCGGCTCTCGCCCATTTAGCAGGGCCAACCAGGCGCTGGTGGCGCAAGGTTGCCAGCCAATCGATTGGTCGCTGTGATACGCTGAACAAGCTTCCGGACGGGGCAACTTGGCGCAATCCCAAGGCTGACCCGCAACCGTGACGCCAGCAACGCTGGCCCAGCCGGAAAACCCGCCGGTAGCGGACTAACAACACTCGTCGAGGCTACGAGGCGCGTCCCCAGCAAGCTAGATGTCCGGCTGGCGCGTCGCCAAACACCTCGCGGAAAGGCATCAACATGAAAACCATCAATCGCCGCGTCGTGGCCGGGTTTGCCGCTGCGCTGCTCTTCGCCGCCCCGCTGGCAACCAATACCCAAGCCTTGGCCGACACCGCATCGCCGGCTGGCGATCAAGCACCATTACTGGCCTGCACCGAAGGCGGTGGCGTCTTCGTCGTCGTCACAATGGAAGACGGCAGCACCACCGCTGCTTGCGTCGACAGTCCGCAAAGCGGTACGTCAGCGCTTAGCGATGCCGGGAACTTCATCACCCGCGACAGCTCAAACATGATCTGCGCGATCAACAACTACCCCAATCCTTGCCCGGCCACCTTCAACGGTAAGTACTGGCAGTACTACCAGGCCAGTGGGGCTGACGCCGCCGCCGGCAAGTGGACATATGCGACCGCCGGCTCCGATGACACCAAACCACAGGCCGGCTGGGTCGAAGGCTGGTGCTACGGCGAAACCTGCCTGCCGGAGTACCCGGGTCTTATCGCTGGTATTGCGACAACACCGGGCGAGGTGATCGTTACCCCGGTGAACACGGGTACCACCTCAGCCGGCCAAGTTCAACCAACAAGCCCCTCGCTGACAAAATGGATCATCGGCGGTGGCATGGTCGTCGTGATCATCATCGCGGTGGTTGGCATCGTGCTTGCCCGGCGTAACCGGTCCGGCGATCACGCCGCGTGACTATGATTGTCACATGACTGGCATTGAATCACCTCTGTTCGGCCGCCTGGCAACCGCCATGGTGACACCGTTTGACGCCGATGGCGCCCTTGATCTGACCACAGCTCGTAGGTTGGCCGCCTACCTGGTGGACGACCAGCGTAACGACTTCCTGATCATCAACGGCACGACTGGCGAGGCTCCCACCACCACTGACGACGAAAAGAAAGCCCTTGTGGCAGCCGTTGTGGCGGAGGTGGGCGACCGGGCAAAGGTGGTCGCCGGAGTCGGCACCCCAGACACGGCTCACTCCATCGAATTGGCGCACGACGCCAAGGCGGCGGGCGCCGACGGGTTGCTGATAGTCACCCCTTACTATTCGCTGCCGCCCCAAGATGCCATCCTGGCGCACATGCGGGCTGTGGCAGATGCCACAGACCTGCCCTGCATCCTTTACGACATTCCCCACCGCACGGGGCGCGCCATCGAGACAGACACGCTGCTGGCGCTGGCCGAGCACCCAAACATCATCGGTGTCAAGGACGCCAAGAAGGACGCCGCGGCCACGGCAAAGGTGATCGCTGAAACGGGGCTGGCCTATTACGCCGGCGACGACTCCTATGCCCTGCCGTGGCTGGCCATCGGCGGAGTTGGCGTCGTCGGTACGTCGACGCACTTCACCGGCGCCGGCACCGCCGCCATGATAGAGGCATTCCTTGCGGGCGACACCGCCACAGCACTGGAATGGCACCAGCGCCTGCTGCCGGTTTACACCGGCGTCTTCGCCACCCAGGGCTGCGTACTGGTCAAGTCAGGCTTGACGCACCAGGGAAGGTCAGCCGGGGGCGTCCGCATGCCAATGCTGCCTGCCACGCCGGCACAGGCTGCCACGTTCGCCGCATTGCTGGACGCCCTGGACTAGCGCTTACTTGCCCGCCGCGATGCGCCTCAGCATTGCCAGCAATGTGTCAGCCGACTTGAACTTGGGTGTGAAATCAGCCTTGAACAGGTCTTTCATCGTGAACTCGATGCCTTGCACATAGAAATCTGGCACGTCACAGACCCCGACAGCGATTCCGATCGCACCTGTGCAGGCACCGTCGGCATCCCGGTTCGGCTTGTTGCCGCCAAACGTGTAAACGTTGGGCGGTGACTGGTTCAATGTTGCTTGCAGGTTGGACTGCTCGCCGTCTTGGATAAACACTTTGGTCGCCTGGTTGTCATAGCAGTTTTGGAAGACGGCCAGGCTAGCCCCGCTCAGGCCGACCGCCGCCGGCCATTTGTCGCGCAGATCGGAGTCTGAAAAGCCTGTGCCCTTGCGAGGCTGGTTGGCGAAAATCATCAGGTGATAGGCGATGTATTTCGAGGAGTCTGCCACATCCATGCAAGCCGCCGCCACCGATGCCTTAAGAGACGAGTCGTTGCCAAGTACCTGGTCGTAGGCGATACGGCTGTGCTGGCGCCAGATGATCGAACCGGCATCGCTTAGCTTTGCCAGCATCGGCCCGTAGACCTTTTCCATGATCTGGCAGGTCGGGCACTGATAATCGGTGTGCACGTCGACTACCAGTGCACCGGCACTGCGTTTCGGGCTGGGGACTGTGATCCAGGCGTGCTGGGCGTCACCGTCTGGCGGGTCAACCGATGTCACGGCTACCGGCGCGGGCGGCGGTATGGCTGCCGCATCCTGTGGTGTGCCCTGTAGCAGGACGCCGGCGATGAGCAGACCGACAATGAGCACACCGACCACCAATGAGGCGACGAACCCGTTGCGGGCTTTACGCGCCCTTCGCGGCTCAGCGTCGGCCCATACGATCCATAGAATAAGGCCAACCAGTGGCACCAGGAACCCGAGCACCGCCCATCCGGCGCCACTTGGCCGCCTGGCAGGCTTATCGCTGGCCCGCCTTGCCGGGGCACTGACGGCCATGCCCAACGCCCGTGGCGGTTGCGTCATCCTTGCGTCATGGTCGCGCCGTCTTGCGACGGCCGCTGATACCATCGGGTCGCCCGTGTGGTCAAGCCAATCGAGTAACGCCGGATATGCGGCCGGATGGTTAGCTGCTGCCGCCCTCATATCCGGAAATGTGTGTGCGATATCGCGAACTTGCTCTGCCGCGGCAGACGGGTTGGCCAGTATGGCCCACGCGTCATCTTCTCCCAAGTGAGACAACACTTCACCGTTCACGCTGATCCCCTTACGTGAGTTGACACCGTCACCAGGGACCGGCGCGGGACCCAGCTACGGATTCCGCAACCACAAGCGACTAATCCCGTTCCCTGATGGCGACATCAGAAAGCATAACACCAACCGGCGGGCTCACCCGGCGATTTGCTGCAGTGCCGTAAGCAGGTCGTCAGCCGTCGTGTAAAGGGGCGTCCAGTCATTGTTGAACAATGAGCCAAGCCCGAAGATGGCCCCGTTGGCGAAGAACGTTGGCGTGCCACGGACACCGATCTCGGTGCCTACTGTGCCGGTGTAGCTGCCATCGGTATCGGTGATCGGGTCGTTGCCACCGAACAGATACAAGTTCGGCGGGTTGGTGTTTGGCAGGGACGCCATGTTGTTGTTCTCGACATCCTGCACGAACTGCTTGGTCGCCTGGGCGTCATAGCAGTTCTGCATAGTGGTCAAAGCCTTGCCGGTCAGCCCGACAGCGGCTGGCCACTGGTTGCGCAGCTGGTCGTCGGTGTAGCCGGTGCCCTCACTTGGCTGGTTGACGAAGATCGTCTGGTGGAAGTCGGCGTACTTGGTGTCATCAGCAACGTCAACGCAAGCCGCCGCAATCGATGCCTTAAGCGACGAGTCGTTGTTCAGCATGCCATCCAGGAAGATGCGGGTGTGCTGGCGCCAGATAATGTCGCCCCGGTCGTTCAACTCCTTGAACAGTGGCCCGTACGACATTTCTGTCGCCTTGCAGTAGGGGCACTGATAGTCGGTGTGGATGTCAACGATAATGGCGTTCGCCTTTGTGGCATCACTTGGCACTGTGATCCAGGCATGCTGGGCGTCGCCATCCGGTGGCGCAATCGGGCCGGAGGTGCTTGGCCCGGCTGGTGCCGAGCTGCCAAACAGCTGCCATGGCAAGACCATGCCGATGAAAATACCGATCGCCAGGAAGAGCACAGCGGTGCACATGACAACGATGTTGCTGCGCACCTGCGTATTCCGAGCCTGGGCGCGGCGCATCGCCTCGCGGCGGCTTTCCATGGTGGGGGCATCGGCCTTGGCGGCAGGCTTATCCGCTGTATCCGTCGTTGCCGCATCCGTCTTGTCTGACTTGCTGGTCCCGGCCGCCTTGGCCGCTCCGCTATCCCGATTGCTCACTTCAACTACTTTCCTTTTCGGTCTCTACCGACTAATTTTGCCATCTAGGCCGATTACTGCAAACCGGCACCGGTCGGTGCCCAGCTCGGACCTGTAACGGCGAGTGACTCGTCCAGCTTGGCAAACAGTGGCGTCGGCTTGTCAAGCTTGGTACCAGGGGTGATAAAGCGGCGCTGCCATTTGGCTTGCTCACCCGCGTAATCGCCCATCAGCACCTGGTACGGCTCACCGCCATCTTCGCTCACCCACCTGATTTCAGGTTGGGACGCCCAAACGCCCACCCCGCCCAGCTGCTCGAACACCTTCTGGGCGGCGTGCGGCAAGAACGGCGTCAGCATTGTGTTGCAGTCGCTAACCACCTGCAACACGACGTGCAAGACGGTGTCGCGGCGCGTGGGGGCGTCTCCAAGCTTCCATGGTTCCTGCCCGCTCAGGTACTGGTTGGCCAGCCCGACCACCCGCATGATCTCGGTGATCGCGTTCTTGAACTTGCAGTGCTCCAGCAGGTCGCCGACGACGTCATAGGCATCACGGGCGGCAGACAACAAAGCCTCGTCCTCATCGGTCAGCGGCCCGTCGGCGGGGATTTCGCCGTTATACCGGTTGGCCATCGAAACCGACCGGTTGACCAGGTTGCCCCACTCGTTGGCCAGCTCGTTGTTCGTGCGACGGACAAACTCGTCCCAGGTGAAATCTGTGTCCTGGTTTTCCGGGCCGGCCACCGCAATGTAATAGCGCAGGGCGTCCGGGCCAAATTCACGCAGGAAGTCGCCGACAAAGATCGATGCGCCCCTTGATGAGGCCACCTTCGAGCCCTTCATGGTCAAAAACTCGGAACTGACGATTTCTGTTGGCAGGTCGAGCCCGCCGTGGCCCAGTAGCATCGCCGGCCAGATGACGGTGTGAAAGACGATGTTGTCCTTGCCCATGAAGTAGTAGCTGCGGGCCTGCCCACCTGTCCACCACTCGCGCCAGGCTTCCGGGCGTCCCACCCTGTTGGCCCACTCGATGGACGCCGACAGGTAGCCGATCACAGCGTCGAACCACACGTAGATGCGCTTCATCGGCTCGTCGCGCCAGCCATCCAGCGGAATGGGGACGCCCCAATCCAGGTCACGGGTGATGGCACGTGGGCGCAAGTCCTCGACGAAGTTGGTCGAAAACCGCACGACGTTTGGCCGCCAATCCACCCGCGAGCTCAACCAGGCAGTCAGCTGATCGGCAAAGGCCGGCAGATCAAGGAAGAAGTGCGTCGTTTCGATGAAGGACGGCACCTCGCCGTTGACGCGGCTGTGGGGATTGATCAGATCCATTGGGTCAAGCTGGCGTCCGCAATTATCGCACTGGTCGCCGCGCGCGCCGTCGAAACCACAAATGGGGCAGGTGCCCTCGACGTAGCGGTCAGCCAGGGTGCGCCCGGTCGATGGTGAGATGGCGCCCAGCTGGGTCTGCTCGATGATGTAGCCGCCCTCGTATAGCTTGCTGAACATTTGCTGCACCACATGCTCGTGATTGTGCGTCGTGGTGCGGGTGTATAGGTCGTAGGTCAGGCCAAGACCTGCCAGATCCTCGACGATGACGCCGTGGTATTTGTCCGCGGTCTGCTGGGGGGTGAGGTTTTCCTCGTCGGCCTTGACCTGGATCGCCGTGCCGTGCTCGTCTGTGCCGGAGACGAACAGCACATCATGGCCGCGCATGCGCATGAACCGGGCGAAGACGTCTGATGGCACGCCGAAACCTGAGACGTGACCGATGTGACGGGGCCCGTTAGCGTAGGGCCATGCTGCTGTGGTGAGGATATGTGCGCACACGACGAGTAAGTTTACAAGGACCGGAAGGCGCGCTTGAAACCACCTCGGCGCAGTGCCAGTTCGTAGCAGCCGTCATGCACCCATGCGCCACGCCCCGGCATTTGAGCTTTATCGTCGCGGACCAGCTGGCCGCCGGCTTGCACGTACCGGGTCATTGCCGCCATCTCGCCCTTGGCGCGACAGCCGACGCAGGTCCGCAGCGGTGTGCCCAGCACTATGACGCCTCTGTGACGCCATCGGAACGGATGTCGATACGCCAGCCAGTCAGGCGGGCGGCCAGCCTGGCGTTTTGCCCTTCGCGGCCGATGGCAAGGCTTAACTGGTAGTCCGGCACGACCACGCGGGCGGCATGGGCCGCCTCATCGATGATGGTGACGGATGCCACCTTGGCCGGCGATAACGCATTGCCTATGAATTCTGCCGGATCGGCAGCGTAATCGATGATGTCGATCTTTTCCTCGTTCAGTTCGTGCATCACGTTGCGCACCCTGGCCCCCATCGGCCCGATGCATGAACCCTTGGCCGATACGTCTGGATCGTGGGACAGCACAGCGATCTTGCTCCGGTGCCCGGGCTCGCGGGCGATTGCCATGATCTCGACTATGCCCTGCTCGATTTCTGGCACTTCCATTGCAAAAAGCTTCTTGACCAGATTGGGGTGGGTGCGGGAGACAACAACCTGGGTGCCGCGCACCTCCTTGCGCACAGTGACCACGAACACGCGCAGCCGCTTGCCGTGCGTGTATTCCTCGCCAGCGGTCTGCTCGGCCAGAGGCATGATTGCCTCGAAGCCACCGATGTCAATCCTGACCGTGCGCGAGTCGCGGTCGGCCTGAACTGTGCCAACGACAACGTCGCCTTCGGCCGCCGAGAACTTGCCGTAGCGGTGCTCGTCCTCGGCGTCACGGAGACGCTGGAAGATCACCTGCCGGGCCGTCGCCGCTGCCACCCTGCCGAAACCGTCAGGGGTGTCGTCGAATTCACCGATCTTCTCGCCGTCCTGGTCCAATTCGGGCACCATGACCCGCACCTGGCCCGTCTTCTTATCGATGTCCACCCGGGCACCCTTGTTGGCGGCCTCGGATTTCTCATACGCGTTAAGCAAGGCACCCTCAAGGGTGCTGATCAGATACGCGAACGGGATTTCCTTGTCCCGTTCGATGTCACGCAACGCTGCCAGATCAATGTCCATTACTCCTCCTCGGCATTGCCCACGCGATTGAACTCCACCTGGACCTGGGCTTTCGCGATATCGGCGATAGAGATCACCTGGCGATCTATCGTGACATCTTGGCCATCCGACGCCTCAATGCGTCCCTCAAATTGACGGCCGTCGCGCAAACTGATGCGCACCAGCCGGCCCCGGTTGCGGCGGAAGTGCGCCGGGGTGGTAAGGGGTGCTTCGACGCCGCGGCTGGAGACCTCCAGCACATATGGCTGGGGCCCCATATCAACCTGGTCAAGGGCAGCCGAGATGAGTTTCGTGGCGTCAGCAATCTCATCGAGTGTTGGCCCCGTGCCGCTTGGGCCGTCACCATCCAACCGGATGCGCACAAGGCGCCGCTGCCCAGCCTGGTGCACTTCAACGCTGTCGATTTCGAGGCCGGGCGCAACAATTGGCGCTATCATGGCTGTCAGTCCTGATCGGTCCATGGCGCACCTCTTAAGTTTGTCTAGCTTCCAGCATACAGTTTGCTGACGCCCGTCAACTGGCCAGCGTCAGAGCAACTCGCCGTAGCGGCGCACGAACAGTCCCTTGAACATAGTGGCTAGCGCCATGTAACAGACGATGGTGGCGGCAAGCAACCCGAAGTACAGTCCGGGAGGGGCCACCATGGACAACCACGTGCCCACCGGCGTGAACGGGATGACCGTGCCGACGGTGACACCAAGCGTGGTCAAACCGACCACCTGCCAAGAGGCGCGGCTCTGGATGAACGGCAGCTTTGGCGTGCGCAGCATGTGGATGACGAAGGTCTGCGACCACAGCGACTCGATGAACCAGCCGGCGTGGAACACAGCGGTGAAGCCGACCTGCTGGGCGGGGGTCAGCGCAGAGTAGTGCGCGCCGAACATCATGGGACCTATCAGGAAGAACATCATGGCATAGGTGGTGATGTCGAAGACGGAGCTGGTTGGCCCGATCCACAGCATGAACCGGGTGATGGAGGACGCCTCCCATTTGCGCGGCACCTTTAGGTAATCGGCGTCGACGTTGTCCCATGGCATGGTGGTGCACGAGATGTCATATATCAGGTTCAACACAAGTATCTGGATCGGCAGCATCGGCAGGAACGGCAAGAAGGCCGATGCCACAAGCACAGACAGCATATTGCCGAAGTTTGAGCTTGCCGTCATCTTGATGTACTTGATGATGTTGGCATAGATCTTGCGGCCCTCGATCACGCCGTTTTCCAGCACCATCAGGTCCCGCTCCATCAAAATGATGTTGGCCGACTCTTTGGCGATGTCAACGGCCGTATCGACAGAGATGCCGACATCTGCGGCTCGCATCGCCGCGGCGTCGTTTATGCCGTCGCCAAGGAACCCGACTGTGTGCCCGCGGCGGCGCAGCGCCGAAACGATGCGGGCCTTCTGCGAGGGCGAGAGCTTGGCGAAGACGTCGACGGCCTCGACGGACTCGTCCAGTTTGGCATCGCTCATCGCCTCGATGTCTGCTCCCAGCAGAATGTTGGCAACCGGGATGTCCACCCGGGCGCAGATCGCCTTTGTCACCGCGTCATTGTCGCCGGTCAGAACCTTGACCGCCACGCCGTATTCGCGAAGCGCATTGATGGCACCTGGGGCGCTCTTCTTCGGCGGGTCGAGGAAGGCCAAGTAGCCGATCAGCACCATGTCGGCCTCGTCAGCCACTGAGAAAGCCCCCGCGACGGACGGGTTTGTCTTCTGGGCGACGCCCAAGACACGTAAGCCATCGTCGTTGAAATCGCGGCAAACCTTCAAGACCTCTTCCCTAATCGCAGGTGTTATCTTGACCACCTTGCCGTCGGACTCGGCGTATGAGGAGATATCGAGCATCTCCTCGATGGCGCCCTTGGTGATCATTTGCGTCTTGCCGGCGGCGTCTGCCACCACGACGGTCATGCGACGGCGGTTGAAGTCGAAGGGGATCTCGTCAACCTTGATGAACATCTTCCACTGCTCGATGTCTTCGCTCTGGCTGGCGTAGTCGATGATAGAAAGATCCATCAGGTTTTTCAGCCCGGTCTGGTAGTAACTATTGAGGAAGGCGTGCCGCAAAACACGCTCGTCCTCGTGACCGTGGATGTCCATGTGGTATTCCAGCACCACCCGGTCCTCGGTCAGCGTGCCGGTCTTGTCCGTGCATAGCACGTCCATGGCGCCGAAGTTCTGGATGGAGTTCAGATCCTTGACCACCACCTGCTTCTTCGACATGGAGACGGCGCCCTTTGCCAGGTTGGCAGAAACGATCATCGGCAGCATCTCCGGGGTAAGGCCGACGGCAACCGAGATCGCGAACAGGAAGGCCTGGATCCAGCTGCCCTTCGTGAACCCGTTGATGAACAACACGATCGGCACCATCACCAGCATGAAGCGGATCAGCACCCAGGAGACCGAGCTGACGCCCTTCTCGAAAGCGGTCGGCGGCTTCTTCTGCTGTAGTTGCGCCGAAATGCCGCCGAGCATCGTGTCGTCGCCCACCGCGATCACGATGGCCACGGCCGAACCGGAGATAACAGTTGTGCCCATGAACGCCAGGTTGGTCAGCTCCAGCGGATTGGAATGACGGCCGAGAATCTCGGCGAATGTCTTTTCGACTGGCTCGCTCTCGCCGGTCAGTGACGCCTGGCTGATGAACAAGTCCTTGGCCGCGATGACGCGGACGTCGGCCGGCACCATGTCGCCGGCTGCCAGGTAGACGATGTCGCCCACCACCAGCTCGTCCATGGGAATCTCGGACTTGACCGAAACCAGTTCATCGGTGTCCTCGTCTTCGATCTGGCGTTGCACTGTCGCGGTGGTCTCAACCATCTCTGACAGCCGCCGGGCCGCGATCTCGCTGCGGAACTCCTGCACGAAGCGCAGCAGGCCGGATACCATCACCATCACCATCACGATGACGACGGCCGCGAAGTCGCCGGTGAACAAAGAGATGATCGATAGGACGAACAAGACGATGGTGAAGGGGTTGACGAACGCCTCGATCAGGCGTCGCCAAATCGGGGTCGTCTTCTGCTGGGTGATGACGTTACGGCCGAACTGGTCGCGGGACTCGTCGACGTCATCCTCGTCGAAGCCGTCTTCGGTGTTGTCATACTTGATCAGCAGGGCTGACGCCGGGCGCGTGCCGGCGTTCAGCAGACGGCGCTTGACGCGTAGCGCGGCGCGCTGCGCCACCGCATTCTTTGAGCTGGTATTTGTGCTCACTTGACTGCCTTTCCATAAAGATTTCAGGCGCCTGGTGAGCGGTGCTTGTCAGCCGACCATCGCATTGCCGGCATTTTGACGACCGCCCTTCGGCTGCCCGAAGCTGGTACTCCCAGGGTCGTCGGTACGTTTACCGGCATGCATTGATCTCACCTCCGTGATTGCTTCTAATGCATTGGTTTTTTTAACCGTCGTCAAAGCTAGACCCATTGGCTTAAGGTGTCAAGCGTGCTCGCAGATTCATCGGCAGTTCATTGGCGACGGCGTATAGTTGGCTCCCAGACGGCGGGATTCAGAGGAGAAAAGCCAATGGATACAAACAAACTGAACGTCAAGAAGACGGTCTACTTCTCGTTCGGATTCCTGGCGGTGTCGCTGGCCTGGAGCCTCTACAACGCGATGGTGCCACAGCTGCTGAACCAGTACACACAAAGTGCCCTGCTTATCGGCTTCATCATGGTGATCGACAACATCGCCGGGCTGGCGCTCGAGCCGACTTTCGGCATCATCTCTGATCGGACGCGCACCAAGTTCGGCCGCCGGATGCCGTATATCCTGATCGGCTTGCCGGTCTGCGCGATCGCGTTCTGCCTGATCCCGTTCATGCACACACTCTGGTCGCTTGTCGGCGTACTCGTGCTGTTCTGCGTTGTCATGGCCATTTGGCGCACACCTGTGATATCGCTGATGCCAGATCTCACACCCGGCCCGCTGCGCAGCCAGGCAAACGGCATCGTCAACCTGATGGGCGGCATCGGCTCGCTGATCGCCTTCGCTGTTGGCGGCACCCTGCTGAAATTAGGCGGCTTCCCGCTGCCGTTCTTCACCGCCGGCGGTGTGATGATCGTGGCCCTGCTGGTGTTGATTTTCAAGGTCCGCGAGCCAGCACACGCCTATGAGCCGGAAGTCAAGCAGCCGCGGGTCAAGCTCGAGCCGGCCGAGCGCAAGAGCCTGCTCTTGATCCTTGGTGCCATCTTCTTCTGGTTCGTCGGCTACAACGCAGTCGAAACCTTCTTCACCCTCTATGCCACCCACACCATCAACGTGTCCGGGGGCACCGCGACGATCATGCTCGGCGTCTTCTCGATCGCATTCATCGCCTTCGCAGTGCCGTCTGGTTTCATCGGGGCCAAGATCGGACGCCGCAAGATGATCATGATCGGGTTGGGCGGCATCACTTTGATGTTCATCCCGATGATCATCGGCGTCGGCATGATCGGCACCATCGTCTGCCTGCTGATCGCCGGTCTGTTCTGGGCATGCGTCAACATCAACTCGCTGCCAATGGTTCTCCGGATCGGCGGTGATCACGTCGCCGGCACGTTCACTGGCTTCTACTACGTGTTCTCCCTTGCCGCCCAGATCATAAGCCCACTGGCGGTCGGCGCTTTCATCGACTTCGCCGGGCGCCACAGCGTGCTTGGCATCCCAACCGACCAGAACTACCGCGTGCTGTTTATTTACTCGTGTGTTGGCTTCATCATTTCGCTGGTGGTGCTGTCGTTCGTCCGTCATGGCGAGGACGCCCCGGAGCAGAAGACCGAGGCCATTGAAATACTGGGTTCGATCGGAGACTGAACATGAGCCGGAATGCCTTTTCACCGTTTAAGGGATGCCTCGTCGCCCATCGCGGCTTACACGACAACACCACAGACCACCCGGAGAACACTCTTGCCGCCTTCGAACTGGCCTCACAGGGCGGGTATGGGATCGAGCTGGATATCCGGCTAAGCGCCGACGACCAGCTGGTGGTGTTCCACGACGACGATCTGCAGCGGTTGTGCGGCGTGGCCAAGACATGTCGCGAGCTCAGCGCCGCCGAGCTAGCACAGTTGCGGGTGCTTGGAACTGACCAGGGCGTCCCCCTGTTTTCTGATGTGCTTGCCCTGGTTGACGGGCGGGTGCCACTGGTCGTCGAAATCAAGCCAGAGATCGACGATGCGCTGACTTGCCGGCTTGCCGATGCGATGCTGCGTGACTATGGCGGCGCTTACTGCATCGAATCGTTCGACCCCCGGGTGCTGGCGTGGTACCGCCGCCATAACCCGGCGGTGGTGCGCGGCCAGTTGAGCGAGGACATCACGCAAGACACGGGCTCCGGAGTGCGCTTTTTGGACGCCCTTTTAGCCAGGATGGTCTTCAACATCGTGACATGGCCCGATTTTGTCGCCTACAACATTAGGGACGCCGCCAGCCCCGCCCTGCACTGGTGGCGCCGGATTCTGCGCTGCCCACTGGTCGCCTGGACCATCAAGTCGCAAGCCCAGCTAGATAAGGCGCGGCACAGCTTCGGCGCCTACATCTTCGAGGGGTTCACACCGGATGAGCGATGAGCCCACAGAAAAACCCCACCAGCCAATTGCACTGAGGGTGATTAGTCTATTGGCCGCTTCGTCATGGGCCATTGCTTTTGGTTCTGTATTAATTGCGGTGCTTACCAACGGCTATATCGACGGTGGCACGACAATCGGGTTGACCAGCGATCAGGCTGCGTCATTCCGTGTGCAGCCAGGCCGTTACGCGCTGGTGGCGCAGGCGCCCAACCAAGACTCCACGGCGTCATCCATCACCTGTTCCGACACACAAGCCGATGGCTCAGTTATCGATATCACACCACACTTCAAGGTGTTTCCGTCACCTCTATTACCTCACTTTGCTAGCAGCACCTTATCTACCTACCGGCTGGCCGACCTGACGGTAACGCAGCCGAACCCGAGCTTGACATGCCATGGCACCTGGTCTTCGATGAAGCTTGTGCCCCTAGTCACAGCTGGCTTCCAGGGTGCCAGCCGGTGGATCCTACTTGGATTCCTCTTCTTGGGCTTCATATATGTTTTCACATCGATTAGGCGCGAAAAGCACCCTGCGACCAGCAACAACGGCCTTTGGTATGGGTTAGTTGCACTGACATTCTTGGTGTCAGTCTGTTTCTATTTCGCGCCCTTCGCTATCGACGCCAAAACCGCGGACCACACAAGCGGGCAGCTGCCGAAGATCCCGGATTGTTCGTTGGATAACCTTTCGGTAGTGGCATACAACAATGCAACCGGCCTGTCATTTGATAAGGCCTACCTATTGCAAGACGTCGGCATAACATTTTGCTTATCCGTGCCCCAGCCATTTACCCTACCGGTGTCGACACCCCTTCCGGATGGTCAGCCAATGGTTCTGCTACTCACGCAGTCGTATTCATGGTATAGCGGCGGTGGAAGCTTTATGGTAGACGCCACGTCCAATGGTGGCCCTGTCACCGGCATCAGTGACTTCTTGGTGCTCGGCGATTTTGTTCCAACACTATCCACCCTTCATTCAATACTTGACCCTGTCCAGCCAGCCGACGCAATTAATCCATTGACAACGACGTATCTGGCCTACGCCACCGCCGATCCATCACATCTGAGCGTGACAATAACCTTCCCCCTATCAACCGGAAAACTTGTCGCCACCTTCATTCAATAGGTTGCCCCTATTCCCCTCCAAAGGGGTGGCGCGTCAGCGCCGGGGTGGTCATGGTGACGTGTGCAGAGTCGGTGCGGAAGCAAATTCCCCTCCCGTGGAGGGGCGCGTGAAACGCGGGGTGGTTTTGGTGACGCTGGGAGGCATTACGGGCGGACAACCTGGCTAGTGGTCGGGCTGAGCGTCCGCCCGACCCATCATGGCTGACACCGCGATGGACCGGAAACCCCTGCCGCGGCCCGGCAGCATGGTTGCGCCACTTGGGGACGCCCCCAGGCATCTTCAGTTGGTCGTTTCCCATGGTCGCGTACCCCAGCAACCAGAAAATGGAAACAAAAGTACCGTCTTGGACCACCAACCGCTCAAGACGGTACTTTTGCTTCCACTAGCCTGC
>Ga0123354_10004062_pt1 | contig 20558 bp, 10 predicted proteins | sample TergutLab28metaG_2_FD_97872 | JGI IMG/M metagenome (GOLD analysis project Ga0123354, IMG submission 97872) | Labiotermes labralis P4 segment gut microbial communities from Petit-Saut dam, French Guiana - Lab288 P4 | ecosystem: Host-associated > Arthropoda: Insects > Digestive system > Gut ...
ACAGGCACACACACACGCACACACAGGCACACACACATACACATATTCGCGCGCACACACACACACAGACAGGCACACACACATATTCGCACACACACACACACACACAAAGACAGGCACACACATATTCGCACACACACACACACGCACAAGCTTTAGGGCTCCTCTGAAGGATTATTCAGCTCGTCGCAGAGGCCGCTACCTGCACAACACACAAGAAACACAAACAGATAAATATCCATGTCCTCAGCGGGTTTCGAACCCGCGATCCCAGCAATCGAGCGGCCGCAGACCTACACCTTAGACCGTACGGCCAACGGTAAGAGCAACAGCATAATACTTACAATACAAAAATAATACTAATTTTTCTGAATTAAGAAACAAATTAACCAAATGTCGTAACTCCGTGTAATAATAAAAATAGCTAAACTTATTGATAAATACGCAAATTAATGAAATGATAATTCAAATATAAGCTTGGAAATTAAAATTAAAATATCACAGAAAAACAAATTAAATTAAAATGCAAATAAGTTAAAACAAATTAAATATCCAAATGCAAATAACTTTTTGAAGTGTACTATTTAACGACGCTGTCAAATACAGGAATTATATGGCTTCGGTAGTATATGGGTCGTTGGTGGTATGAAACAAGGGAAAACCGAATTATTCGGAGAAAAACCTGTATAACAGCCACTTTCTGCACCACATAACTCACACGGACATTGAACCAGCGCTTGACAAGCAGGAGACTAACTGCCCGACCCATGGCACGCCTGTAAAGACTGAAATAAACCTGACGTAGGTAATTCAGTATCCACGTGACTCATATGCCTTACACACATATCCAAATTCTGATGACTACGGAAAGCTGAAACATGTAGCTACAGTTCGGTAAAGAATTTTGTTTTACCGGCGCATTATCGTAACGCTCGCCCAGCAACTACAAAGGGAAACCTTAAAGGGCTCTAAAACTTGACCATTTTCTATCTCAACATAGCGTTCCAGTCCTAATGGCTGCCACCCCCTCTCCTGTGAGTTCTTATTTACCATGGCGCAACAGCCCCCATTGGGTCAAGGCATCCACATTATCGATGATTCATGATCACATTCAGACACACCACACTAAGTAGGACTCCTCTGGACGAGTGATCAGCCCGACGCATAGACCTCTCTGACAAAACACAACACTTACAAGAGACAAACATCCGTGCCCCCGGCAGGATTCGAACCCACATTCCCAGCAAGCGAGCGGCCGCAGACCCACGCCTTAGACCGCGCGGCCACTTGGATCGGCCTCCTGTGAGTTTGGGGGGACAATATTTGCCCATATGACGACTGCAATCGCACCCAACCACTTTGCATCTCGAGGACGGAAACAGAATGGTCCTACGAAGCGCCGGCAGGAACTTTCACACGATACTTAAAACTGCAACTTGTGCTCGGCAGCATAGGTGCTATTTATTTGCCAAGAATTCTAGCTCGAATCTAAAATGTAGCCCAATCCAATCACAATTCTCTTACCCGCCCTTATTGTAGATTCCTTCTTTCCCTTCTGCTCAATACTGTGATAGGCAACTGGTATATAAAAAAAAAAACAAGAAATAAGACGCTACATACTTGTTAATTCAAAACAGACAAGTTTCGTTGCAGACGTTCACTTCCTTTCAAAGTTGAGTGACAACAGTGTCATTTATTAATCACCATACACGGTGATAACATCTCAGAACATACAACTGTCATTAAGGTCACATTTCGCGTGATGTGTCCTACCGTTACAACACGCACAGAGCGCAGAATTGACTGCCTCATTTGCTTACCCGTCGCTCAGTAACGTCAGCCTATAACAGAATTTGCTGACTTTTACACGATCATCCGGCGTGCTACGTGTATGTCTGTACGTCTTCCGTTCGAAACTGGGACTGCCGCGTCCGTCATATGGAGGCAGGGCCAGGGATCTCTAAATGGTGGCTGTAGTGTAGGTCCCTATATGACAGCGATAACTAACGAGTCAATAGTCGAGGCATTTTGTTTAACCATTCTTTCATATCACACAGAATACTTCTGTCTTCCTAAAAAGTTACAAACGTGAAAAAAAAAGGGGGGGGTGACGATTTAGGTTCCGTCTGCAAAGTAGGCGGGTTTAGTGAAAGTTGTGCGTAGAAATACACTTCTAATTTGAAAGATAAATAATCTGTAACTTACGTTTGCTTCTGTAGAGAGAAGGAAGGGCTTCAGGAAAACAGGGAATGTAACTGCTTGTTACACATCACAGCAGCTGAGTTCGAAAGGACGATATGTCCGTTCTTCTGTCCTTTATTTTCAGCTTTAATACATACACAATTACTGCTATGTACTATACAGCTCCGGGGACACTTTTTGTGACCGCGTGATAAAAAAAAACTACAAAAATGTTACAAAAATCGTCCCATTTTAACTCTCTCTCTCTCTCTCATACATTCGGCTGTCAATACTTCTTTTCTCGTTCTCATAGAAGGAGGTGGGTATGTAGGAAACTCAGTTTCATACAAATGAGCAACCTCCGAACACCATTTGAGCAATTTTCTCACAAAAGAAACCTCGATCCAATATAAAGGAAACGAGTCTAGTTTACTAAAATTGGCAGGTGGGGGGATTCGTAACATAAAGGAAACCAATCCCGCTAACGTTCTGCGCCACAGAACAGGGAGACAGTGTCTACAGTTCTACACGCACTATCGTCTAACGACATCATGTGTCCCTCCTATTGGTTCAGCAACTTCATCGCTTACAGTCAGTATCCCCCAGACAAGTCTGTGTGAGGATGGACACTGCAATTCTACACACTGGGCGGGCGCAAGGAGCCCTCATTTCACTTCCGTCTAATTACACATTGTCAGGTAGGTCTAAAATTTAGATACGATCTGTAATTAAGGAGAAAAATATTTCATTCGTTTTAACATCACAAACCAACGCAAAGAGCAACACACTTCAAGCCTTAACACATCTGACTCATATTCAACGTCATCAGTACACATCGTGGGTCGGGCACCGACTGTCCCGCCCGAGGTATTCCTCAGATCCTCCATGCAAATGCTGAAACAGTACCGCATATTAGGTCATAACCACTTTATTCCAAATGCCTAACTAATACAGTGGTACCTCGGCTAACGAAGATAATTCGTTCCGGAATCAAATTCGTTAGCCGAAACACACATACAGACGGAAAAGATAAGCTACTGGAATGGCCCGACCGTTCATGTTTGCTGCTTTACGTTAGCGCGCGCATCCACTAAAACATTCGTTAGCCGAATCCATATTCGTTAGCCAAGTCCGAAAAACAGCGAAAAAAAATCTTCGTTAGCCGAAAAATTCGTTAGCAGGGTCACTCGTTAGCCGAGGTATCACTGTACTTCGTTACTCATGAAACATTCTACCGTTGACGCTATGTAGTCTGCACTGGTTACAGCATCGTGAAAATAACCTTAAATTAAAAACAAAAACACATCGGAAAACACTCCAGGCCTGCTCAGCAGCAAGTCAATCGTTCGAAACAAAATCCATCCCCACGGCATAGTAAAAAAATTAACACGTCTGAGACATGTATTTATTCATAATTTTAATACATACCACCCCCCCCCCCCCCCACCCCCTTTTTCTAAAATATACACCCCCCCTTTCCCCCCCCCCACAAAAAAACAACAATAAAAATAAACGCCCCCCTACCCAAATCAAAAAACCACCCCCACGAAAAAAAAAAAAATTAACACTCCTAAGAAATTTTTATGTTTAAAATTTTCAAACATCCCCCCCCCCCCCCCCCTCCCACCGATTTATGCAACAGTTACGTTCCGTAAGTTCCGGCACGCAAGTAAGAACTGACTATACAAATGGTCGCCTACGTACGTAAGTAAAATGCCGTCCAGTTGAAATACGAACTCCAACATAATGAAACGTGATCAGACGCAGCATGACGGCTCCACCGCCTGTTATCGCACAGCAGTACTCTTCCACCACCTTCATCTCATTGCGCTTTCATTCCTGCAGGCAAAACTTTGGCGCATTATTTTTTTTTTTTTTGCTTGTTAAAAACTGCGGGCAAGTCGGTAGTGCAAGCTACGTACTTGGACCCCACCTACGGCTCGCGTTGTTTCTACAGCCCAGTGTCGTGTTAGTAATTCCGAGGGACTGCTCGGATCAGATTCTCCTGTTGCCTGAAGATGGAAGCTGACCTAGCTTCCGAAACATCATGATTTCAATATAGGAATACAGACGACTGATATGCCCAGGGTGTAAAAATTTAAAAAAAAGTTCACGGCGTAAAAACTGAAGTCACATTCTGCGTGATTTCAGGCTTCCGCTGCGAAGTAGATGAAACATGTGCTCTGTTCGGGGATAACACGCAGCGTATAGTGGTAATTCCTTACCGATGATTCAGTACAACCTATCGATCCCATCTGCAATGGTTAAAAAGTCCAAATATTCTTGGATTTCTTGACCTTTGAAGATGAAGGCCGATGGGTTGTGCCGAAACGTCGGCAAGTAATGCTCACTACACGCTGCGTAATATCCCCGAACAGAGCAGATCCCAAGGTCACACTCGTTAAATATTCGTAATTAAATTTTTAATAGACGAAGACATTATGAGCAATTGGACAGCATTGGTGGCACTCGGAAAATAGACAGCAGGCGTATATCAGAACGGAATTCAGGTATCTGATAACTTTCAGCACTGCCATGCAAGAGATAATCCCTATGTATACATTTTATACTAATCCTTTCAAGTACAGTGGTTACAATTCGTACCAGCTTTTTTAACATTACAACAACTCTGCGCTATGGCCACATAGAGTAACTCTTTTTTGTATGTTTTGTTCGATACAATAAACAGCGATTATTAACCGATTCGGCTTTGTCATCAACACGCAGTACCGAACATTCTGGTCTGCTGGGACGTGCCGTTGTGTCGTTTGGCGAGTAGTTCCCGAAGTTTCTTCATCTTATTCTTGCAGTGCTTGACCCTGAAGATGAAGGCACTACGACCCTTCGAAATTACATCGACTACTGGCCTTACGACACAACGCTACATCCCACAGGACTGGGATCTTCAGCAACACCGCTGTGAGAACCTTAAACCTCACACAGAACACCGTGTGTTTTCAGTGCCGTAGGAACGGAATCTGTATGCAATGTTCACACAAATTTCAGATTCTAGAATACGAATTAAAGAGCCAAATCTATATTTATTTCACACAGCTCAAGCGGTTAGCCCCCGGCTGCTCATCACAGAGGCCCAGCTTGAATTCCGGGGAGGTTTATGTGGGATTTGCGGTTTACTGATTGGCACTGGAATATGTTTTTCTCCAAGTAGATCTACTTCTTTGTTCTCCCGCTAATTACTTTCATCACTCCACTAATGCTTCATACTAATTCATCTATCAGGTACAATAGGCCCATTTTGGGACGCAGTAACAAGGCAGACTCAAGTTTCACGTTACCCGAACAAAACCACCACCACAGAAAGGACATGACTTAAGGCCTAGGTGCAGCGGGCCCGGAAGGGCTCGAACCCAAACACTATTCTAACACCACCACCACCACTACCACAACAACAACAACAACAACAACAACTCAAATTCAATTCTTATTATTGAGGTGTTGACCGAACCGCACCAATTCCAAAACTCAGCAGCAATATGCCCATAAAAACATACGCACAAAAACAAACAATGCGACAAAAATCAGTTAACCAACAAATCAGGGTTAAAACGAAAAAAAAATTACATTATTTTACAGAATATAACTTCACTGCCGATAAGGCCGCTTGATACGAAGCAACACGATACAAATATTAATGTAAAACCTCTTAAAGAATATTTATCTACTGTCTAACTGTTCGTGTATCAGCGTCTCTACACACCAAATTTGGAGGTGCTGTGCATCTAGACAGAGGAAAATTACTGCAAGGACAGCCGACATTCTAGCATTCCGAGTAGCAAATCAAAGACCTGCAGTACCCAAAAGGAATGAGCAATATTTTAAACCAAGATAAACGTCAATAAAAACAGTGCACAGCGGTGATGTCTCCTCTGACGTCAAGGTACGCAGTTAGACACTCTAATGCATTAGCTTAACTATAACGGGCGCAGGAAATAAACGATTAAGCCTATAAGAGACAGTTGCGAACGTCCGATGGATGCGTTCCAGCTTCGTGGCATCAATACACGTAATGGAGTTCCAGATAGCACAGGACTCTAATATATACCTGACCAAGGTAGCATGTAACCTCAGCAACCAATGAAGGGAACAAAAACGAAAGGACACAGTTCTAATAAGATCCAGCAACTTAATAGATTATGAAAATGTGTAATAATAATGATGATGATAATGATAATAATAATAAAGGTACAGCAATTCCTGGTGAGGTCTGGACAGGCCCTGAGGGTTCCAGGAAGCTGTAGCTCACAGATTTCAAGACAATCGGCACACGAAGGTGGTACGGTTATCAGCCCTACGCACCGGCCGCCTTAACCCCCCCCCCCCCCAGGAAATATTCCTGGTACACATTTATGTTGGAGGCTGAGTCAACCACAGGGCAATAGTGCGGCCAGAAGGCTTACGTCAATAAAAAAAAATCCAATGCAACCATCAGGGATCGAACCCGCGACCCTCCGACTTATAGCGCAGTGCCTCAAGAATTGCGTGTCCCCCACAAATAATACACGCGTACTAATAAAGTCGCTCACTGCAATATACTCTCCTTTACACTCAGCGTGGACTGTACACAGCGAACGTCTGAACAGGCTTCAGGGTCCGCCTGGCGGTAACAAGGGGGCAGGAACAGTCGTATCGATCTTCCCCCTCCTGCATTCACTTAATAATGCCCCTTCAAGTCGACAGAACAAACAAAAAGCTTTGATATCCGCTACTTATTTCACTGCTGCAGGACAGTTGCTATTCATGTACAGTACATAAATGGACTACTCGAACTTTCTGGAGCATAATCTTCCTAGTCAAGAAACTCACCGTCCGTCACGCAATTCGCAGCTCATAACCATGTTCGCAACAGCCCGCCACTGGACCCTACCCTCAGCCATATGAGTCCAGTCTACATTCTTACAGTCTATCTTCCTATCGGCGCCGGTGTCTCACACTGCCTGTTATCGAGCGTGCACTTCGCACGGCGTATATGGACGAGATCTTTTTCAGATCATAAGGAATCGAGACGGATGTTTGTACACATACTAGGAATGGCAACTGTGGCGGTTTAACGTTAAGTATTTTAATATTTAATATCATATTACAGAAATGTATGGTTTCCAATTTTATGTATCTTAGCATTTTAAGACTTCAGTCATTCCTGTAAAGAGAAGAACTTAGATTCGCACGTTGCCTTACATACCCTTGTTATAATGACTCCCTGATGGTGGTACCTGGGTGCCGAAATATGTAGGAATTAGCATATGTCAAAAATGATGTATCACAGAACGCACATTTTGGATGACATATTGAAGTAAAAACATGCACGGTATGAACGACGTAAAATTTACCCATATGGCTGTCTTCCGGATCATATCGTGTTACTGAAGTTAGATACTGCTACTAAGATTGTTTTTATCAATTGCCGCTTGAAATTTCAACGGACTTTCAAGCATACCAGTACTAGCACAAGCTTGACAAATTCTACTAAACAAATATAACCAAAACTGATTACATAAAACATGTACATACTATTTAGTGTTAGTACACTAACACTACTCTTTTTGTATATCTGTTACCGTCATACAAACCAAATGAAAACGTAAATACATTAATTCCACTAAAGAAATGTCATGTAAGATCTCAATGGCTTAGTACGTTGGCTGGTGGTGCAGTGAACACTGCAAAGCTATTTCAGCTTTAGACTGGATGAAATTCAAATGAATTAACACAAATCCACTATCTGTACAAGCCCCCACGTAAAGGCAATTGTAGAAAACGGAACCCGAACCCCCCAACTCTACTCCCTTTGATGTCTCGCCGATATCAGTGGTGCTGAAATGTAGGAACTCACACCTAAGTACGTACTGAAAATCTAATTCCATGCACAAGATGAAAATCTAGTTGCAGGTATAAATTTCATATTCGAAACGTTTTGCAATTGTTTCCCTTTACAAACCATAGCAATGACTAACACAGGTTGCTTCAGCTGGACTCTAGACTCAGCACTCACCATACATAAAATCTTTTCCTACGGAGAACGGATTTCTGTACCTGGGCTGAGAGATAGGCCATAACGAAGAGTTCAGACTTTCTATACAAAGTATAAAAAAGCGCCTTATATGACTGTCACGCTACTGACGTCTGTTTCTTACTGACTGTCAGGCAGTATCAGCTGGCGAAATTTTTTGAAAAGTCGGTATCGGAAACTACGCCCCAAAATTTTCCACTAATTCCGATCTTCCACAACAATGCCTATAATAAAGTCCACTTTACTTTTCCCCCTTTTCCTTCTATGTCGTTTCCGCCCAATTGTGGGTCATAAGCACCCCGAATTAATGCCACAAATGTATTTTTTCACGTACAGGTACATAATAAACCATTCATGGTATTTATACTGTATACACGCAGCAAGTATATTTAACAAGTGTCTTTCGAAGTCTGTTTATACAGCACGATTATGTACAGCCTTTCTAATCTTGTATCATACAAAACCGATCTATGTTCAGCGCGGTTTCGTTTACAGCAACCACTCATGTGCTCACTATGCGGCAGTAAACACAACAGAAGTAAACAAGCAAAATACCCACTGCCAGTGGTACACTGGAATGCCTAAGGGAACCCAACAAACACAGGTCTGGCAACCAATCAGGAATCTAATAAATGTGACAATTTGTCTCAGTGCCTACAGCACTGTTTAAATAGATATTTATGCTCCGCCTCAAATAAGTAAACATGACGGATTATACACATGATCTGTGGTAACATTTACCCGTAAAACGCACGGATACTATGAGAGGCCTATAGGGGGCGCGCCTTTGTGTGTGGGGGGAGGGAACGGGGTGGCAGTTGTTCTGATGCCATCAGAATGCAATTTTCTACTCATTTCCAAATGTCCGCAGTGTGTGTAATAGTTCCAAAAGTACTACACTGAAAGGAGAAGTCAGTCGCAGACTTCCTAATATCTTAAGCTGCAGTGCGACTTGTATGTCGTATAAAATTGTATAAAGCGCAGGGGTGGACAATTGTATAAAGCGCAGGGGTGGACAATTTTCACAAAAATCTAGTAGGCACTAAAAAATTCTAGACACTAGTAGGGCGAAATGAAGCAAGTTCCATACGGAAATCCCACAGATACTATGCGTCATGGGGCACAAAGTTTATTAGCAACGGCGACTTGGCGCCCAGGATGTGTGCACCCCTGGCACTGTGCACTATCTAGTTATTAAAGTGACCGCACACCTACCCCATATTTTTTGAGTAATTATTAAAACTTCAATTACACACACTCTCTACGTTCATTTCACAATCACTGATTTGATAGAAAGTGTGCAGGCCTGCCAGTCGTCTGCCCAGCAGTAATACGTTCAGAAACAAAATAAAACACCCCAAAAACTTGGTACGACGGCAAAAGTAATTCAACGCGAAATAAGCACTGCGCTATTATAGGACAAAAAAAACAGTGGAAAATTTTAATATTATACGTTCCAAATCGGCCAACTCTTTGGCATCGGAGTCTAACTATAACCACGAGAGGCCAACACACACTACTTTACTTCATATTTCTATCCCGAAGATGGAGGCAGCAGGTTCCTCCCCGACGTCAGTAAACTACTGCCGGACTACACGGCGTCATATACCAAAATACAAACCTCAAAAACAGACTGTTAAGTAACTGAAACAAAAAACTGAACAGCTTCAAAATTTTCGGCGAACAAGTCACTGCTCGGCGGCTTTCAGATGTGTTTATGTCCCTAGATACATCCCAACCATTGTCTGTTAAAATGCGTTATGGGCGTGTGTATTTCTTTGCGGTCGTGAACCCCTTTTAATTAACGCCTGGCACAGCGTCCCTAGCGGAGGGCGGGGTAACTCGGAAACAGATGAGGAAGAATGAGTTATACACTCAGTGGCACAATAAAGGCTTCCCGCAAAAACGAATCATATGTGCTCACTTCAATGGGCCACAAACGATTAATTACCGTCCCATTATCACTTCAAACAATTGGATCTCTGCTTCTAACTTCCAGGCCTTTCTGCTCTAAAAGGCAGCAGGCGACAGAGCTGACGAAAAATATAATTGTACTGTACGAAAATCACTGTATCTGCAGCAACCCACTCGACGCTGGCAGGAAGGTTTGTTTTCGTGTTTGAAGTAAGGAGGCTGAAGTGTTCAAGTTACTACTAATATCAATTCTAACGGGTTCTGACGAGACACTTATACTTACAATAACAACAGAATTTCAGAAATTTCTCCATTGTTGAGTACTCTGAAATTGCTTCTTGGTATCCTGAAGAACTTATCGAGTCGTTGGATGTGATGAACTTCGGGGAGCACTTCATTCTTTCATGTTGAAACTGCGTTCGGCACCTAACGTGTGTCTTATTAGCACACTGAACAATTTTCAGGGACCGAAGACTATCTTTGGAGATTCAAATTAGATGTCTAATGGGAGATTTACGTCTTATTAGGAACATACTATGGATAAGAGTTACACAGGGTCTCGGTCTCGGTCTCGAACAGGCCGTTTTGAACGGCACAAACAGGTGACGGCAAGGCGAAGGTAAAGTAGTTCTTGTGAACTCCACGAAGCATATGAGGGTGGAGATACAACTGCACCCCTCTTAACCTCGGCACTAGATGTACGTGTGGTCACTTTTACGTCCCGGCTGCTTTACCCACGGGTAAAGTTCCGCCGCTACCCACCCATTGAAGAGGAGGCTGGGTGAGCCTCAGAGCCGGCCTGGACAGTTTGGAAAAGACGGAAATTTGTTGCCCCTTCAGGAAACACCTGACGATCTGCCACAACCACATGGCGACAACAGAATTAAAGCACGTTACTAGAATTGCTTTTAGAGATTAGCAGGTCTAATTCACCGGTAACACGAGGTCAGCGAAAAAGGGTTATGTAGAGCAGTATCTTTGCTTCGGCAACAGAGATTTCGTAATGTTCCAGTTTACTTAAAATGTATAAAATTCCCAGTTCCAGTTTTCATAACCTCAGCGCGAACAAACGGCCAAAACGTTATCCACCATTGTAAGTTCATCAAATTTCGTACGATTGACAAGCAAGCAGTTTTGCCTGGTTTTTATTACTTTATTAGCCGGTATTTCCGAAACCATTTCCTGCGTAACGTAACTATTCCAGGTACGTGTAGAGTGCTGTACAGGGTTACTTATATCGTGTATGATGGATTATTCCACTTATACTTCAATACTTTTTACTGCGGGGAGAGTGGCGCTGGAAAGACAAAATTAAAATAATTCCAACATTAACATCACATTTCAGAATCACAATGATGAACTGTTCAGTTTCTTTCTACAATGCAATGTTAACGAAGTTTTCACTGGATCCCAATAGAAATATTTCCAGCGTGGTTCCTACCTTCAGATGTAAGGGTTCGTAATATTACTTGTGAATCTGACACTTCATAATGTTCTTTTTCCTCTTTTATCGTTTATTTTCGGAAAAAGAAAACTTAGCACATACAAGTTCTAAGAAGCCGGATCTCCCAAAATCTCCCTGAAGCTCAATAAAATGAAGCATTTCTAAAACAAAAGCCTCATCTTGCATGAAAAATATGTAGTAATAAACACAAAACGCTCATTAACACTTTAAAACAGCTATGAAACGTTGCTTTTTTCATGAATATTAAATGAGACACGCAGAGCGTTCAATTTACCTCTTCATACAGTGACAGGAATTGTTGCCTGCATTCATTTGCTTAAATCTTCCAGCATAAAAAGACTTTTGATCTTTCTACTTTTAATTATCTTAAAAGAGGCGTCGAAGAGAAAAGCACATGTCTGGGGAAACTATACAGCTCAGAAGCTCAGAAGTAAAGTGAATAACATATCCACACAAAAGCGTCTTCGCAGGAAATGTGTTGGGGAGAGAAATATTCATGTCGTCGACAGCAGTTCAGAAGAAAAAAAAATGGCTTCTGGGGATGTCACTGGGTAATTGTAGTCTGTGTAATGTCTACAGTGGATCTGCCCCAAAATACCACAGCGAGCAAAGATACCATGAGAATGATAAATGCCAACGGTAGAACTGCGATATAAAAAATGTGCAATGTGACATGCAATACAAAAATTAATAATTTTGACACTAAACGAGTGGCATGCCATGAGCACGTGTTATATGTTCTGTACAGACGATTTATGAAATTCAGAGTTTACAACGTGCGGAATATCTCCTCGACGACTATGAATTACTGGTAAAAACATAGACGGAAGCGACCGAAAGTCTATTTTGACGCAACATTTGAACGATTTCAAGTTCTGATAGTGATGACTGGGAACTGACGCCGTGGAGCTTGGTAGAAATGTTCAAACTTTTGCAGGATCTTGCTGCCTTAGTCTTCTGTCCGAAGATGAAGGTAGCAATCTCCTCCACAAATATGGTAAACTTCTCTAACAAAATTAATTTGTTCTTATCATAAAAGCCAACAAGGTGCACTATTTCTCAACTTTATTTTGGTAAAGAACTCTGTATGTTTCGGACATATTTACTGTCCATCATCAGGTGTCTTAATATTGTATTCACAGCAATTGGTATTTGTCATACTAGTTACGTTGGCTGTCTGCTAGCGAGGTCATGATGATTCCATCCTTACCTCGCTACCATACAGTCAACATAACTAGTACGACAAATACCAATTGCTGTGAAGACAATATTAAGACACCTGATGATGGACAGTAAATATGTCCGAAACATACAGAGTTCTTTACCAAAATAAAATTGAGAAATAGTGCACCTTGTTGGCTTCTATTACAAGAATATATCATGATGCACGGTCCTCTGAAGGTCAAAATTAATTTGATAACACTAAAAATAACTATCGATATCAAATTCACAGCCAGTAGCTTCGAAATTATTGTTATAATCGGGATTCTGCACATATGACGATATACTGTTGCAGCTATCTGCAAAGCTGCATTTGTTCTCATAAGCGAGATGAAACCTTCTCACGACTTCGATAAAACCCTGCACCTCACAAAAATAAAACCTTCCCCCCAGTTCAATTTGCCTCTATAATTACAGAAGGGAGAGCTGGCAGCCTGCTAATCTGCCATTTGTTCGTCGACTGCACAGATCAGGCCTCTTAACTACCCATCGCCTCCTCGTCCCAGCTGCGCGGTGCGTCTTTTAATCCGTGGCTCGAATTCCGATGATGGTCAACCCGATTCGTCCCCAAGGCGTATATCAGGAACTATCTTAACCTGTAACTCCGTGCAGTTAAATTTTAACATGAAAATAACATTAATTTCATGCGGGTTTCACAGACCAGACATATGGTCTCGTTTCGGCCTTGTGCGGACAATATAGGCAAACCGCAACGGAGTCTACACAGCGATTAACCTCGCTGAATTGCCACTCTCACTTCCATATCCTCCTGACGGTTCTAATTATAAACAGAACTGAGAAATGGCCATCATAACTTAGATCAGCAACACATTACTGTGCACCCCTCTGTCTTCCTACCTACATACTTACCTACCTACCTACCTACCTACCTACCTACGTATCGACCAAACTACATACTTTTCTATATTCACAAAGCTACGTATCTAACTCCATGGAGCAGTCCGCCTGTAACTGACAGTCGCCAAGACAGACAAGAATTGCTCTGCATTTTATGTACCCCTGCAGTTCACCGCCACTAGACACTAAGTCAACTGCGTCCGGTCAGCCACTTCACACCTTCGTTAATTTCCACTTGAATATAACCTTTCCATCTACGACCAGGAATTCCAAACGGTCTTCTGCGATTTGTGTTAAACTTTCTGGCCAGGTCTATTTCCCATCCCCTCCCTATATATGTGTCCCAACTACCTAATCAGATTTGAAGCTCACAATGTTCTAGTTACAGTTCTGACAGAACGTACATTGTGCATGGACTTCCATATTAAAAAAGTTTGTACTTTGTTGCATGTTGCCGCGATGACGTAATAAAGTTTACAGCTGTGTGTAACAGCGAAAGCATCGAACTTAACACCGGTAAACTAGATACGTGGCTCTCACACAGGTATGGCTTAAATTTAAGATACTCTGGGATGTAAGGTCATGCAGTCTGGTACAGACCAAAAATTCCGAGGAATCTGCTGCCTCTGTCTTCAGGGATGATATGCAAACAGCAGGATTGCCCGCAACGGTGGTCCATTCCTCCACTTACAGCACGTAACAAGCCACGAGACTGCTAGGAATCTATGTCCCCGCTTCCCTCGCGGAAATGTTTTCTTTATTCTTCACGCAAGGCAGCTCAATTGAATTTGATCACGCAGTTTATATCAACTTCCATCAGTCGTTTTACAGGTTTTTATGTCTATGTTTTATTAGTTATAAAACACAAAATATTACATCATTTTATGAGGCGCTGTAAAAATAAACGTCACAAAAATGGTTGTCACGTGACGTATCACATTCAGTACATATTACAACTATCGATTGTGATACAAAGTGAATTACGTTTGTATGGCATTAAATTAATTAAGTGTCAGGTTTCGGATGGACAGCTTTTGTTTTCTACCATTTCAATATGCTATACGCCCGCCACTTCAAACCACATGAAATAGCAATTCTGGAACGATTATCATTCAAATGCACGTGACTAAAAACGAAATGTGACATTCAGGTGCGGCAATTAGGAACACGGATCGCTTACAGATATTCACGTCGGGAAGGACGTTTACATCATGAAGCAACGAACCGGGAACAAATCTACACCGGGGAAGGCAACAACGCGGATCTCCACACATGGATTTTGCTTCCCACCTACATTATCTGAGGAGAGTCTAAGGTGGCTGTGGAATTGAATATGAAGGCTACACTCTTTGCGGATATTACATCGCAGTCTTGTATACAAGTATGATTTTGGAGAAAGACCCTTCATCCACCTTCGTTCCGCCCTGACAAGGGAGGCAGAAGGCACCTTCGAAACGTTGACATCTCTGTACTAAATCACAAGTCCTCACATCACAGAAGACACAGCGTATAAACGAGGCACTGTTTCCGTAACAAAGACGATCATTAAAATTGTCAGTTCACACACACGTGTTAACAGTTTTCAAATCAACCCGTACAGACAAACACTCCCAGCTCGGCCCTAATGTCAGCAGAATCAAAAGTGGATAATTTACGTCAAGCAGCAGGTGACAATCTCTTCAAGTCGCAAACTTTATACTTCTGAAAATCCCTTTACTGTGTTCTACACGTTACCACACCAGGGTGATGAGTTCCGAGAATTTAAAGCGGTAAACCTGTGCATCCTCATGTACCTGTCTACTTTCCTGTGTGTTCGGCAAAGTAAATTTGGATGCCAAGGTAGTTAGCCCACCTCTTAATCGCACACCCCTTTGCCGAGACACACTAGATTACCGAACGCACCACGACCCGTCTCCAGGGACGCTGCGCACAGAGCATGCACATCAGACTACAAGAGCTCATCTGCAGGGCCCATAAACAACCCCCCTCCCCCAAGACATTCACGTATTTTGTTACGTGCACTCCTTAAGAACAAATCACTGCATATCTGTGTCTGTGTGTCTCAGACCTTCCTCCAAATATTGAAATTCGGGATATTTGTGAAGGACAAAGCACAGCTGGGCAAGGACCCACTTTTCCCATTTTCCCTCCTTACAACCCTCTCCCTATTAGAAACCACCCTATAAGACAGCCGGGACAGCGAACTCGGTATAGTGACTAGACTGAAGGCTGGACAGTGGATAAATCTGGTAGGGTAATGAAATTTATCTCGTCCACAGAGCGTCCAGACTGGACCTGGGGCCCACGCAGCCCCCTAATCAAAGGGCATCGAGGGCTTTTACCCAGGAATAAAGCGACCGGGGCGTGTATCTAACATTCGCCTCTGGCTAGTGCCAAGGTTAACAGTGAATGGAGCTATACCTCCTCACGTAAACACAGGGTATACACAGTAACTTTGCCTTTTACTTTAGCACCGACAAAATGCCGACAGAGTACCTTAAGACAGGGTACACCGGCTTCGTTCTATGCCTTTTCAAAATCTCTGTACCACTTGTAAGCATTCGAAGCCACATACTCTGAGGTAAATGCTGCGTTGCCGGGAAACCGAAGAGGGGCATAAAATAAAATGTACATAACATACAGTATTGCAAAATGAAATTTTAAGTTCAGAGCAGAACACATTGGGGTACAGAATTCTTGGTGAGGACCGACACAAATCACTCGAGGAAATCGATGGTACAGAGAAGCTTCGTTCGGACCAGCTCTTTAAAACAAGAAGGACGAGCTTCATTTGTCTGTCGTCACATATCACAGAAGACGCTTAATTAACCGTGGAACTGAACAAACCTCCTCGCAGACTCGACTGGACGTCCCCCAAATCGTAAACTGAAGATCAGGAATTGGAACAGATAAACTTTGAATGAATTTCAGCTTACTAAACAATGTGTCCTGGTAACTGAAAACGCGGAATACTTCTACAACAAATGAATGGTTCTACCCAGTAAATAAACGTAATGGTGTCCCTCTGCTGTTAGCAGTGACAACCTACTGCAAGAAGGACAAGATTCTCGTAAATGTTCAATAACGTGAAATTTTACTGCAGCTGAGACAGTATTTTATGCTGGTATATGAGCTAAAGCCAAAACCAGCGGCTGCGCGGTTTAAGGCGTGGGTGTGCGTCTGCTCGCTTGCTGGGATTGCGGGTTCGAATCTGTCTCTTGTGAGTGCTGTGTGTTGCCAGGCTGGGGTCTCTGCGACGGACTGATCACTCGTCCAGAGGAGTCCTACCGAGTGCGGTGTTATAGCGAAGGCTCGAAAATGAGGCTCTGGCCCACTAGTGACTGTTGCGCCATGGTAAAAAAAAATATGAGCTGTATATGCTTCCATTAATTCCAGTTACGTAAGTCCTTTCCGGAACTAAATATCTGGGGAAAACACTGCAGAAAATTCAGAAACTTAACGGGGTTGTGTTACTATTTTATAATGTTGGCCTAATTCCAGTTACTGCACGTTTTGTACCCAATATGCGAAACACAAAGCAAGTTTAAAACTGCTGCCCAATATACACGACATTTTACATGATCGTTGTGCCTTTAGAAGCGACCCCACACTCGGACACTTGCTTTTCATTTATTACAACTAGTAATAAGGTGGTGGAAGCGATAACTTGTGGGGTGGTAGCAACAGCAGCGCAGATACACAAATTCAGCAACCAATTGTAACACGAGAACGCAATAGTGATCACAGTAACAATGACAACGCAAGGAAGCACATAAATGTGTCCTCCATATTAGCTATCTGGAATAATTAGAAACATTCCGCACGGTGTCAGTCCGAAAGAACGCAGGTGGAAACTGTCCTACGTTCACCCAGGAAGGTCATTACGTACATAGAAGTAACTGCAAGTTGCCTAAACTACATGTCATGAAGTACCTTTTTATAAAAATACACAGAAACCTTTGTGTGTATGTTTAGTACACTGCTTATAATAATGTGCCATAAATCACACAAAACACAACTGTATGACTCCACATGTAAGCTTCTTCGTGCAAAACTCCTTCCAAGTTGGGTCGCGCGACCAACCACCTTGACCACGACAGCTGTTCACGAAGTTAACACATTGGTATCAACGGCGATAGAAAATGACCTCTTCATTAAAAACAGCGTCCTTAAACAGACCCACGATTTTGGTTGTCCATTCCATGCATTTTTTTTATCAGCGTACACAATTTTTTTTACCAACTACATGCACATTATTAAATTAGTACAAACATTAGAAGTTCGTTTAATGTTTGTATTAACTTCAGAATAAGCGTTTTGTTGGTAAACACACGTTGTAGGAAGATCCACGATTACTTATCGGCGTGTACAGGGATGGCGGCGCTATCTAATTAAAACGCCAATGACACGCGTCTAACTAGCTTCATGCACAGACACTCTTTAGAAGCTAACTGTCGCATAAATAATCAAGAAATTACCCAAGTTTTATGGAATCATAATATTCATTACCGCGTGTTCACCACAGTCCACCACTGACCTTAATTCGAACGGTTCCAGTCATCCTGCACTGCACTTCTAACATCTATGTAAATGAAGAACCTTCACACACGCCAGTACCTCCCACGTGATCTCTTCGTTTCAGGATTCATGACCAAATTCCGTATGCATATCTGAACTCTTCCACGTGCATTACATGTCGCGCCCATCTCAGCCTTCCGCATTTGATCACCGCAACATTGCACGCAGTATAAATTCTGATGATCTCGCCATTCTCTTGTTACGTCCTGTCTCTCGCTATTGCTGACATTATCCTCAGAATGTTAATCGAGAAACCCAAAGTAGGCTGGCACCATAAACCGCCTCTAAACTTCTGGTGGCATCAGAATGAAAGCTCCTTTGTTACGTCTTGCGCTTGTGTTCACCACCCATTTGTACAGAAGCCCCTAGAATGGGAGAGCTGACAAGGAATCGATCCACGATCTGTCTGTTGCGTGTCACTGACAAATGCCTACACTCTATCTTGAGCAGACACTCGCCGACCAGATAACTGCCACCCTTCCTTTCATTTTCAGGACCATTAGAGGCGGATTTAGAGGAATAAACCTCATGACGCGCGTTAACGTGGCGTCTCTATCCGTTTACGAGGTTCGGATATACTTCTGAACCGCGAATTTGAGTACGGCGCTTTATTTGTGTGAGAACACTTGAACCTGACGAGAAAGGTCGGACCGGCTTTCAGAACATTCCCGAACTGGAACTCGGAAACTGCATTATCAGACCTTTCCTGGCAGTCAGCAGTGTCAGGAAACTGATGTTTGTGTGACCGTGCATCACTGATACAATAGTATTAACAGCCAACTAGAAAATAATTTTATTAATAATTTCAATCAGCTCAACATGTTTCGGGCGATAATTTCGCCCATCCTCAGGAGCACTAGACTGTATTTACAGTTTGTGGTATAAAGCACCGACGATGCTGTCTGCTGGTCGCCAGCAGGCAGCATCGTCGGTGCTTTATACCACAAACTGTAAATACAGTCTAGTGCTCCTGAGGATGGGCGAAATTATCGCCCGAAACATGCTGAGCTGATTGAAATTATTAATAAAATTATTATTGTTGCATGTCGTTGGCTGTTTATATTATAGCGTCAGAACACTTTTGGGACAGCAGATACTTTAAACTATGTCACTTTTTTTGTCCTTCCGTCTGTTTTGATTCACCGTTACTAATGATACCACAAGTCGCCGTTTCCTCCGCAAACTTCGCAGTACATTATGGGGCACAAAACAGAAGAAATGAAACAACAGCTCTATACAGGATACTGTGACAATCTAAGCAACATTCACAACCAACAGCAGACGACAAAGACACAAGAATCTGTGGTACCTGTACACGTACTTCTGCTGGGTCAGCCATATCTTAACACTTCCTCGCTCATGTATTTACAATACTGCCAGCAGTCAATAAGTGGATGTAACATATGCGTGTAATCAACAGGAGCTTTCAAAACAATTTATAGAAACACGTTCAAATCTTCGGGGGGAGGGGGGGGGGAGAATAACTTGGCAAAACGGGTGAAAAGACACAAATATGACTCAATTCAGCAAAGTTCTTCTTGAGAAGTTGATGGTTGTACACTTGGTCAACAAAGCTTCAATACAGAGTTCACAACTTCTCGCCACTGTACTCTATCCTGTACCACTTGAATCCAATCCATATACCCCTTACAACCTTACACCACCTTCGTCTTGTGTGGGATATTTAGACGCAGAGCATGTTTCATCAACCCCCACTGTACTGTACTACTCTACTAATGCCACCGGGTGTCAACCCAATCGCAGTTAACAAATATATCAATATCAATATCCAAGAAATAATCTTTTCATTTCTCTTCGGACAGACCTAAATTTCTTTTTCGTATGGGTTTAAAACCAGTGCTGAAGCCGGTACAGGTATATGGCAGAGACAGTAAAGTACTGGTATCGGATTGCGTGTTTGAACACAGACGATCCAGTAGAACAGTGTTATGTATTGCAGAGGAGTAACATGAGGACGAGAAGTTTGACTAAATAACACCGTATTAATATTTGTGTGGAGAGAGCAACAGAGTGTGTACTGGAGAGAAATAACAGGTGGTGAAAGACAGGTGTCATGGCCGACTACTGAAAGGAAAAATATGGTACCAAAAAGTCAAGAAAAAGGCTCACTAACATTAACACTACATCGAGAAATTAATTTCAGTTGGGGTAAAAGATCAAATATAAAATGCTGTTCGAGGAAGCAAACAGGTGGAATAGGGGGGGGGGGGGGGGATTTTGAAGGGAATAAGAAGAATATGAAGGGGAAAAAGATCCTAAACACGTATACTGGACTCTTTGGGAACTAAAAAT
>Ga0123354_10004063_pt1 | contig 20555 bp, 8 predicted proteins | sample TergutLab28metaG_2_FD_97872 | JGI IMG/M metagenome (GOLD analysis project Ga0123354, IMG submission 97872) | Labiotermes labralis P4 segment gut microbial communities from Petit-Saut dam, French Guiana - Lab288 P4 | ecosystem: Host-associated > Arthropoda: Insects > Digestive system > Gut ...
AAACCTCTATCATTACAGCCTACACAACGCAACAAGTAGTCGATAGCTCCTGAAGATGGACGTATTAACGTCTGAAACATGTTGAGCAGTAGATAATAAAGCAAGTGTCATCTAGTTGGTCAATCGTTATTCAAAAAGTTACGTAATATACGCACATTTTGACAATTATGTTGCTGCCGTCAACTTGTGTTTGTTTAGAAAACTTACGAGAAGGATTGTTCGATTATTTCTAAAACTCTGCCCGAAAAACTTCTCGCTCAGTTGAGTAATCAGCTTTTTACGTTAGAAATGGACGCAAAAATGCGTGTAGCTTCTACAGATGTCTTTTTGTTTTGTCCAACCGTAACTAAATTTGGGGTCCCTTTACAAGGTTCAGTAAAAGTCTCAAACAGTAATTTTCATGAAAACGTTTCAAGCCTACATACGCGGCAGAACAAGCGAACTATCAGATTGACTTTCATACACGCTCCGCGGGTATACGAAAGCCCAAAGCCCTACAGAGCAGCCATGACTTTTCCTCTCCCCTTCCACAGACGTGCAGTGTGTACAGCGGATACAGTAGAGTTCATGCAACGTTCTGTGGTTTATTGAACCTTATTGGAGCCTGATCAAGCCACTAATGTTGTTAGCCAGTGTTACACCTGTCATTTTTTGTGACGTGAAGGAAGAGAACAGACATGCGTGTGTGGCAGCGCTTGTATGGCTCCACAAAGAAAGCGGGTAGCATTTACAGTGGCGGCTGAAGCTCCAAATAAGCCCAGTCAGCTTGTATTAGGCAAACTTCATCCACAGAGCATCATGTGTGTAAAGGCAGTGCCATTCTTCCCCACCAATACGTATCTCTTCGTCTTTCAAGAGTGCAGAAGTTGCAAAGCCAAGGCGTCGTAAATAAAATCCGTATAAAACTTAAAGGTAATGCATTTGGTAAAGATGGGTGACATTATTAACTGGAGTATTTAACCCTTATCCTGCTAACGTGGAGAATATGGTGAGCTCCTATTAATGCCAGCAAATGACAGATTGGATTTAATTTGGTGTTTAAAGGGTTAATGAATCTGCTGCTGCGACAAAGCGTATATACTTGTTAAATTTGAATTCATTAATATGAGTTCGTCTAAAGTAAGTCTGTCATTTAAAAACCGCCTTTTCGCCTGGTGTGCTATTGTGCCATTTTCAGTTTGTACTTATTTTTGTATCTTCAGAAAACATAATTAGATATCCTAATGAATTATCTGCCGATCCCAATGGCCGTGCGGTCTAACGCGCGGATCTTGGCGGCCCCTCGCTTGCTGGGATTGTGAGTTCGAATCCTGCCGGAGGCATGGCTGTCTCTTGAGAGTGTTGTGGGTCAGGCTGCTTACCCGTCGAGAGGAGTCCTATCGGAATATGGTGTGTCTGAGTGTGATCGTATAGCTTCGACAAAGAGGAGGCCTTGGCCCACTAGGGACTGTTATCCCAAGGAAAAGAATAAGAACATTCAATAGGAGATACTTGTTTTCACTGTTAGTTACGATCGTTTGCAACATCTTTCAACCTACTTGTGCCAAGATTTTCGATCGGCCATGCCATCGTCAGACGTGCGTTTCACATTCACGTACTGCATTGCGTATATATTGTTAAGATCACCCGTTATTTAAGACTGAAAAAGGAGTTAAATTAATTGGACTTAAATTAAATCAAGTAGTTAGTTTAACAAGTATAAGTCTATGCGGTAAGTAATATGACACACAACCTCAAATATAGTAAGGCCGTACCGAAATGCGTTGCGAAAGAAGATTGAAATAAATTGCAACATTGTAACATATACGGAGTACTTGCGAGAGCAACATGACACTAAATGTATAGTTCATAAAGAGTGTTTTTTTATGTGTTTCTTATATATCTGTCCTATTTGCTTTCTGTTGTATGTGTGTATTCTCTCTTTGCTTTTCTCTAGGGTGACATTTAATTAGAAATTTGTCTCAGCTGCCCTACTTTTGATATCGTTTTTATCTTCATAGATCATGTTCGGCTGTAGTAAAAGTGTTAGAACCGCTAATACGTTACACAATTTTAACTTTGTTTCCTTCAGTGCCTTTCGTTTTTGTATTCTGTTCATTGCCTCCTATATTTCTTGAAACCGATATCTTTTGTTAGGCGAATGCTCGTAACAGATACCAAGTCTAAATACCTGAAGCGTGAACCTCGTTCTGTTATCGAGTTTAGAAATAATTATTTCTAAGTGGGCTGAGTTGTCAGAAGGAACACAAATCACAATTGAGATAAATGTATAGAGAAGAGTTCCTAATATATTTCGATGTGTTATTGTAGCATTTTACAATAAGAACTGAGGAAAAGTAACTTATCATCTCAGAGAGGGTAGCTAGTCAATGGCCAAGAGTTGAAACTCGATCCTCCTGAACAGAAACCAAGAATATAAATCACCCCATCACAACGTTCGACGAAATGAATGAGATGGAATTTCGCGATATCAGATTTATAGGACGTCCAATAAACGTACTGTTTAGTATTCAACTGTATGTAGCTAACCAGTTCCGTCGTTTATTGTGTGTCAAGCGATGGATAGTCCTTATGAAATTTATTTTATTGAAATCGAAATTTTATTATATTGTTCACAAAACGTAGAATATGTCAGACGAACGTTTCGTAGAAAGGTCCTTGAATTTGTTCAATAGGAATTAATGCATTTTCATTTTTCTTGATATAAATCGCTTTAGTTCGTCTGTGTAGCTTCTGTCTTTTGTGCAAGAGATATTTGTTTTGAAATTGTGATAACTAACTGGCTATCCTGCCCGACCATTCCATAAATTTTGTCAACTGCTCCATGCTTCGCCCCTTTTCCACCATACAAAGCTGTCCATTAATTTTTTTGTCACATATGATTTTATATCAATATCCTCCACACCGCTGATAACCCATGAAAGAATCTATGCACCAGGCATCGTCCACATGAGCATAGGGTCAGCTGGAATGTGTTTGTTGCGTTATTTATATTACTACCAATCTGTGGAAGCAATCTGCTGCCTCTAAGACAATGTAGGAGATTCCCCCGAAACCAAATTACACGACGTCCTATCCCAAACGACCGTAAACTTAACACTGTCCTCAGTGACAACGTGAAGCCTAACACAATTGTAATCTGTTTGAGGCATGTTGAATACTGTACCTGTTAGGAAATTCAGGCTCCACATCCGGTATTTGGTCGATTTGTTAGTTTCTTACTCTATTAATGACAGTAGTCCATTATATGTGACATACTGTTCTATCTTACTGAAATCTTAGTGTATAAATTAGGCTGTATTAATCATCCGCAAGAGTCAAATGTATAAAGTCGTACGTGATTAGAAACAAAATTTTTGGGGTGTAATGAATTCCGTTAAGGTTCAGAGAAATTCACTTCACGTTTTCCGTTTTATTAAGATCCATTTTGACGTTTATCCTACTTCTCTTTCTCCATCATCAGAGTGTCAGATTTTCGTACTAAAATCCCAGTTTTCCGCTCCGAACACTATCCGGCCTGTAATACTGTAGGGTGTAATTACCCAAACTTCTTCCTTTCTGGGAAAGAAGAGCTTAAGTTGACTTCCTGGCATTTATGCTATTGACGTGTAATTGCTTATGACGTCAGACCTCTGCACCATGCTTGTAACTTTAATTTATATGATGCCTACTTTCGTGCCCTTCGAAAGAGAAATAAAACAGCAAATTATGTATAACGTAACACTGGGGCACATTCGTGCAACCATTTTTTCAGTGGTAAATCAATTAACGTTACATATTCTGAAGGTGTATTATAGCCTTAGGTATACAGCAGGCAATGCGCGCGCGCTTTATTGTCATCTGTGGCCTCGCCGACTTTACAATATTCGTCTAAATTATCTCATAAACGGCGCAATTTTCGAAGAAAGTTATTGGGCTTTAAATGTGTGATTTCATTTTCTCTACAACTTTTGTCTGAACCATTTCCATTGTAAAAAGAACTGAGCGAGATATGATCAAAAATGTATATTAGTCTTCATGTAAAGTACTCGTCATTCTTGTCAGATTTTAATGGTACTTAAACTTTCTCTACAGGTTTTAGAAAAATACTCAAATGTTAAACACCACAAAATTCCGTCCAATAGAAACCGTGTTGTTTCATGCGGACAGACGAACGGACATGACAGATTTTTAAGTAAGGCATCCCCATTGTGTTTGAATATACTATTAATAAAACTATATACAAAGTCTAAACACAACTTTATTAATAATTTATCATCAGCGACATGTAAGCCATCCTCAGGCTGAATACATAATTGTGGTACGAACTATACATTACAAGGAGCAGGCGCTGGCACGGTTGGTTGAGGTACTGCACTGCAAGCAGGAAGGTGGCAGGTTCGATTCCCAATAGTGTCACTGGAATTTTTTATTAAAAATCCTTCCGACCGCACTATGGCCCTGTGTTTGACTCAGCCTCTAACAGAAACGAGTACCAGGAATATTTCCTGGGGGATAAAGGTGGCCGGTGCGTAGGACTGACAACCTTATCACCTTCATGTGCCGATTGCCTTGAAATCTGGGAACCTTAACCTCCTGGAACCCTCAGGGCCTGTACAGGGATTGATTTACATTTACTATATATTAAAATGCCGTAAGATGTTTCGACGAGATTTCATCTTACATCACAACGGAAAGTTATTAGAAATAATATACATTGAATAGGTTTTAAAAAATTTGTGAAACCTGTAAATTAAAACCTTAACACTTAAATAATATTATAAAATAATGGTGGTAATTTCGAGAATAGATATAGAAGCCTAGTCTAAATGAAGAGACTTAAAAGCTGTTGGTAGCGCGTGTATGTATTTCACCGCAGAATTTTAATAATGTAATTTTTGATTTGCGTAAGTTTTGAAGCTGCACGAGAATTTTGTGGTACCTTACAGTGCAATCTGTGTTGCAACGCTGTGTCAGTGACCGTTAACTGATGTTGCTGCCCAGTGATTAATACTGCATCATTTTACGGAGGTCCTGTCATTATTTTTCAACTGCCAGGCCATCCAGTTGCCTGGTCTTCTGTGTTTTTTTTTTCCATAGCGTCATACGTCGTACGTTGAGATGGTGCTTCATCTCCTTCCCGTTTCCCATTCACATTAAACATTGCTCTGTACAGGTGCAACGCGCGCAATTCAAAGAGTGTCAGCAAATACGCCAAGAAACAAGAGAGACTGGCAGTATGTCTAATGGTATGTGACGCCGTACACTTTGACAGATGGTATCAATTTGTCTAAAGAATCTGATGCCGTCTTCCACCCCGAAGAGTTTTTAATTACCACCCTGAGGTTTTCTGTCTTTACGACGGGAGTTGTGATGCATTTCCCACCACAAATTCCACCCAAACGTTTCTGTATCGAACCCAAGTCTCTGCTCCAGAAGTCGTCTTTCTCTAGTCGCCTGAGCTATGACACGTCGAGTAGCAAGGAGTATGCAGTATAAATAACAGTAGGTGGTAGATAAATCGCTGTTACATAAGGTGCACGAGTTCCTAGCCACAGGGGAGCCACAAGTGATCGCCGCCGTAGCTCCTCGGCAACCGCAGCTCCAGGAAATAAATTACCACCGATGCCCTCATTCCGTGGGGGTCGAATTCCCGACCTGCGGGTTGAAACGTTAGCATGTTTCTTGTCAGATACTGTGCTGATTCCTTAATCTCAAGGTACTTATGCCATGGGAAAACACAAATGTCGAGGTTCAGGGCTATCTAACACAACAGGGAGATTTGGCATGCGCAAACGTCTAGTTGCGGACTGCAGGATGAACAGATTACATTACTGACGAGCAAACATTCAATTCGTATAAGTGTAGTTGTGATTACAGACACAACAAAAAGATTAAATTTGTGTAAAAGTTTAGCAAAAATTCTTGAAAAGCCAATAATGATTTAGCTGATTACGGAATTCCCCTTCTTCTGTGTAAACTGAACGTTTGTCATGTCATTATTCTCCTCTGGTCCCTCTTCGAGTCATCTGAATCGTCAGCCTCCTGACTTGTTTATTTACAAGCCATTTAAATATGATCCATCTGTATCTAAATATACCAAGTGTTTTTCAGTAACCCTTTCTGTATGATTTCTCATTTAAATGTTTACATATTGCCATATTCCCCTGTTCACGTCTTCCTTGCTCAAGCCTGACACCGACATTTCTTAGTTTCTCACTGTTTATGGCGTTCTCTCGAAACATGTAGTACATTAAAGTACGTCACGACTACCGCTCCATCTTATCTTGTTTTCAGTTTGTCACTTAGTCGTTCTAATGCACGAAATTCGATAATACTTCAGCAGTTAAGATGATAGGGTGTTGTTAGGCAAACAATCAACAGGACTGTACGCCTACAGTATCTGCCACTAAAGGCAGGCCTGTCGTTGTTCCTGGAACCTGTTAGATGCGGGGACAGTTAATACACTCTTATAATTAAAGTAAGTAGTTAACAATAACATTTATGGTATTTACATTCCTTTCGTCATTTGCCGGGCTTGCCCATTTGTAGCAGAAAATTCTATCATCTGTTTACATCTACTCCGTCCTTCATTTTATGCTTTTACTTCGTGCATAGTGAATGCGATTTCATACGCCGTGCGACGCAGGCACCATCCGCACCGCACACACGACCTACGCAGCGGCTCTCAAGACCACCACCCACCCAAAAACTCGGTGCAGGAAACCATATGTTGCAACTCTATATCTAATGCTCCTGATGATGGGCAAATGTACCCGAAACATGTCGAGCCAAGAATATATTAATAAATTACCTTGTTGCATCAAGTTGACATTTCAAGTTATGTTAAGGCGAATTCAAATGATAAGCCAAATGATACTATCAAGTTCAATATAAAAATTCAGTTCTCACTACTTGTATTATCAAAATAGTCTATTTCACAAAGTGCAAACATCTAATGCTGTGTGCGGAATGAAAGCTATTTGTGTTGGCTGTTATACGAAACGCATATATAAGTTGTTTTGTGTAGGCAAAAGCAGGGATAATAAACATGTGGTACACTTTCTTACCATTGCTGTTTAAAAGGTCACTTCATTGCTCTATGTTAGCTGCACGGACACTGTAAAGATTAAGTCATGTTATTCCATAACTTACGCGATCGCACCATGCCTTTACGCCAGTTACATGCGAATGTCTTCCCAGAACGAAGAATACTGACATATTATCAGCTTAGCATTAGTATTTCATGATAATATCTGACTGCCATAATTAGGCAAACGTTAACTTTGAGGGAGGACCGATCATTGTTTAACGTCATTATTTTTCAATTTATGTTTTGCATTTTTTATAGCTAAACAGCTCTAATGTGCCATGATCTCCTCATTGTTGGGGTTCCGCCATCACATTCAGACACATCACATTTGGCACGACTCCTCTGGAGGAGTGATCGCCCCATCGCAGGAGTTTCTACTTGACAACACATAACAATCACAAGAGACAGAAGTCCATGCCCCGACGGGATTCGAACTCGCTATCCCAGCAAGCAATCGGCGACAAAATCACACCTTAAACCACGCTGCCACTGGGAGGGACATATTTTTATAGGATATGTATGATAGAGTATTTCATTCCCAGACAGGTGACGAATAAACCTGACAGCATAAACGTAGCTGTTGAACTTAACTTATCTTGAAAAGCAAGTACGCTTACTCTGTACATTTCTGTGTAAAGATTCTAATTTATTACCCGTTGAAATCCTTGCTTTTTAAAAAACAAGATGTACTAAAATTATTTTATTTTGAACTTAAAATTAATGGGACTATCACATTGGACTGAAGTTGGGTAATTTTTCTCTTATACTAAATTCGATATTAATTTATGAGGGAAGGGTGCACTGTGCAAAGACAGACACAAAAGCTTTAATAGCGGCTAGTAAGGACTTTGTATAGAATTAAATGCTGAGGAAACGTATTATATATATATACATACATATATTAACGTCTTGTTAGCAGGCTTCAGGGGAGAACCACAATATAAATACAGCTAAAAATAGTCCGTAAATGTAACAGAGTTCAAATATATGTGAGAGACACTAACAAATAAAAATATGAAGGAAGGCAAGAAAAGTTAATATTGATGACTTAAATTAGTAGTTTAGAACACAGATATTTTAAATTGGAACTTTGAAAATTTATTGATATATTGAGACCAAGTTATAATATCCTTGAATCCTAAACTTCGGATCCTTATCATCAACGTTGAGAGCAGTTGACAATATCTGCTGATATATATATATATATTTATTTATTTATTTATATATATATATATATATATATTGTCTGGTGGCAGTAATTTTGTAGTTTATATTAGGGTATTTTATAGACTAGGAATTTCGTAGCTAAATTCCACTCAGTGCCAATTCGTGGTAACAATATAGTCGTACTCTTACACGGGGGACACTTCAATATTAATTTCTGGAACATTCACTACCTATAGTTGCGGAATAATTTTTCGACGTTTAGGTAATCGAAATCTTGAATATGAAATTACACAAAATTGTAATTTTCCATGTTGTTTTATTCTGACGTGAAACTTGGTGTCAGGCTGTCATATTAGAGTACTGAGGACATTATTTGTGCCAGAGAGGGAGAATGCTGCAAGTATTAAGAAACCATTTTGTGGCTGTGGTCTTTTCATACATTTTGTTTTCTACATACTTGTATTCAGTTACGGTAATTATTGGTATGAAGGATTCGAGCTGGAATTAAATGGCTTCAGAAACTTAGACGCATATCTGTAAATTCCCTTCTTCACCCGCCGCTAAGACACTTGTGTTTTTTACATGCCATCAGTCTGCACCAGCTATGTATACGAGAGGGGCTTTTTATTTTTGCACAAAGTATAAGCATTTGTCCTTATAAAATTCTCAACAATATACCAAACTTGCGTGTGCCGTTGGCACAAAAGGCGAAAAACACGACAAAAGAATGCGTACATGCATTGCAATAAATAAGGACAAACAGCAGTACAATATACGAAGAAGACTGCTTGTGTAAACCGTATTCTGGATTGGGAGACAAAAACGAGAATGCGGTAAAATCAGAACCCTGTTGTCGTTTAATAAGACGTAAGACGTGAAGGTTGTTAGTACATACAACTTACATGTTAAATATTTATGCATGTATATAACGAAGATTTCATTTATACATTTGAGTGTTACACCAAATGGAATGCTTCGAATGAAGGTTGTGAATGCATGTACATGCCATATGGTGTAGGTCACACAAAGCTCACTATGATCCGCCAGCAGGAAATACATAATTTTGCATCAGACACTGGTTTTATTGTTTGTGCATGGCGTGTTGTGTACGAAAGTGTGTTCAAATATGCCCGCATATGTGCTGCAGGATTTACAAAATTACGCTGTCAGAATAACAATAAGTTTCTAAGTGACCCGTAGGCTTACATCATACAAATGGTATGGTGCTGAATGATCTGTATCTAGGCTGTCTTCAGCCATCTTCTCGACTACACAATTTTCAATCGCGTATACAAAAAAGTTTTTGTGTTTTCAGGTTCATTACATTCACTCCTGAACACAACAGATGCATAAAGTTATTTAGAAATTAGGAACTGTAGACTAATGTGTTATGTCTAAGACCTCGCAAGCAGTGCAGTGGTATATTATGTTTCGTCTTCAGTTAATTTTCCGACAGATACATTAGCTATGTATTGATCAAAGGCATCTAATTTCATCCACCATTTCCAAATTTATGTTGCTTTTAAGTGAATGGAATTAGTCTAAACATTGTGTATTACAATAATTTCAGACGAATATATTTTTAATAGTGGATTATCATGAAATATTGCACTAGGAAATACTTGGCGTCCATTTCCTCTTACAGTACGTTTCCAGCAATCGTTTTACAAAGAAATAATAATTTTATATTTTTTCAGTTGGTACTGTTCTGCATGTGTAAATTCTTTCCGCGTGATTGGAACATGTTTTATGTTTTAAATCATTTCTAATCTACTGATTCTCAGCATATTAATAAAAATAATTACTACGCCTAAGGCTGTGCATCGTCAGGGCTGCTCATACTATACTTATCTCAGTATTCTTAGTACTGCGTCATCCTACTGGCACGACACTGTCGAAGAGCGACAAGTGAAATGACGTCTTTGGCGCGGTACGCCAGAAATGGCTGGTATTGCCTGAATTGCCCAGTACTACAAATTGTACTTGTGGGTGTGGGTCTGTTATGGACCGCATTTGCAAGTACCATCATCATGAATTTTGCATTGTGAGAAAAACTAATATACGAGGAAAAATAGTAAATTGTAATTATACAAACACATCAGCAGCCATGAGCGTTGTGAATTATAACCGAAGATAAAATTAAAAAACAAACTCAAAACAGAACAACTAAAGTACTCTAATTTATGCAGTAAGCAAAGTACATGGCCCTCTACATGTTAAACGTAAATATACGCTTTACAAAATATAGTTATATGACTTTTTGAAACTTTAAGGGTATTACGATAATGAAATTAGTTTCGTGCATAGAACGAAAGAGCACACGAACTTGCATAAGATCGGGCGTCTTAAATTATGTATTGAGAAATATTCCAAAGGTACAAAACCGATTTACTTGGAAGTTCCTTTAATTGGAGAAATGTAAAATTACGTACCGCTGTTGTGGATCTATGATCTGTGCTGGCTCGCAACAAAATGAATGTGTATATGTATATATAATTGTAGCTTACTTCATTTGTTGTGATGAAAATTCATGAGGCTGCCGTCTCAGTCGAGGAAGGGCTTCTGTAACGTGAAGCTGCTGTGGCGGAAAAATCTCCGTCCATTACACATAATGAATACTGATTGTGCGCTTGCATAAAAACAGCCAGCTGCCTGTGAAATTCTGCCCGCTCTCCATTGCTTAAAAGGCCAATAGCTCGATGGATGCTCCCTGAAACCCAACTGCAGAATATGAATAAATACTACATACGTCATGTTCCTCAGAAGAGGGTGCTGTTACATACCATAGCCATTGGATTCCCTTCAAAGGCTTAAAAAGTACTGATGTGAATTGTACTGTGACTAATGTGTAACGGACACAGCACACAAAGAGAAAGAAATAATGGACATATAGAAATAATAACAGTGGAAAAGGTAAAATATAGACAAAAAAATGAAGATGGGTGCGAAGAAAGAGAACAGAAAGAAAGAAAGAAAGTGAGGAAAAATATACACGATGTAAAGAAAAAAGTGAAGAAATGGAGACAGACGGAAATTGGGTGAAAAGAAGGATGAGAAAACGGGTTGCGTGAAGCAAGGAAAAAATGAAGATTGGAATATGTGTAAGAAACGTACAGATAAGATAAAAAGTAAGAAAGGACGATATGAAATCAGAGCTGTTAATACTTTGGGCTGAAAAGGTCAGCGTTGCTGCAATTTGTAACTTAGGTGAAGCATTCATGACAATATATAAAAAACGCTCTTCATTATCGTTACACATATGTGATGCATGTATACTGAAGCACACAATCTTTCTTAACCACGTCCTTCTGGGTATCGGAATGAAACACGTCGTTCCTGCAGCAGTGCGCTCTGTATTTCCACTTCAGATAATTACTGTACAACGAAGATCGAATAAAGAATGCAAATGTACTTTGTATAACTACTTAGAGCACACACACACACACACACACACGGGTACGCGCAGAATATTGCTACTATGATTAGTAAATAAGAAATTAGAAGAATGTGGGAGGAGACAATCGTGTCTTCTTTTGCAGTATTATCCAATATACTTGTTGAGAGAAACTCATTAAGAAGATTTAACCAACATAGTCGGTGTCCCGACCAAGATTCGAATCAACACCCCTCGAATGAGGCACTTTTAACCATAAAATTACCACCTGTATCGAATGCTTAGCTACGGAATGAACCAGGTAAGGCCGATGATGCAGAATATTGCAAGATCGTTTAATATTTCCTCAGCCCATCAATATTGTTAAGGCTACTGACTTCAGTGGTTCTTCATTGAACCCACAGAGCTGGTCACTGAACTGTGTTCCATTCTAGTTCTACTCAGCTGAACCACCGTTTTTCTCTAATAACCTCCTTAAACCTGTGTTCTCATCTAATCTTTTTTCTCTCAAGGGGTCTCTGAAAACTGCCTTTCCCAACCAAAATGTTTAAAACATTTTATAAAAAACAAACTTTTCCTCAAGGGGGTTGGTCATATTGTGAAAGTGTTGATTTGGGTTGTTGTACACACAAGTTTTTAAAGCAGACAGTCTCCAAACCCCTCTGTATAATTTCTTAAGAGTCAAAACTTAGGACTAGAAGGTAATTCGATATATCGACCGTAATGGTGCAACATTTCTTTACAACTTTCATAATGATACCCTAAAGGGAAATTTCAGGAAGTAATCTTGCAATATAGTTAAAGTCACTTTTCTCATTTTAATGAAATTGTTTAACACACCAGGGGGTCTCATACTCGCTTACATATAGATATATGAGGTAAAGGTAGTACCATTTTATCGATGCTAAAATCGATACAGATGTCAGTTACACCTCGCCTTACTTTCTTTTTCACTAAACTTTCATCACCGAAATTCCTTTTTCAGGCTTTCTTTAAAGATGAAAGGACTAATACCATCTACATTAATGAGATTCTTATACAAAGTAAGAGAGTCAATTTAGACTACCTGCTACACTCGCATGCAAAGTAGGTTGCAGCACCAACTCTTACCCAGGTATGATATGACGAGTCTTGTACAAAAACAACACCTTTAGCCTGTATTTTGGGACGGAGTTATTAATTTATTGCTACGTCACGTTTTAAAGTTCCGGCAGTTTCAGAAAATTATACATGCGTGTAACAGTTTCGGATTTGTCAAAAGATTCCCGGAGTATATCCTAACGATGCCTTCCCGAACATTTTATTATAGCCTACTGTAAGGAAATAGTGAAACTGCGAAACAACTGCAAATCGAAACTTTGGTTTCATGATGGTGGCAAATTAAACATATACCACGTGCTAAAATTGAAAACAGGAGATGGAGTAATCCTCGTAATTTATATTGCCTCGTCACAAAATATCTTGGTTTTATGTACAATGGCCTTAGTTTATTTTTACTACAACCATAGCTTAGAACACGCACCAGATAATTTTTTCCCTGAATGGTGTTTCTGAGGGTTTCCTTATCCCTCATGGGGTGTTACACCTTAAATTAGGTGACGAACGATTCCTTCCACACACTATTTCATTATTGGTTCTTCGGCGACATATAATATCAGATGTAGAAATTGTGTGTACGCATTAAAGTAGCCGGAGGAGGCGATGGTGCTAAGACCTAATACCTGCATAATAATAGTACAGTAATGCCTGAAGTAAACTGTTTTTCCTCAGCAACCTCAGGGTAATTTCAAAATTTTAATTTAACTCTGACCTAAGTACCTGTCATACGTTGCATTTTGTTGTGGCTTTTATGCCTATGGAAAATTATATGTTTTCAAGCTGTTCTAAAATTATCATTTAATGCAATAGTTTTTTAAGTTAATTATGCGTAGTTAAAATAAGCTAACAACAGAAGATTTAATTCCACAGATGTGTATTACAAGACGTCATACTCCCTTTCTCACAACATCGGGTAATCCTCAATCCTGTTCTATATTAGGGAAGTCCTGGACTCAGATCTCGGCTTGTTTACTCACTATCCTGTTTGGAGTCTTATGTGGTTTCCTACGGTCCATCCTGGCAATTCGTACCATAAATTAGGCCGTGGCAGCTTCTTTCCCAATCCTGTCCCATTTATCATTCACAATGAAACCTAATATTCAGCACTATGACTTGAGCAGTTGAAACCATCGATAAATAGACCAAAATCTCAACATACAAAACAATTCTGTTTATAAAATTTGTAGAGGAACATATAGGCTTCTGAATTCATGCTGTTGTTAAATAATTCACGAAAAGAAACGTGAGCGCATATTAAACGCAATTGTTATATACAATGTCGCAGATTAAAGATCATATCATGCCCTAATTTTTTGTTGTTCTCTATAATATTACAGATCCGGGTCATCAACATTTTTTTAATGATTCGTTGTATGGAAGTTTTCGAGTGCCGTAACAGGTAAAGGGGAGAGCAAAATTAATATTTACTTTCTGTCGACTTCTATTATGACGGATATAAAAATAGCGATTTATTTAAATTTTTATAAAATATACAATTAATAAAGTTCTCATTCATTTAATGACAGTTGCCGGTATTTAAGTTTCATTGCTGTATGCTGAGAATTATTGCAGACTGCGACCGAATTTATGTGTAGAATATTTTGAACCTCACGCAAAACATTTATCGAGTGGCCGCCGGATAACGCACGGGGAGACTAACCATGGCTGTCACTATAAGCATTATAGTAAACTTTCTTTAGCTTTCTACGTACTAAAGTAATGAGGGAAAGAAACCGACAGAATTTAATAATGCTGGATAATCTGCAATTCCAAAATAGGAGACTATACCATATAAATGAGTTATTAATTACGTAAGCCTATAATTTGACATGTGAATTTGGAATTTCTCTCTCATTACAAGTGAATAAATTGGGCCCAAAAGACACGATTTAAAGTTTTGGTAATTGTGTGTTCACATTGTTTTATGGGTTTTAACACCACCCTGAAGGTAAAACCTACATATTATCCACAACATTGTTTCTTTCTACAAGTGTACACGTTGTCACAAAGCAAATGGTAACAATTTGAGCTGCCTGAGGGTGTCCATTGGACTCAGTACGGAGTCTCTGGGCAGTCCATTAGCTGAAAAGTTCTGCGTTCACGTAATGTGTACCCAGAGCACCTGGGATTTTATTTAAAACAAAATACATACATTTTTAAACGCTGTACATGACAACATACTTCATAGCTCGAGCACCCAACTTTTAATTTATGCAGCAGATTGAGAGTTTTTTGTGTATTTTTACTGTGGTACGAAAAATAATTGCTGCTTTCAGTTTATTAATCACAATACACAGGAAAGCGCTGTACACAGTAATTTATTTGTACGACACTCTACTTGAACGACGATTATGTTCGCGTGTTATTGTGCAAAATTTCATGTAATAATTTAAATTCCGTGTTCCAACAGCCTAAGAGGTAGCTGTGATTTTATACATGTGTTTTCTTTATTCTGTTTGAACACGACCGTAAGTCTAAAGCTGGAATGATACCCTCTTTTACGAATCGCTGGCCCTTATAACGCCACTGGCCTGTGTGCTATAACATGCCTTTGGTTTCCTGTTGATTTCCATTCTAACATGTTTTTTTAGCAACTTGTTCGGCAAAGCTGTATAAATCTGAAGATTGACGGAATTTTTAGTACTCACAAAATATCTGTGTTTTATTTATCTTACAATTTGCAATCTTAGAATATCCTTACGAATTTATATTGAACAGGTAAGTACCACATTTATTCATCCAACAACTTTTAGCGTTAAACAATAAATAGCCCATCTATACTCACAGAAATACCTTCAAAAGTAACGGAGACACGTATTTCTTTCCCAGTCAAAACCTCAAATCTTATTTTCTTTATTAAGAAATTTGTAGCAACTATATAAAAGAACAGAATAGAAATAGTTTTCTTTAGCCTTAATTTGAGGTAAAAGATAGTTAGAACATGTTTGAACATCTAATAATGCTGCATTTTTTAAAGGATATGATGCAATGTAAATTAACAGATGGTTACAAGCGTCTCGGAAGTGAGCAGTCTTGTACCAGATTGCACGGCGGTACATTTCTGAAGATTGCAGTCTTAAAATTCAGCCTAGTCCTTTGAGTTGTGAATGGATGTATATCTTATGGCGCTAGGGTACGGCGAAGGAGATTCTCGTGACAAACGGTAAGCCCGACTGGTCAAGTATCGGAGTATTTTTGGGCGTGTTAGCGTTCAGAAAATTCAAAACTTCACTGATGGAGTCAAAATGTGGCCTCATAGTTCGTAATAGTTTTCATTGTTCAGACACTGTTTAATGACTTCGCTCTAGTCCGTGCTATTGAAGAACAAGCCGCGCACTATCAGTATCCGTGCGCATGTAGCATGCTTCCAGGTGACATGTATCGTGACTACAGAACCCAAACTGTGCAACTCGAAAGTGTATCTTTTGTTGTTTACTTATTCCTGCGTCTCCCTGTCTTCGTCTTTCTTGTATTTAGTGAATTTCTATTCTTCCTGCCTTTGAATATCACGGTTACAGAGAACTAAGTTTTGCTCGGACAAAGAGCTTGGCTTGGCACTACAGCCATTCATTGATCACTCAGTCACTTCAATTTCTTGTCAAGTTTAAGACTGCTTGTAGCTAAACTTCATACTCACATAGGCATTCATGAGTGATCCTTAAGTAAGCTCGTGGGTAACTTGCCTTTTAACACGTAGTTTTTTTTATATTTTCTACTTTCTTTTAATTGCAATGGGCTGCAGCAGGTAGGGTAAGATTTTGGGTTATGTTGTTACTATGAGGAACATACTTAGTTCCTACTGTCAGGGGATTACGTTATTTCTTCCCTTTTTTCTTAATTTTAAACCTTACTTCCTACAAAATTTTGCTTTATATTCTTTTTTCTTCCTCTTCTTTACTTTTCTCTTTGCTGTTTCTCCTTTTCTGCAACTTTGCATTATTACTTGCATTTATATCTTTACTCACGTTTCCGTCCTTCTTATTCTCTTCCTTATTTTGCCATTCGCATTATACTCTCTGTTTCTAATCCCCATACGTGTGATGCAAATTTGCATTCTCATTTCAGTTACATTCATTTTTCCTTACTTTATTGTGGCCTTTTAAATAAAAGTTGCTCAAATTTAATTTTCAAATTTCTATTTCTTTAAGCGTAGAGAAGAAAATCAACTATATGCTACTACATGCTTTATTGCACTCATAATCCGCTCAACATGTTTCGGGCACTTATGTGCCCATAATCAGGAGCTCGAGACTCTACTTGTGTTATTACCGCATATGGTGCGTAATGCTGCAAGGATGAAAAGATATAATAATTGTTAGGTAGCGTTATGTGTATTCCGTCTTTCGTGGGAGTTACGCTATTGTATGTCTCTGGGCTATGAGGCGGGTAGAATGTGTGTGTGATGTCCGTGTTAGTGGAGTGCCCGTGGTTAAGTGGGTGCTAGGTGTATTATTAGAATGAAAAAGATTCACTGTACATAACCAAGGGTATGTACAGTGAATCGTTTTCATTCTAATAATACACCTAGCACCCACATAACCACGGGCACTCCACTAACACGAACATCACACACCTTCAACACATTTGACACACTCTAACTGCCTCATAGCCTAAGCCAGACAATAATATAACTCCCACAAACACGGAACACACATAACGCTACCTAACACTTATCATATCTTTTCATCCTTGCAGCATTACACACCATATGTGGTAATAACACAAGTACAGTCTCGAGCTCCTGATGATGGGCATACAACTGCCCGAAACATGTTGAGCAGATTATAAGTGCAATAAAGCATTCAGTAGCATCCAGTTGGTTTTCTTCTGTACACTTATACAAAGATGCACGGACAAATATACATCAAATTTATATTTCTTTCCCTGCACTGATCTATTTCTGCAGTCCTTTTCGAGGAGTACTTTTGAACGAAGCGGTTAAATACAAGAAGTGTGGATCTGTAGTGACCCAGGCAATCAAGCCAGCTTCCATCGCGGAACCACTTTTCGTACTCTGATCACAAAAGTGTTCTCTGGTGGTAGATAAATGGAAGCAAAGCTCTCTCTTTAGCCATTTGTAGGCGTCGCCCCACGGGGATCACTTCGTTGATGGGGAGGGTGCCTGTTCAGGAGTCACTTGTCTGAACAAATCGCCCACTGTGAAGACGTCACAGTACTGACAGGGACGTTCTTAGTGCTTTAGACGCGTTTTGTGTTAATTTCGCTTTTACAGCAGAGAAGGTAAAGGAAACTAAAACCCGTACTAAAGCCGAATGTGGAAAACGACTTTCTGACAAGTTCTGCAACTCACAAACCACAGTTATTCTTGACTATTTTAACAGTCACCCAGATTGTAAGAAAATTCCCCACCTTGTTTTGAAAACGGCACTTTATTGCCTTGTTCGTCAGAGCCCACGTTTTTATCCGTCAACATATTGAAATTTAACTTTATGTAGTTCCTCAGTAACGACGCATTGACTGATACGTCTATTAATAACAAGGCTATATCAATTGACAAGGTTAGTGGGGGTACGCCAATTATTGCAGTGACTGGCTGTGGGCCGGACGACCACAGTTCCATCTGAATAAGGTACTGAGACTTACCTCTTTTTGAGACCAGTTGTGGATTATAGCCAGTGGAACCGAGCGAGCACTTTCATAAATGGTAAAACGGTGTGATAGATGGCCACTTATTTCCTTCTACTGCTGAAATACAGGGATAGAGTATGTCAGTCGGTAACAGCATTATTCCACATGCCCTAATGGTTTGATGCCTGGTCATGTGCAGAGACAGCTTTACGTACACACTGCGTAGCCCCGAAAGAAGAATGCAGGTGACTGGGAGAGTTGTGGGAAAAGGCGGCCGTGGCATATTTCAAGTTTGTTTGGACATTAGCCCGCAGTGGCTTAGAATGTCAACGAGAACAACTGACAGTTCGCAGTAAAGTGACTCATTCAAGTATTTAACGTCTGCTACAATCTTACAGTCTTCCGGGATGTGACTCCGTGTAATTTGTTAGGTTTGTACTAATGTTTGGAGGAACCTGCTATCATCGCTTTGTCTTGTGGACCCAGAAAAATAAAGACGCTTTATTCTTGTAAACGTTTGGCACCTCTTTAACAAAGTGTAAAATGTGACACCCTGGAAGACTCTAATATGTTTAGAAATTTTTATAAGAATCACATCAGATATGTCAGAAGTGTTATCGAAATGTCATTCGGCTCAGTTGTATTACTAATGCACAGTCTATCCATGTTCTTTCAGTCGTACAAGCCAAATAGTGCCGTCACAATATTGTTATCCTTAGAATCACGAAAATTGAATGCAATATCTTTACATTGTTTCCGATTTTCAGAAGGGCATTGTTTTATTTGAGGGTTCCGTGTCTTCGCCGACTTAATTTTCTGATGCAAAAGTAGCATGGAGTTGACAAATAACTGTAACCTAATTACTCTGAGAAAATCTGACCTAGTTCCACTTTTACACCGTAAGTCTCACAGGGTCTAGCCCAGTGTCGAACTCGATCTCCGTGGTGAGAGGCCGGTGCCTCACCACCTGATCCGCTGCACGATCACTGAATTACGGATTTCACGTAATACGTATCTATAAATCAATTTGCTGCTTCACACTACATATTCAATCGTCTTGTCAAAGACCAATTCATAATCGGGAAGTAATCAGTGCCTTGACAGTACAACGAAACGTATAAATAAATAAATACCGATTTTTAATAAATCAGTTATCACTGCTTACCTAAAACAGGTATGATAAGTTCGTAGTGAATAGTTTTTGGAACATAATGAATAGTGGAAAAGTGTTTTGTTGTTGAGAGAATGAAATGTGTAAACAGAGGGACTTACCATCCCTTGTCACGTTAACTCTCCAGTGTTCCAGTGTGTCGGTTCTCGTGTTCTTTTGTCAGATTATCGCTCATCACGTGACGATGGGACAGTTTACGTTACGATCACTTTACACCAAGTGAAACCCTGATACTTCTGTCAGCTCTTCGGTATAGGCAATTCAGTGAGCGTTTCTAGTGTAATGAAACGGTGGTATCTGATTTCTCAGGCCACACTATTTATATTGGACATTGTATGGTTGTCTACCGACAAGCAACAAGTGTAATAGTGCTGATATCAGGTACCTTTCCACAAAGACACAACATTGTCATGGGGTTAATTTCTAAGTTTATTTAACGATTATTTCTCAGCCGTGTATATTATGTACCGTAAAAGACTAAACCTTCGAGGGATGAGGAAAGTTAGGGTTGACAAATTGCTATTAGGAACTGTTTGCTCCTTCTTGTCTCTCTGTCGGTGTGTCCTGATGGAGCAGCTTCCCTTCCACTGAACGCAGTTTTGTTAAATTTGATATTGGGGACTTTTGTTGAAATATGGCAGATACGTTCAGCATTGGTTGAAACCTGACACATAACAGAAATTTTACGCACATTCATATAGCATCTTGCTGCTTACGAGGCAATAAAGCAAAATTCAGGCGAAGATCGAAATATGAAATGGCGCACCACATAGATGCCTATGTTATGCCAGGTAATTAGTGCAAGAAAAAAAATAGCATTTATACTGTTGTATATTTATTGTTTTGTACTTGATTATAATCATGTAATTTTTAATTGCTTAACATGGCGCTACATAGAAGCGATTTCTTGTGTTGTTACTTAATAATCCAAAGCCGTAGTCTTTGTGTTGTTTACGGCAAGAATGGTCCCCCCCCCCCCCCCCCTTCCTCAACACACCCCGGGGGGGGGGGCCCCCCCCTATTCCGGGTTTTCGCCACCTATCTTCTGTTTACCACCCCCACAA
>Ga0123354_10004065_pt1 | contig 20553 bp, 17 predicted proteins | sample TergutLab28metaG_2_FD_97872 | JGI IMG/M metagenome (GOLD analysis project Ga0123354, IMG submission 97872) | Labiotermes labralis P4 segment gut microbial communities from Petit-Saut dam, French Guiana - Lab288 P4 | ecosystem: Host-associated > Arthropoda: Insects > Digestive system > Gut ...
ATTATGTAATTTTCTGTTTTTTATTGAGTGTTTGTGTTTTGACATGTTCCACATCCTTTTGGTTGTTGTGACCGTGTATGGATTAATGGAGTAAAAATAAATGAATGAATGAATGAATGAATATTGGGCCCTGGGCTGGATGGTCTCAGCACAGAAGTGGTACTTCAAAGAGACTCGCCATGGCACACTGGGGTTTAGATGGTGTTTCACTTGGTCATTAGAGCTGGTGTTGCTTGTTTGTGCTTATCCTGCACATTCTAGCTGTGTTGTGTCTTTGTGGGCTAGTGTACTTTTTGTGATTATAATGGAGTGGGCTGCTGATGAGTGCAGAGAGGACCAAATGTTGTGGGATATATGAAGTTAACACACAAAAGACTGATTTATGGGTATAAGTATAATAGAAGATGAACACCTATACACACATCTGAAACAAAAATTATCTGTTGGGAACATATCCAAAAGTACAACAGTTCAGAAGAGAAAATGAATAATGGGATCACGCACTTGTCTCCAATACTCATTGCTATAAAATTTTTATCAGTCATTTCTTAACACCAACCCCAGTGATCATGAAGAACCTTGCAGTGCATAGCATCTAAAGCCACTGAACAATCAGTCTGCACATTAAGAAACAGTCATCTTAAGTTTCACAAACATGATACTGGGTTGAAGGATGAGCATGAGTGCATCTTTGTAGGAACAACAGTTCCTGTGGTATATTCTTCGTGTCTGTAATCTTATCTTTGCAGTTACCTTACTTTCATTCAGACCTCTTAAAATGAAGGGACCTGGCGATCACAAAGTGAATGTGTTTAGTGCATAAGGGCAAATAGAATTTTGTGGTTGAATATTTTCCTTGTTCAGGGTGGGTTTTGTCTCATTTTCAATCACTGTGCTTTTTGAAACCAGAATGGAGTCTTATGAATATCCATAATGCCCTCTATCCATATTGGGTCATACTTTGCACACCGGTTTCATAGAAAGATTTTCAATATAGGGATTCTGATAATATACACACTGTTGGGAAAAGATAATATGTGCACATATATGCATGTAATTTTATTTATTGAATTATTTATGAAAAAAATTTTACGTATGTTATAGATACAGCAGGTGCAGTGCCCAAAAAGACAGCATACTTAGGCTCTATGCCTTCGACAGCTGGAATGGGACAGAGAGGTTAGTAGATAATTTGTCAGTTTTGTGCATATCAGGCTTAGAGTGGCTGTAAGAGAAATTTTTATTTGCTCCCACTAAACCTTAGAACATTTTGTAAATTAACTACACACCCTTGACAGTATCAGCATATGGTTGGTGATGCATAGTAGTTTTATGGTTTTTTAAAAAGTTACATATATTCATGATACCATTGAATGTTTTCTACTTAGGATTTAAGCAAAATCAGTGTTTGTATTTAGGCTTTATGAATATTAGATCTAATAGCTGAAGTATAGTAACCTTAACCTTTCTGTTTTATGTGAAATTTATTTTGATATTTAGAAATGGACAAGAATGTAAGTATGTTTTCTGTGACTTTATTTCATGTAACGAATTGTCATTTTAGTTGTCCCAAATGAGTGTGTGTGTGTGTGTATATATATATATATATATATACTTTTTTCTTTTTCCATGTGGTCTGCAGTCTGATGCAGTGGCTGGTATACTAATAGCATTACACAATAGATACAGTGTTTCCCTAAGGGGGGTTTTCAGTGAACCAGTAAAAAAGAACTTGTGAGGGGAAGTAAAAAATTAGTTTTTTTCCTCCCTGCTTTTGCATTTTGATCAAGAGTGATTTTTTCTAATATTTCAGTTTGAAGGACCAAAAAAATGTATTTTGTCAGAACAACTTGGTTACATGTTACTTAAAAAAAAATAATAACATGTAACTTATAGTGGACTATTTAATGGTACACGGTTTGTTTAAGCAGTATACTGCCTTGTACTATTCACTTTGCACTGTATGATCCATTGATTTTACATTGTGTTAAAGTGACTGAAATGTGGAGTGGGAATTTAGTTGTATGAACTACAATGCGATGCACACAGTTTTGGTGCACGCTACTGCTTGTAGGCCAGCAGTTGTTTAATTTACAGAGAAATCCAGAAATTTTGTGTGGAATAATTCCTTGGCAAATATTGAATTCATGATCTTTAGTAGGCACATGTCCTAACATCTTTACTCAGAATTCTGTGCAAAGGAGCTTATCTAGAGGGCACTGGATTGTTATGTGAAAACTTGTTACTCTCCCTGTTGTGTGAATTGTCAGTGTTGTATAAGATGTATGTGAGAGTTTGTTTGTTGTTGGACAGAAATCGGAAGTTTAAGTGGAGCTTAAGATGGTTGGATGTAAAGAGTTATATCCCACTCATGGAACAATACACTCATGCAGCTCAAAGACTGCTTATTGTCATGTAAAACTTCTTTGTAAGAAACTCTGTATAACATCTTACTCCATATTATTTCTGTATAAAAATTTTTTTGGTATGAGAAACGTCTGAAGATTTAGATCTCTTTTGCTTTGTATGGGTTTCACAGTATTTTCAAAGTTCAGCGTCAAAGCAGATGTATTTGGAGGAGAAACTGGGCTTGGATGGTTCCTAATGCTGTCCTTCAGTTGGTAATCCCTTTGAATGTTCAGCAGTATGCTGTGTCTTTAATGTTTTAAAGCTGTTGACCAACACATCCCCAGTATAAGAAGCAGTTCTTTTCTCTGATTTTTATTTCTTAGAGACTGTGAGTAAAAGCAGGCTGAAGCATTGTCACATTATTACTGTAGTGTGCAAAGAGATTTTATCCAGAATTATAATTAATCAGGAAGCAAATATTTTGTGTAATGTGTAAAATTCTTTGTTAAGTAGTGCTTTCTGACAATGATCTTAGAGCTACCAAAGGCATTGTTAAATATGCTCTGTGAACCTACATTATTACCTGACTCAGAAATTGTATTACATCCCCAAATATTATGTGTAATTTATTTATTGTTCCTTACTGAATTCAAATGTACTGTACTGCTTTGTCAGCTCTTCAGACATACTGGGGAGAGAAAGCTATGACTGTGGATACATTAAAACATCTTCATGGGTCATTGAAGACACGCCCACAAGAAGACGTAATTACAGATGAACCACATTCTTTAAAATCCAGCGTGAAATTAATGGAACACCAGAAACATGCATTAGCATGGCTTATTTGGAGAGAAAGCCATAAACCAAATGGTGGGATTCTTGGTAAGTTCTTTAACCCTTCAAAAACTCACATTTGTCTAATTTGTACAGTTATAAATGTTAAATTCCCATCTCACAGAAGGACACAGTTGATATAAATTATAAAAACCAATTGGTTGATGTAGTTTTAAGAAAACAGTTGCTGTTAGGCAGAGAAAGAAGCATGATGAATGAATTTATTGGGTGTTATAATGGTATAGAAGAATTTCTAAATGAGGAGGATGATTTTGAAATTTAATTACTAATAAACAGTATACAAGGTAATAAGAAAAGAGGTTAACAAGTTTATGGTATTATGGTAAGGAGCTAATGGTTGTGTTAAAAAATTTCACACTGAAGATGTCTAGGCCAAAAGACTTAACTGTTTCAGTAATGGTGAATGTGGCTGGTAGATTTTGGTAGAGGTTATTAAAAAAAAAATATATTTTGTTAAACTAGTTACAAAGGCTGCATGCTTTGGCGGGAGGGGACTTTGTTTGTGGTTTAGAGTTTGACTCAATTAAATATTAATATGAACTTACACAGATTTCATGAATCCACACATGAGTCAGGTGACTGTAGGCTCTGCAATAAGTCATACAGCACGTAACATACAAAAGGTAACACTAACGGCCTCTCATACAACTGCAAAATAGAATTGCTTTAAAGGCCACAGCTGACTCTCTGGAATCATTTGTCATAATTGTAATGCGTGCAATACTGATGAGGGAAATTAAAAAATGCCTTAAAAGATAATTTATAATATTTGGCCATTTTTTACTTTATCTCTGCTAAAATGAAGCATATATCTGGCTTTTGAAGTATACAGAAACAAAACAAATTCGGGTTGATCAGTTTCATCCTGTTGTGAAAATATTATGTATGAAAGTAATAAAACAACATATTTCTTTGACACAACTTTTTATTCATAAACTGATTAAATTTTTATAAGTAGTATTGACGACATGTTTCAGTATGTTTGAGGGCCATCTTCAAGTCTTGCAAAGGAGCACAGTCTTTATTTTCTGGTTTAAAGTGTTTATCAGAGCACAGAATGCAACTAATTGGGATACTACATATGAGATGAGATTACTTTTGATTTGATTTTTTCATTACAGTTTTCATACAATGCACAGATATTCTGTAGAGTTTTATGTCAGAGTTATGCATGTATATGTTTCAGCTGATGATATGGGATTGGGAAAAACACTTACCATGATTGCTTTAGTTCTGAAGGCCAAAGAAGAAATTGAGAATGAGGGCGTGTCTGAGGAAGATGCAGATGAAGAAAATGAAAATTCATGGTATTCAGAGAAACAGACATGTAAGTATTACTGCACTTTTCATAGACATTTCCACTTTTTACAGTTTTATCATCTCTACAACTCTCAAAACATATCTCTCCTCCCAGAGCTTACCAGTTTTTTTGCATGATCTTGCTTCCATTCATGCAATGCCTCTCGGACTTAACATCTTCATATTTAGCTTCTTGACTGTTTCCTTTTCCTTTTTTATATTCCAGTTCACCTTTGTCATCCTGTTTTTATTCTGTCTTGAAACTTGTCCATGCCTTCTTATTCTGCTATATATTAGTGTACTTTTCAAGTCCCTTCATCTTTAAATTATCTTCAGGTTCATATTTTATTCTGATCAATCTAGTTTCTCCTATGCTCTTAAAAATGCCATTTTTGTTGCTGTTAGTCTACTGATGTCCAGAAATCTAAGTATCATTATCTCATTCAAATGGTTTATACTGATTTTCATTTTTGCTTGTGTTACCTCCTACATTTCTTGACAGATGAAAAGGGAGGAACCCTGGTGATTTGCCCAGCAAGCCTTCTTAACCAGTGGGAAGGTGAAGTAAAGAAACGAGTTAAGCAAAATGTAATAGATTTAGAGGTCTACCATGGTATATCCCGAGAATCAAGACCTCGTCGGTAAGTGTTGTTCACTTTCTTTACCTATGCTTTATTGTCTGTTATGGGAATGGACTGAGTAAATGGAAATTTACATTGCTCCTTACCTTGCTGAAGTTAACTCATTTTCAGAATGGACTTGTAGTTTTATCCTGTGTGTGTCAGAGGCCTAATGTGCTGATAATTATAATTCTTGTGACTTTGTTAGACCGTTTAATGAATTTTAGGTGGGTGCTTATAGCTCTCAGTGCTGACACACGTCTCACCTATGCACATATACAGGCGTGCACACAAACACACACACACACAGTGGACTTGAATTTGTTTTTACAAAACTGTTACTTTTGATACATTAATTTGGTACAAATAACTACTTAATGAAAGCCTCAGGTTTTGTACAAGGAAGTTTTAAAAAGTAAGATAACAAACTTTGTGAAGTTGAGATCTTTATTATGACATCAGTTTGTACATGGCACATTAGTAGCAGATGATATACATCAGACTTCCATGTATTCCATATAGTCAGTACTGATGCTTAAGCCTTTGTCTGACCATGGTGCCAAGGTGTGTGTCCTGGTGTAGAAGAAAGAGGTGTCAAGTGTCTGTAGCTATCATGTTCTTGTCAGGATCTGTTGCAATTTGCTTGCCAGCCAGTTTGCTTCATTAGGAGTCCAAAGAAGTAGAAATCAACAGCATGAGACTGGGACTGTAGGGAGAGTGGTGCATAATCCAGGTTTAATCTTCTGTAAGAAGAGACTGCAGAAACTGCTGTCCGTGGTGGATGTATCATCAAATGTGTGAGTTCCGTACATGGAGCTTGACAGTTGTATGGGAGGTTCTTTGGCACCCAGAATATCCACACGCTTCTCTGTAAATTCAGTTGGTTTTGGAAAATACTGTGCTTACTACCCAGCGAATTGTTTAGATTTGGGCAGTATCAATCAGCTTATTGTATCTGTCTTGTCTGATAAGGGCATCTGCGTGATACACATTGTCATCCGTAGTGGACATGCTTGGGCATCTGAGTCGATGTTTGTCATCAGTAGGTGTCCTTCTGTTACTGAAATATTGCTTCATATTCATGCCTCTTTCCATGACATTACATGTGCTGAGTACATCACCATCTGGTACTGAATTGCACTGAGTCCCACCCTTCGCATGCAGCAGTTCAATCATGCTGTGTACTTTAACATTTGATCATATTTTCAGTAGGCCTACCTGCCACTGTCAAACTGATGGTACAGAAATACAACATGCTTACGGTGCCCTCTTATGGCTGTGTGATTACAGGTGGTCTTCAAATACTCATTACTTTGTGAAATCATGGTTGGATGATGCCATTTCAATGAGACATGCTCAGTGATGAATCCTGATCTGGAGATCAGATCTAATGGAAGGTTAATTGGAAAGCATCGTGTACCGTCCCTCTAAACCTGACCAACGGATCAGGGTTCACCACTTGTCACGGTGTTACCTTGTTTAATGACGTATTGTAATTTGAATCTTCAGAATGATTTGTCTTGAAATGGAATAAATGGAAAAGACTTATCTCTACGTAATGCCAAGTTTAAAGTTCCAAAGTAAAAAAGTAAAGTTCACCTTAGAACAGGCCATGAAGGCCAAGAGGGGGAGTAGAGGTACAGCTTTAGTGTTCCTTTAACCTGGTCACTAGATGGGGGTGGGTGGTCATTGCCATGCCCCAACTGCACTGCTCCCAGGAAAGAGACCCTGTACCCATTGTCTAGGAGTCTGGATGGGACCCAGGACTGGTCTGGACAGGTGTAGAAAATTTTGCCCCCAACAGATTCAATTCCTGGACCATGCAGCCTGTAGTGTGTTGCTATACTGACTGTGCTGTCCAGCCCTCAGTATAGTCCATGGTAAAGTTCCATGGTATAATCTGTAAATTGTGATGATCTTTTGTACACACTGTGGTTTCCATGAATCATAACACAGAGTGCCACAACATAAACGTCCACCACCAAGAATACTTCATACCTCATGTGACTCATCTGTATTGTGTATCTTAATGCAACTTTTGTAGACTGGCAAGACGTGACATGGTAGTAACAACATACAATATAGTTAGATCAGAAGGAGGAGTTGTGTCTGGCCAAAAGAAATCCTGCAGTGCTGTGGACCACTCAAAGCAAGTAAGTCTTTTAATAGTAAAAGATAGATTTATTGTCTCATTTTTTGGTTTGTTATCATCCTTGTATTGATGTAACGTTTATCTCACCATCTGTCTGTTTGGCTGATTACACTTATTAGCCTGGAACTTGGAATTAGACCATGAATGCATCCTTACAAATTGTGTGATATCAGGCTTTCACTGCAGTGTAAATGATGTCTTCGCTGTTCTGGGTTAATTGAAAGACTTGGTACCATCGACACAACAGCTGCTTGACCCGTGTAGATCTGACAGGTTATCCGAGAACAATGGTAACTAACGACCAATCAATTCTAAATAACATCCCAGAAGAGCCAAGTTCATATCCTTCCATATTGTTTCATATTCATTATATGCAAATCGTCATTATTCAAATTATAATCTAAGCTGCTGAAATTATTAAAGGAAGCAAAAATAAGTAGTGATTATGACTGTAACAATTATTTCTTATGTTAAACAAGTTTTTTTGACTGTGGTCACCAGTTACGTGAGTTTGATAGATGGTTAATTTTAATGCCGACTTAGGTCACTTGTGCGAAAGAACATCCAACATACGTTGTTGACAGTCCACTTCATTAGGCTACAGTAACATCCTCTATTGCTTCTGATTAGTCACTGTTTTATCATACCTTTTCTGATTTGTCACTGTGTTCCCTTAGCAGTTAATACAATCTCATAGTGTCCAAGTCAGCTGCATGCATTGTTAACCTTTCTTCTTTATCTAGAGTCTAATTAGAAGACGTTTCTGTTTCCTAGTCTTAATATGACATGCAGCACCTGATTTTGCAATAGTGATATGTATTTTATAGTACATGAAATATTTGCATTGTTTAACTGTGTGGACAGTGCAGATTCACGTGTTTTTTTTTTATTTTAGGGCACTTTGTTTGGTGTTAAATGGGAAAGAATTATATTGGATGAGGCCCATACAATTCGCAACCACAAGAATCAAACGGCAGTTGCAGTGTGCGCTTTAAAAGCCAAATACCGATGGGCTCTCACTGGGACTCCAATTCATAACAAAGAAATGGATTTATATTCATTGCTGAAGTTTCTGAGATGTTCTCCCTTTGATGATTTAATTGTGAGTAGGTTTTGTAGGAACTCTAAGACATCGTTCATTGAACATTAACATGCATACTTGTTTTTTGTAGACAGTGAGCATTTCAGTATTTGGTTAAATAGGAATTAAAAGAGGCATAAGTACTATGTTGTCATTAATCAAAGATAATTTGTGTACTTATGCTAATGTTATTAATAACTACACTGTAGAGAAATACAAATGTAAAATTTCCCCAAAGTGACAGGTTCCTTTGCTGTTAAACGATAATACAGATAAGAAGTTTTCTGTGATGAAGTTTGTTGCTTTGAAGCCGCGTTACTATTCAGAGTCACAGGTATTACTGATTCAATAGTGAAAAGAGTAAGAGAGTCTTAATGTATTAACACAGCAATTTGCTGGAGAAGGAATCATGCAACAGACAAACTATCTTCTCAGAAACAATGTGGATTTATATTTCATCATAACCCTTTATTGTTCAGTTAAATGAAACATACGAATCTTCTGTACCTCACAGGAAAAACAGCATCCTCTGAAATGACAAACTGGTTATTGCTGTACAGAGAAGTTTGACATTCAGGTGACTGTGCATCGTGATAAATTCTTATAATAAAACCAACTAGATGCACTAATTTCTGAAATTTATTTTTGGAATATAACTCTACATGTTTCGGACAGTTTGTGTGTCCATCATCATGGCTTTTTCACTGTACACACAGCAATGGTATATGTCATACTGGAGTTTTTCACTTTACACACATCAATGGTTTATGTCATACTGAAATTTCAGTATGACATATACCATTGCTGGGTGTACAGTGAAAAACTCCTGATGTTGGACAGAGGAACTGGGCAAAAAAAGTAGAGTTTTATTCCAAAAATAAATTTGAGAAATTAGTACATCTAGTTGGTTTTATTATAAGAATAGAGAAGTATTTGCTGTTATTCTAAGAGTCATGTGGAACCCATATATATGCTCTGTGTGTTTAATTTGATGGTGTTTATTGTCAGAGCACCCAATAAGGAAAGGTATCATTGTGCGTTGAAGAGATGAACAAAACCAAAAATTGACAAGATATGTTTTGTGGCTTGTTGGTTAATTTTGTATATGATTAGTTACATATGCATCAAAATTTTAGGGAGCAAATTTTTTACGCATTCCATCTAAGAAGTTTTTGTCAGTTGGTTGTTCCAACTCATTAAGAGGAAAGTACATGGTGAGTAGCGTGCACCACATAAAAGTAAGTCTCTTTGTGATTATTTAGACAAGAACCAGTTCAACTGGAAACAGGAGACTAAAAAATCCATGAACATGGTTAAGACACTTGTATACACAGTGTGCACCCTTTAATTGCCTAATAATACTGATTATGCATTCTTTGCACAACGTGCAAAAAGTGGGAATGGCCATATCTATTATGATTTATGTGCATCTGTGTACATGCTTCAGTTCAGGCTCTGTAAGATGTAAGAAAAGAACCTTCATAGGGTCGGTCCTCAGTATGTCTGTATGTTTCCAATAGAGAATTCCTGGACATATTTTGACATGTTCTGTGTATGTTATTGCTATTACAGTCCACCCCAGATTCATAAGTTGTATTTTCCTGCATTTCATAACAGCACTGTGGAGGAAATATGGGTGTATGCAGGGTGGGCACTGCAGTATCACAATTACTAAAGTGTGGTAATCATAGTAATCATAGTAACTGTGGTAAGGATAGGAAGGTAATTAAACACAGTAATGAATTTTATATTGCACTAAAATGTGAGTTTGGAATGCTCATGAAAACTGTGTACATGGATTGATTACACCTTTACATTATTATTATCATCATCATCATCCTTGGTATCACCTTTATCAAGGGTATTTACAATTATATACCTGAAACAAACCACGTTTCTAGGGTATATAGTGTTGCAGCTGTTCTGTATTTATAATTCGTGCTACATGTAATGTTATCTTGCCCATGAAATATGTTTTGTGCTTTTACATTAGCACTTTCTGCAGTATGTGCGCGGTGCCCAATACAGTTGTTTTTTGCAGTTCCTTAATTTCGTGCTCTCCAGGCATGATGCTCAGGTCTTGTCTGAGTTATTTTGAAATGGTTCCAGTCTCCCCTATTATGTAATACCAGAATCACTTTTGCTTTAACATTCCAATTGCGTTGAATTTCTATTATGAGGTTTTAATATTTTAAAATCATCTCGGCTTCTTTCTTTATCACATTTCTGTGTCCCGGAATTCCAACAGCCATTAACATGCATGTTCCTTGTTTATTATCATGGATTATGGTATCCAGTTACTATTATGAATAGTTGTCAGTTTGCACTTGTTGGTTCCATCATATGGTAACCCTGCCTTCATGACTTGTTTCGAATGATTTTGGTATGTGGTCATACCAGTGTTTGTTGTCTAATTTTACCCCTATTTCGTTGCATATGTAAAAGTTTAGTTGAGCACACTATCATGTTGTTTTGTTTTGTTTTGTTTTGTTGTGGTGGTTGTCGTCTCATGGTCATCATTGTCATTGTAGTTGTTGTTCTGAATATGTAGATAGTGATGTCTAGTTTGTTTCTACATTTCAGGCTCCCATTTTCACATCCACATTTATGGTTTGGCTATAATCTTCAGAACATAGTATATATAACAATATCATCTACCCACATTGGAAAACATATTAATTGATGGAATAGTCAGATTTAACATGTGTATTTAATGAAGAGAATGGTTAGATTTCACCAATGTAGCACTTGCCAGTTTTCTTACCCATCAGTCATATTAGTGATTAACTTCAGTATTTGAACTTTCACATTTATTTTGTAGGTGTGGCGTCGCTGGGTTGATAATAAGAGTGCTGGAGGAATGCAGCGACTAAATACCGTGATGAATTCTATAATGTTACGTAGAACAAAAGAACAGCTACAAAGCAATGGAACACTATCATGTCTGCCAGAAAAGTTTGTTTATGATATCAGTGTGAAACTTGATGCCGAAGAATTCAGAGTGTACCAAACAGTTCTGAACTTCTCTAGGTAACTATGCGATGATAATTGTTGGACTGACTTCTCTTGTTATGTTAATTTATGAGACTTGTTAAGTGCTTACCATTCTGTGTAATGTCATTAGTGACTCATGGTGAATTTTATGACGAACTTCTAACCATTCTTTTCATAAAAATATTGGTATTTTAGAAACAAATGGTGCCTTGGTAAACAAACATTCAAAATTGAAGATTCAAGTCTTCAGGGGTGTGACACAATGTCAGTCGATAAATAGGTATTGATGTTCCAGTGGAGCTTGCTTCCTTCATTCTCAGTTTGTGAGCAGTCCTCAAAGGGTGGCTGCACCAGGAAAATTGTTATGTTATATCTGTAAGGATGATTGGTGTAGTGAGTGTAGTGCAAGGGGCTACAGGAGGAACAGGTAGGAAAGTTCAGCAGAGCTGGCTGGGATTGAGTGTATGGGATGGAAACAAAGTAATGTGTATTTTATTTTATTTTTTTTTTTTTTAATGTGTTGGTAGAAACCAGAAGTTAGTTGACCATGATTCAGTCATAAATCATGTTACTCGAATAATTTTGAATGTGATGGGCATCAAGGACATCAGAATAAAGAATAAAAGTATACTTATTAACTTGGAATCATAAAAATTAAATATCAAACAAAGGAACAAATTAATTCATGGAGGAGTAACGTGGGTTCCCACTGCAAGTGATTGTGATATTTTGTTTGTGAGAGGGACTGACTTCCGAAACAACCACATTTTTTTGGACTTATCCATCATTTACTTGTAACTAAAACACAAAGTTTCAGAAGCAGAGCTGGCTTCCAAAAGATTCTATTTTAGTTATAATTTGATGATGGATAAAATCCAGAGAAAGGAGATTGTTTCAGAATACAGTCTACCATTGTCAATTCTTTGTAGATTGAAACAGTGGCATTTCATTTTTGGAATGTTGTACTTCTGTGTTGTACGTTATAATTTGTGTGTGTGTGTTTTTTTTAGAACTTTATTTGCACAATACTTGGCACAGAAAATGGAGAAGCTTGAAGTGAAAAGTGGTCATTCCAAGAACCCAACCTATTTGCAAAATGGTGAGAGATACATAAGTTAAATAACTGAAGTAAACTAAGGAAAGGTTTTAAGTATAAACAGGTTGACCGAGGAAGGGAGGAGCACATAACAGAATGAGAACCAACAGAAGACTTTCTGTATGGAGTAGCCTTCTTAGAATTTCATGCAGTTATGCAGTCCTTGAAAGCATTACACAGGTTACTGACAGTCGTGTTGGCAGACAGTGACAGGTTAGAAATTATGAAAATGTTTCAATCTTTTACTATTGATTTCTTTAGCCACAGTTATGTTACTCCAAATGTCAGAATATTTTTTTTTGTACCTGAAAATTTAAATTCTTGATATTTTCAAAGTAGCTGATGTTAGTGAGGGTGGGAAGTAAACATACTTTATCTTGCGTCGGACTTCCAACTCTATTAGTGCACTACATACCAGTCACGATAATAATTCTGGTGATTAATGCACCATTTATTACATAATGGACACAAGTTATTGTGTCCTTTGGCATATAATATCATTTCTGTGCTTTTTTATACATTTATTGATGTTGTCTGCAGTTGAAACTCTGTAGCACAGAATGATGGATGATAATAATTAAGAAAGGCCAAATGTAAGGTATCAACTGTTATTTGCCTGGAGGGACCAAGGAAAATTAAAACTGGAAGGCGTTTGTTGCCCTGTGTTAACAAGTCTTTTAATGTTATCATTTTGTCTTTGAAAAGGCCTTGCTTACAAGTTTGTAAATATACATCTGGAAGGGTGCACAAATCCAGGGTAACAGGTGACCACAACAATAAATTTTTTGTGATGGCGCCTAATATTTGGGGGTCCTCAGTACAGAACTTGGTTCATGTCACTCTTCTGCCACCTTGAATTTTGACATGGTGCCAGCCCATCAGTTTACATTGTGATGGGCAATAAATTCAGGCATTTTCCAAATCTTGTTGGCCGAAAGCAGTGTTGAGTGTATTACACGCTAACATATTGTTGTTCTGTTGTTTGGAGACTAGTGATGAAAGTGTTGGGAAATGTATGAGGGAGAGTCAAATGAAAACCTTAAAAGTGCAATAAAAATTTGAAATACAGCTCGATTGTCTTGTAAGTTGACAACAATGATACTCATGGTTTGAAGGGTGGCCAACAGGTGACAGTACAAAGCAGGAAAGCAACACGACAGTGCAGTAGTAGTGTAAAGATGGCGGCCCTGCTTGCAACATGCAATTTAAGGTTTTCATGTGACTCACCCTCGTACATATAGTGTTACTGTTCTGGTGCGTTCAGTTTCGTTTGTTTAAATCCATAAAAAAATCTGAAAGTTTTGGTGGGGAAAAAAATATGTTGTGCATGAAGTTTTATGCTTCCCTGTGACTGGTACACATTGTTTCACCTCTAATTATATGCAGTTCCATGGATGTTGTATGTTCACATAGTGATGTTTGTGCATATTTTTCAAAGTGTCTCTGTGTCTTTTAACATTGCTGCAGTTGTCTGTCTGTATGTAATATGGTAAGTTTGCAGCATTAATTTTGATAATGTGATGCTGGAAGTATTTACAAGAATGTATTAGTCACACTGAACTTGAGACAACATTTGACAGGTAACTTCTTTTACATAAAATGAATTCAGTGAAAAAAGCTCATATTGTACATTTCATACCATTACCCATCCAGTTGTGTATGTATAAATGGTAAAGTTCACCCTAGAAGAGGCCATAAAGGCCCAGAGGGGGAGTACAGGTATAGCTGTACTCTTTCTTTAACCTTGGCACTAGATGTGTTTGGGTAATTTTGTTCAAACACATTTTTGAAAAATTGTACTTGTTATATGGCATTGTAAATGTGTTTCTTTTTTTCTGACTGTATCTCTGTGACATGTAATTGATAGCCAGGTGAATAATACAGTTTTTATTTATAGATAAATCATTTCCGTATGAGATGAATGAAGAAATCCGTGCTCTGCATCAAAAGATGAACAGCATGGGTGATGTAAAAACATTTCATATACTGGTTCTTCTTGTTCGGTTACGGCAGATTTGCTGTCACCCTGGACTGATTGAGGGTGTAAGTAATTTTGTGTATGTGTGTGTGTGTATACACACACACACACACACATGTACATTCTGGTACGTAGTAGAATCTGGTCTTATGGAATTGTGCGTAGGACTGTTGAGTTGCTGTACCTGGACTCGTCCACAGGAAGTAGCAGAGGGATGATGGGTTAATTGATTAGAAACAGCTATGGAATGCAGATTAGTCTGTATTACTTGCTATTAACTGAATGAAAACATTATTCTTCATAAAATAAACATATTGTTCAATGACACTGTGTAAGATGGGAATTTGTAGAGTTTTCCATAGTCAGGAATTTGAACTATTGTACAGTTTGTGGTAATGCTTGTCACAAGAGGCATTAAATGGAACAAGAATGATCTACTGAGGTAACAACACAGTCCCATGTTTTTAGAGAGGCATTGCTGCAGGCATGTTTATCCCCTTCATTTACCCATGTTATTATCCCCACTTCTATCATTCAACAAGCAGTAAGCAAGCTGCATGTGACCAGTGTTCACAGCTAGCTACCAGTGGACAGGGTGTCATATCCTAGCAGACAGGAATCCTAATAGTCCCAAATTGTGGGATCTTCAGTTCACACTAGTGATAGATTATGTCATGGTTGAACTTCATTAAATATTTTGTGACAGTAGCAATACGAGAATTAAAACATACTAAAGAAATATTCTTCCACTTATGTCTAATGGATATTAAGTGTGAGTGAAAAGTTAAAGTTTTTATTTACAGTATTAGCAAATAACAAATTTGTTAATAATTATCAGTTGCATTGATTAATTTCAGCATGAACATTGGTAAGTCATAGCATTGTTTTGTAGTTAAGCAGATATTTATATTATTTAATTGATCTTATTGCAGATGCTAGACAAAGAAAGTTGTGAAAACGATGGAATAGAAGATGAAACTGGACTGGATGTTGACCTTCTTTCACAGCTTGGAAAAATGGGCCTTGATGACACAAAGGAGAGTGAACCAGTGGATGCTGATGGATTAGTTAAGAAAAAAGTTCTAGATCATAAGAATCCTGTTTTCAAGAAGGACAGACTCAGTTCTAAAGTATGTGTTTGAACAGGGATTTCCATAAGTAACATTCACTAGGTCATAAAAATTAAATAACAAGTCATTACACTGTTAAAATCTATCTAATTTGTACCACTTAAATAACATTTACCAACTTGATCCCCGAGCATTTTGACACATTTGCACCATTGTGGCGTGAGTTGAATAATTTGTGTTTGGTGGAACATGGACTCTTAATCCAAGTTCTTCAAAGACAATGTCCTGTACAGTTCTGATGGACAGCTCCAGTGCAGAAGGTAAATTTTAAATATTGACATGGTTTTTCAAAACCAGTTCATGTATACATGGTGCATACATGTGTCCTTGTTGTGCTGGGCTGGCCACTACAATCATCATCATGAACATCTGTTTGGTTTTCACACTGTGTGCCATTGTCTGACATACTGCACTGTCATTATGCTATGACCATACACTGTCAATTGACAGTAAATTTTTTGGGGGAAAACATGTTTTGCCCATAAGAACCAAATCATGCTATGAACTTCTTTTGTTGTTGCTGTTGCAGTCAACTTGTTCCATGACCAGAACTGGCACCATCTGGTGTATGTTGCTCCTACTACAAGTGCTTTGTCCTAACAAAACAAAATACTGGATTAACAGTAAAGTGATGGGCTGTGGAACCATTGTTTCTGAATATGACTCATAAAAGGGGTGTAAATTGAGGGTACCTGGTAATTACATAATTGTTATCACAAGTAAGAGCATTTATGTAACTTACAGGAAGGGTTCAATTGTTAGAATGGCAGCGAATGTAAAGATGTGCAGTGAAATTAATTATTCATTAATGTTATTAACACTTATAGTTCATAAGCATTGCAGTGTACAGTAAAGCCTCTGTTTAATGTTTAGTTGAAGGTTTTTCTGCATGTAATGCTTGAATATCATTGATCCCAAGTTAATAGTTTCAGTGCTAAATTCCCTTAAGGTTTTCCTTAAGTTAGTGATTTACATCCACCAATCGTGCAATAAACCTTCAATAACAGTGTATACAACTGTTATATAGAGACATTTTGTCCATCAAACTAGCAGACAGTTAAGTGGGTACATACCATTGAAAGACTGATATCTGTAGTTATCACAGAGTAACTTTTGTAACTTACGTAAATTTGAAGTAGAAATGTTTTCCTTATAGTCACTGAGAGTGTCATACATCACATGAATTTGTTGTCCATTGTACATGGAACATCTGTTGGCAGACTATAACTGCAATGTTTCCTGAAAAAAATCTTTCATCGGAGACTCATGACCATGCAAATCATCTTCTGTAATGGGCACATTTTAAGCCTAATTTAACCCTTTAAACACCGAGTTAAATCCCAACTGTAAGTCCCAGCTCACTGAATTATTCTGCCGGGTATTTAAATTTTGCGCATAGTTTTCATAAAACCTGAATATTTCAAGAACTAAGCGGGATAAATTTGTGAATCAAAAAGCATTTTGTGGGGAAAGAAACAGACATTGCCCAGTATGCCTTCAAATGCTGTAATATCCTTATAGGGTAATGGAGAAGAATTGTTTCTGAAAGATAAGTTGGTCTTTGTGTGGTAATCCTGAAAACAGTTTCGGTCAACACAAAGCACTACTTCACACTTGACACATCTGAATATCACCGTTCACTTCACGCCCCCCCCCCTGAACACACACAACATCGGCGTTTCATGTGATTGCAGCCAGGCCAGTGCGATTGTGACTTGTGTCCAGTCTTCAGATGTTAGTAGAAGCTTAGGCTGGTCTCCCTACAGGCATAAATGGTCATGGCTTATGCCCAGCCCGTGCCAGGATCTCTCTGATAAGGGGGCCCAATAAGGGCGTGCACTACACGCCTTCAGGTGTTAGGGGGCAATGTCCACTGAGAGGGTTGTGGCTGTTGACCTGCCACATTACCAAACCATCCACAACTTCAGAGCTGCTGGCAGAATGATCTGGACTTGGAGGCTGTGAAATGGAAGACTGTCGTGAAGGTGGGCGTGGCTCCTCTTCGTCCCCTGACTCGTGTGTTGCGTAATATTTATCCTCGTCGCTGTCCGAACCCATTACGATATCTCGTATTTCTTTTATAGACAGCACACAAGCCCGTTTCTTACATGAAACATCACAATGTTGTATTTTCAACAACGCGTCAAACAGCAGAATCTCTGCTGAAAGAAGTCGAACTTCTTCAAGCTACTTGGTGGTATAATGCATGGATCAGGTATAATGTTCCCTTTCCCCACCTAAGAACCGTTACTCAGCTGCCTGTTAGTAAAACCCAAAAGTTTTATTACCAAAACATTCCAGTCCATTTACTAAATACAGGACATAACTAACTGCACAGTACATTTTCAAGACTTATGACACTTAGGCATTCATGGCTAATTAGGGTCTCAGTGGTAGCGTAAGTGTTTACACACAAATATGACACAGGACTGCTTTCATGATTGATTCAGTGTTGAGACATTGTGCAGTCAGATAGAAAGAGAGGGCTGCCAATGTTGCCAAACGAAGGTCGTCCGAAAGTAGACGTTAGTGTTTCTGGCATTACTAGGAGATGCTACTACATTGGACGTTAGTTGATTAAGGGTTACATACTGACCGTGTCACTGAAAGCAAATATATTATGAAGCATGATCAGTGTGTCATAAACAATCTCAAGTTTAGTAAACCCTAAAAATTCAAATAATTTTTTGGTTTCTAAGCTCTCTAGGTACTTCTTCTCATTCCCCATTCAGGTTGAGGTAACACAGTGTTTCTGTAAAACAAATGGCAGTGGAATCTTACACATTGAATTTTTCTTTGATTGCATGTTGTCACAAGATGTGCCTTCAGTTCTGTTATACCAGACTGGAGTCTACATGTGTACCACCAGTTTATCACAGAACTGTTTTTTTACCCCACCAGATGCGTGCCTTGTTCGCTGAACTTGGAAAGGTCATGGGAAAAGGAGACAGTATTGTCATTGTGTCACAGTTTATTTCATTGCTGAATATGGTTCAGCAACACCTGCAAGAAAACCATGTCAACTGCCTGATGCTCACTGGATCTGTACCAGTCAAGGAGCGCATGGCCTTGGTTGATCGGTTCAATGAGTCGTCAAGATCTATGGTGAGTACCTTCAACTTTTAAATTGAAAACATCAGTTCAGGTGCAATGAAATATGCATATTTAATTACTCATTAAGTAAGCTTTATGCTGTATAGTCTGTCATCAAAATTGTTAGTTGTTCACCTGGGAATCATGTCATATTTGCATGAAACTTGGCAGAGACAAGGCAGTTAGCATGGTGTTTTTATAATAATATATTCAGGTTGCCAGTCAATGATTCATTGTCATATTGATTTTAAGTTGGTTGTTGGGAGACATGAAATTCATGAACTGAACTGTGGTTATTAGAAAGAAACATGGTTTGGTAATTTTATGAGGTACTTCCAGGTTGGGGCTTGGCATGTGTACATGGTTAGATATAATTTTGGTAGATCACTATTTTATTAACCCTTTAAAGATGAAGCATAAACTGTTTTATTGAAAGACCCAGTCCATACTGCACAGTGAACACTCTTCATCTTGGTTATAAAAATCAATCAGTTAAAGCTATATAGAGCGAAAGTTGCTGTTTGTTTTGAGACAAATACAAATTACATAATCACATGTATGGACCAAAAGTAAACCTGTTGAATGTTAGTAATATTGGTACATCATATAGGTTAATGGAAGTTTTCAGAGATTGCCAAGAAAGTGCTATGCTTCCCCTTAGTTCAGCTGTTGTGTTGTGCGTTATGTATTTGTTACAGAACAGTGTGTCATTATAAAGGTGTGTACTACATTACATTTCCACTGTTTGTCAGTTGTGCTTCTGTCATCAGGTAAAAGTATGTGGTCAACCCTATTGGCTGCATCTAATGGACATATGAAATAATCATCTGTTATTCAAACAATCTCATACACTCATATCACAATTTGAAATCAAGGCATTCAAACTTGTGAAGTGACAATTTGATGTCACTGTTGATGACACTAGACATGAACAGAGAACAACAGCCCTTGTGCTCAGCCTGTTAGACTGTTTACTGAACCAGGGTCAGACAGAATGGACAACTGCAGTGCTCCAGATCTGACAGAAACTTCTGAAAACCTTTATGAGCCAGATTTTGTGAAAGATAGGTATTATATAGGAAAGTGTACCCCAACCAGACATGTTACTGATGACAAGACAGACACTGAGGTCAGTGCACAGCATTCTGCCCCTGTGTCATTGTGACGAAACTGTGTGTGGTTTCCACATATGCGTGATGATGTAACAGATGCAAAAGGAAGAAAGTAAACTGTGGGATTATGGCTTATAAATAGTGCGTCCAAAAAGTAAGAACTGGTTTGGTGTGAAAAATGCTACAGAATTTATTTAAAAGGTGTCTTTATTGCAACATGTTGGTACCTACATTGAACAGCTGCTCCACACAGTCACTATGTAAATTCAGGCACTTGTCATGTCATGGGACCAACATTAGAGTGCCTTTATATGCATTTCATGCAGTCATGCATGTCTTTTTTCTCTTGGTCACTCCTCAAACTATGACTGGCAAAAAATTTGTTGAGGTGGAGAAAGATATGATAATCACCTTGCAACAAGGTTGGGACTATATGGAGGATGCTCAAAATTTCCCACTTGAATTATTTGCATGCCCACTTCATTCATCGCATTGCACATTAGTCCTGCCTTCTTTGACAACCAACTTTCCTCACATTCCCTTTGTTTATTGCACCTTCACCATGCACTTCAACATTCTGCCTGTGAATTTTTGCCAGACAAACATTCTTAGCGTTTACAAATTGTATCACCGACTGTACTTCACAGGTAGCGGAATTTTCAGTTTTCAACAACTATGGCGAACGGGGGGGGGGGGGGGATTTTTAACTTGTTTTTGCAATGGTTGTTTTTTTTTTGATAAAAAAAAAATTCTTAATTTTTACAATAAATGTTTTTTTTCATTTGTGGGGCAAA
>Ga0123354_10004066_pt1 | contig 20551 bp, 17 predicted proteins | sample TergutLab28metaG_2_FD_97872 | JGI IMG/M metagenome (GOLD analysis project Ga0123354, IMG submission 97872) | Labiotermes labralis P4 segment gut microbial communities from Petit-Saut dam, French Guiana - Lab288 P4 | ecosystem: Host-associated > Arthropoda: Insects > Digestive system > Gut ...
ACATGTAAAATAACCACTTCCCCCAGGTGACAACCCAACTGCATTAAATAAATATTATTATTATTATTTTTTTTTTTTTTTTTGAATTTACCTGTATCATTGATATTTTTGAATGCACAGCTTTTGAAATTTAAGGACCGCCCAATTAAAAAGATGTCATTATACTCACTCAAAGATGTGAACCAGCATTGCAAAGTCAGTATAGCTACTCGCTATGGGCAGGACAGTCCAGGGATCAAATCCCGGTGGGGATGAGATTTTCCGCACCCATCCTGAGTAACTCTGCTGCCCACCCAGCCTCCTATTCAGTACGTACCAGATATTATTTATTTGTTACTTCATGTGTTTAGGGAGATGACATGTTCTCTTTCACACATTTAATGATACATGTTCAGAATCCACAAAATGCTGACCTGTAACACACACATCCCAACCTTATGTGTAGCTGTCACTCTCCTCTGAACTTCACCTTCAAAAACTTCTATGTTTTTATCCAAATTTTTATTGGAAACTTGTAAGATTTCAAATGTTTGCCCTTTGCATTATAAATAATATTACAGATGAAGACAGTCTGTTTACCTTGGGTTAAGCTACCTTTCCAATTTTTGACTTGCAGTCATTTTTCCTGTACAAGCAGAATTATACAAAAATATAAAGACTGACAATAGAATGCAATGGAACTTGTAAGTGTACACTATTTTATACTGAACATTTTCTTTTTTAATAATGTGGACCTGAAAAGATAGAAAAATACATTTCTATAGATCATTCAGCACAATACATAATCTTTCTCCTCTCTGTTATATCCCCAGCTTTTATATTTCTTCTACATATGTAGAATTTCAACAAGGATATCCTTTTTTTGATGGTGTGCAATTGTAAAAGGTTCACATAGGGCTTATATTTTCTTCATCCCCTACATATATTGTCCCTGGCAGCAGTAATTTTTGTGGCTTACTTCATTGTAACAACAGTTCCCTCTAAAACCTTGCTGTCATAAGTGAACTTGTTTGTTTTTATGTAGAAAGAGTGGGAGGAAATAAGGTTTGGAATAAAATTATTTTAAAAGCATTTTGCAACATGTGTATTTAATGATACACAAACACTGTACATAAGGCAATTTACAATTACCATCACGGTGTTTACATCACAGGTGCTACAGCATGCCATCCTATTCTTACGACACACCATAATTACAGAGATAAACTCACCTGGCTAGTCTTCAAAAGTGTCAAAAATTTAAATAAGGTAAGATAAAAGTCAGGATTTGCAACCATGAATGGCATCCAATACATAATCAAGGGAAGATATAAGTGCCTTATAAATGGCACATAACAATGCTTATGTCAATGACTGCCATATCAGACAATAAAAATGATTACAGTGAAATATGGGAAAAAAACGGAATGAATTATGGGAACTGGGGACCACAAATTCCATAACAAATCAGACATTGGAAGAAAATGGTCTTTCTTTTTGGTATGTGAACAACTGGCTGTTTTAATTTTGATTGCTACATATAAGTTGATCATACATTCAATGGAGTGGTATATTGCATATGGACATTATTTTACCTGACACCTGCCACTAGTCAATCATTTCCTGCTCATTTTCTCAATTTAAAAAACTCTGATGCAAAGTGGGAAGCATGTTTGTTAGATAATACATGTCTGTGAGCTAAAGGAAAACACTTCTAGCCCTTCTGTATACTTACTTACTTACTCCATGCAGCATATTCCTTGAGAAGCTAACTGGTTACCCCTACTGTATACACAATATTTATTACCCACTTGCTGCAGTGTTTTTATTGTTATTAATTATTACTCCAACACGTTTCAGTCACAGTTCTCAGCCATCTTCAGGGAGCTCACAAGTTTATCAATGTGTGCTGCTGATGTGGGACAGATTCTACACATGTATGTGAATATAATTAAAATTATAATTAAAATTGAAATCCTTAAAATCAGTCTGTGGTTAAATACAATAAAAAGGTATTTTAAATAGACAGTGATGTAATTTGCTGTGTCCAAAAATCTATGTTTTAATGCCTTGTTATCCCTAAGTATGCTCAGATCAAAATCCTGTACACCTATGTTTTAACATTTCTTCACTTGAAATAAATCCAGAAATCATGTTTCAGGTGTTTCAAGTTCAGGGTATGAATGAATACACTGTACATCAAATTCATTCATACCTGATAAACATGATTCCAGGTTTTAGTTCAAGTGAAAAAATGTTGAAATGTAGACTTTTGGACACAACATATTACATGAACATCTAATTAAAATAATTTTATATTGTATTTAACTATAAACTGATTTTAAGGATTTTAATACTTTAATTTTAATTATATTTGGTCACTGAAGTGTGGAATGTTTCCCACATAATTTGACACATAAGCTGCACACGTCGATAAACATGTGAGCTCCCTGAGAAAGGCCAACAGCTATGGCCGAAACATGTCAGAGAAATAATTAATAACAACAGAAACACTGTGCAACAAGTTGGCAATACTGTACATGTAATATAGTTGTACGGAAAATGTAAAATATTAAAAATGCACAATATTAAACTTCTAGCCCTTCTTTCAATACAGTGATTTAAAACATAATATTAACTGCAATACAAGGAACAAAATGCAAGGATCTTAACTCACATTACACTGCAACAGCAGCAAGCAATGTTGCCTCCAATCATGCAAAAGGGTTGAGTGATGAGAAATGCAAGTCTGCAGATAAAACAATGTCCTTCTATAAACCTATAATTTAGTGCAAGTAAGAAATAATTTTAAATTTTCTTCTGTTACTATGAAATTAGTCCTGTAGTCTTTATGCATGTCAGCTGTAACTGCACTTGATTTTCACAGCTACAGATGTAACCTTCTAATAAAAATGCAGGTATTTATCAACATAATGGAAAGTTGACATGCATCAGATTTTACTCATATGGTTTTAAGGTATAATTCCTAATTTCACTGCACGAAGAAACTTACATTATTCATAAGACATATCAATGATAAGTAGGAGAAAGTGGATTATTAAAGGAAATAACTGCAGTGCCTAGAAAGAATGAAGACTACAAAAAATTACTTTCCACAATGCATACATGGAGATGTAACACAGTTTTTCCTTAAAGACACTTGGAAGATCAGTTTGTATATGGAGAGGATAACACCCAGATTTGGAATGAAAAAAAAAAAGAGAGAGAGACAGAGAGAGAGACACTGGTTAACAGCCACACAAAAGTTATAGAAGGACAACATACATTGGACTGGGCAAAATGCATCAAACAAATATACACAGGAAGCCCAGGTTCAGATCAGCCTGAGTATTCAGAATGTTGTTGCTACTCATATACAATACAAAAATAGATGAGTAACAATACTAATATCTTCTGTATCTCCTGAAACCTCCAGTAAGCATGTGGACATTTATACAACTAAAAGGTGGTGAAGATACAGTCAGATCTTTAAGAGCAAATTCTTGACCTCCGCATGGTACACAATACATTGATACAAGACTGTCCTATGCGATACTCCTGTGAATGTGCAATTTTGGCTGTTGGGGATTAGTAGTGTTATGTGTTGAAGACAAAATCGCATGATACAGGAAATGGAGGAGTATGGGGTAGGGGAGCCATTCTTGCAAGACCTAACACCCTGAAGTAAGGTATATAACATGGGGACAAGTGACACTGATTTCAAATATATTTACAGTAGGTGTTAATACTTATGCTTTAGATGAATGCTTGTATAGTTGTAATTTTTATTTCTCATGCCTTTTAACCATTCAGTTTCCATGTATTATAACAATTGTGCCTTTCCTTGATCACGCAGTGGATAACCTCAATAAACTATTACTTTTCAATCAATAATAACAATAATAATAATAATAATGATACTAAATCATTATAAATTACTGCAGTATAACAAACACATTTCTACATATTTATCAATACGTGATAACATACAGTTTTCCCTCTACTTTGCAACATGATATTAGTCTCATTTTGGGCAGCTCAGCAATGCTGCATTCAATACTTTGGGGTACGGTCTATCACATACTGATATGCAGTACTGGAATGGAAGACTTAAGATGCTATGTCACTTAAGACTGCATCAAAAACCATCTCTCAAATGAGAAGTCCAAGTTAAATGTGGATACCTCCATTTTACAAGTCTTGTTGGATATTTACTGCCTTCAAACAGGACAAAAATAGATCACAAGTATATAATGTCAATAGAACTAGCTTCAGTAAAATCAATTATTGTATTTTGTCATGGACAACTTAACACTTTTCACCTTTCAACTTTAACATAGCGTAAACCTCAGGAGACACATAGGAACCACACTGTTTGATGTACCTATTTGTGTGTCCAGCAAATGAGAAGAAAAAAATGTATTACAAAATAAGTAACCATGTAAAACACACATCATATAAGGCATCTCAGCTATATGCATCAGTTCAGGTCCCACAGTATGCAATATACTTACAAAGTATTCATTGATTAGGTATGGAAAAAATGTTATTCCATGAACTATATATAAACCTTGCTGCCACATTATACAATATCCAGGTTGTATTTCAATCATATAATATACATTTCATTTTCTAATGTCCTTTGTGCAGCCAGGTGTAACACAAGTCCAGTCAAAGCCAATTCCCCATGGGATTTGAAACCTTCTAACATAAAGCTAAACAATTTGAGCATTTGAATACAGTCCTATGCCATTAGCTCGCCCTTCGGCATCTCCTGCTTCTATCTGTTCTTTCAGAAGTTCCAATTCACGAATACCTGACACTGTCACCTCATATTTGTGTGTAACTAATGAACGATAGAAATGAACAGCGAATGCTAAGAAGACGATGAGGACAGGAATGAGAACAATACAGGCTGACCATGCTGCATAGGTTGAGAAATCATAAAACTTGACCCAACAGAGGATTGCTATCTCACACAGAAACAGAAGCAATCCCAGCAGCGTTGAAAATGCCCAAGCAGTCTCAATATACCAATGCAAACGTTCATGTGGAGATTCGTGTACAAGGCTGATGGAATGGAGATTACAAACAGCATCAACATTCGGCAAGATGCAGGTACTGATCATAAGTGCCAGCATATGAACTGCTACCAGCAGAGTTGTACAGATTGCAAATGCAATCAACATCTCTTCAGGAACATTTGATTTTTCATTAAGCTGCACTTCAACCATAGCCACCTAGGAGCAAAGGATTCATCATTAACATATTATATCATGGTTAGATTGAAGTGGACAATATTCTTTGCTATAGACAACACATAAAATGGCTGAAAAATAGTTCTAAAAGCAGTATCATAAATTCCTCATGTAACCAATCCAAAGTACTTTTCCATGAAACCAAACACAAAACAGTAACTTGTGAATAATTGACAGCTGCCATTTTCAAATAATCATCAGTTTCTTCTTCTGTGATTAAAATGGATATGTCACTCCTAAACACCTTGTTAGGCATTCTGAAAGACACAACTCTTAATGAAGCGACTGATTTCCAAACATCAAGTAAGTTACATGTGCAGAAATACTTGTGGCATATGTAATATAATATGGTTTTATTTGCTGCATGAAATAATCTCACACATTTCTTCTCTTAAATCTTAAGCATATTATTTTGGGGGATGTAAATACAGTACAAGCATGCATATTAGTTACAAGTAAAACAAGTAAGATGGTGCCATTCTTCAGCAGATGAATATGAATGACTGAAACTGTAATGTTACATGTACCCCAGAGAATTTTATGTAACTCCTAACCTAAATCATGTTTTTTAAACTCATATCACCTAAACAAGACCTTCACAACCCAAAATTTGTTGAAATGGAAGCCTGCACCATAGTAACATAGACTCTACAAGAAATGCCTGCAATTTTAAAAATCACAAATTACATGCCTCCTAACAATATAAACCCTAATATTAGTATTTTCAGTAAAATTACCACTCTTTATTTTAAGGTGTCTAAGCATACACCTCAGAAGTGATATCATTTTGGAAACTCTTGTCATGTAAACATGCCTAGTTCACCATTATTGTATTACTAGCCAAAGCACTGGTTCTTCAATCAGATTGTTCTTAAAATACCCTACACTTTGATCATTAACTTGTGTCACAACACATTCTTATTAATATGTAATCATGTAAAGTAGTTTTCTACTTTTTAGACACATGGCAAAGTACAGTGATATCTTTGTAAATTAAATGGTTGCCAAGTAACAAAGTAGCAGTAGATGTAGACTGGTATTTGACTATCAGCATGGCTGTAATTATCTTGGAACCTAACCACAGACAGAGAGATGGGAGCAGTGGATAACACCCATCAATCTTGGTAATCATGCTTGATAACTTTTCTTCCATCCTCACAGCATATCTGCCAGATAATGCACCTGGTAACCCACCACACAATGGACCACCACCATATTCACACACAAATTCATAGCCATTTTTATCAGTCATCTCTTTTTTCACAGAGCAAATCATGCATTAATCTCATCTACCAGAGTACTACAATCTGGTTCTGCTGGTGTATTACAGGATTGTTGTTCAACTCCTTGTTCTACCTTGGAGCACAACCCACACAGAACACATATGCTAACCATGGCAACCATGTGCAATACTCTACTGCTTTGCCTCAACATGTATCTCACAAACAACCAAGCTCATTTTTATACATATAAAGAGATTATTCAATGCCCATGTCATAGGGTCGGCACAATTACAGTTCCAAGCCACTGTAGATTGGACTGAACTTCATGTGTTACAAGGTGATAAAATTGTGAATCCCAACCATTCTACAACCAAATCAAAGAAAGAATGGGGATGACAGGGAGAAGGTGATTGCCAAATACAGTACAATTTCTTCTAGAAAGTCCCTCGCATTAGGTCACCGAGCCTGGCTCATGTCATGACAAGCATTAGTATGCAATATGCTTCTACTTCAGCATACATAGCAGCTATAATCATGACTGTTGTAGGACCATAACATTGGGTTACAATACTATTAATCTGAACAGCTGTTGTTGCCCACACAGTCACTACAGTAAGAAAGAGTGTCATTTTGTCATGTGCAATGTGTACTTGCCAATGCTGTTGGTGGCACTAGTGCTGAAGGTTGTGATAAAAAATGGCAGAGACTTTATGGAAGTACTCCCACTATAACTACGTCTGCTCAATGTCAGAATCTTTAAGAAATTTCTGTACACAAGTAAAATCAGTTTAAATGGCAATGACATACCTGGAGTGGTATAAGTGTGTGTGTTTTCCAGGCAATGTTCTTATATGTCTGACTACCATAATGAAGATGGTACACAATACTGGGGACAAAACTGCTCATTGTTTTGGGACATGACACCCTGTAGTCTGGTATCAATTTCCAAACATTTCACAGGAACATACTGCCTCCATCTTCAGCTTGTAAAGCTTCTTCTCTACTCTGCTCTGCTCTGCTCTGTGTGGCTTACTATTACCCTTAAAATGAAGGCAGTTAAGTTTCTCTGAAATGTTGGTAAACTGCTAACAAACATGTCATCTCCCAGCATGAAGTAAATTACAATGTTACTGCCATGAGATCCTGATATCTCACTGATAAACTGCTACAGTCCCAGTTATGACAGAATCAAACTTTCTGAACATTTATCAACTTGTTTAAATCTGTAGACACTACAGGAACCTTTAAATATTGGTTTCACTATATTGGAAACACAGTTAACCCATCCCATATACCATTTATTGTATCATCTGCACAAGCATTATCGATGACTGAGTGAGTTATGTTTGTTGCTTCTGCAGTTTCATAACTATCATTCCCATTTAAGCTTCTTAGGACAGTCAACACACACAGAATCTCATGGTAATATTTTTGAGAGAATTGCTTCAGTGGTTATGCCCCACTTAACCTTAAATGAACATAGATAAATTACATTAAACCTCACCATAGCAAAGCCTGAAAGAAGAGCAGAAGTTTTACTAGATGCTTTCAACTTTGCTCTGCTCAACTGTAGCTTTCTCCAAGAAAGGTAGCCAGGAGTGTGGAGACCATCACCTGATTGTGACATCTTTCCCTGAAAGTATACAATTATGGATGAATAAAGGTTTGAACAAGTAAGTACTACAGCAATGAGCTACCACTACAATAATCTGTGTTAGTCCAGAAACATTAACACCTACCAGACACTAAGCTTGGCCTTCCAAAGATGGCCTCTAATGAGATGGACTGACACTGTACCCCTCTTGAACAAGTGATTGGTTATGACAAATATCGAACGTACAGTTTAGTGATGTTGCACAAGTCTATCAAATGAACAAAACAGATTGCTAAAAGAAGCAGAATTTACCCAAATGACAATATGGTGTACATACCATACCTTCAGCAAATTAAATGGTTGTTTTAACTAAATAATGGCCACTTAAGAAAATGCTACATAATAATAAGCAAGCCACTGCCTAACATGATAGCTGTGGATGTAAAACATTACGTGCTTAAAACTGGGTAAAAAACAACTTTGCCATTATTATATAAACAAACTACTTGAAAAATTACTATATAATCTGTCAGATAACCTGTGTAACTAATAGCTGACCTGTGGTCGTCTATTCCAGTGCCAGCTATTTTCAGTAAAATGTGAAGAATAACCAATAATGCACGTACGATTTCCTGAACTGCTTGACAACTCAGACATGGGAAATCAAATGCTCCAAATCACTCCACCTCCAAATAGCCCACAGAAACCTGCAGAAAAATGCACGTGTACACAGCATTAATGCAAAGTAAGAGTTGCCCCAGCTCATGCCATGATGGCATATAGGGGAGTGGCAGTATAAATCCATAAATAACCTTGGCACTAGACAGAGGTGAGTGGCCAAATACGCACCACAGCCAATTTACCCTTGGGGAAAAAAGACCCTGCTCCAAAGTGATGCAGATAAAACCAGATAACAAAATCATTTTTATTGTTTGTCACACAAACTAAAGTAGGTAAACTCAATAGCACTTTTTGCATTGAATTCAAATAAGTTGTTACTTTTTCTATCTGGCAACGTTTTTAAGTGATGTGCGGTTGAAATCTGATGAAAACCTATATTTACATTATATTACAGAGAGCATACACATTACTTAAAAAGTAGCAGTGGATCACTTTATGCTACATTTTGCCTGCAGAACATCTGTTCTAAGTGTCCAGCAATAATCAGCCACCATACTGGGACTCCACTCGCCTTAGTACTGGCTTTCCATGGTGGAAATCTGGTGAAATTGCTCTCCATGCTCATAGCTAGCTGTTCCAAGGTTTTCAGGGAAGAAGTCTACGTGAGAGTCTAAGACATGCACCTTTAAAGACATATTACACCCCACAGCTTTGTAGGATTGTGCATGATCAGCCACCACATCATGACAGTTTTCTGCCTCACGATTTCCCCTAAAGCTGGTAGTGAAATTTTTTAAGATTCCTATGCTGCTTGTACCACTTAACTGGTCTTCCAATTTGACTTCCTGTACTAGTTCTCTATTTGAGGTCCAACAAATACCCCTTCTTTGACTTTACAGTCACTTATCTTGGGAAACTTAATTTTCAAATACATAAATCCAGCACTATTCTGATCCATTCCCATGACGAACTCTTTTATAAGTTCATGTTTGATGTGCAACAGAGGTAAATAAAACTTTTTCAGGTTTCATTAATGGAGTATGCAATACATTTTTCTGTCCTGTAATAAACATTCTTATTTAGGTCACTGTTTTTGATGTAATGATTCTTTTCTGTTCCTACTATCCCACTCATACAGTAATCAACAAAACTTTGTGTAGCCAAGCTGCATGCCAAGCAGAGGGCAATGACCTTTAAATCCTCACAAATGTTCCAATTGTATTTTTCATTCTGGATCTTGTCCAGAAGTAGTTTCATATTTCACAGGACTCTTTCATGTTACAGGCATGGGCTAGGGATACAGCTGGGAATTAATCCCCATTCTGTAGAGGCACATCTTTCAAGCTAACTACTGAAGAGTCAATAAACAAACGTCACTCAGTTGGATGTGCTGGTGTCCAAGAGCCTCTATAACACAGCAAACATTATTACAAAATACCAGTGCAATGTCTTGACAGAAAAATTCTTTGAATTCATTTTGGTGATTGCGAAAGAAACGTACTTCACTACCTTGGTGGAGAACATTCCACCCTTTTAGTCTGGAACTCAAGAGTTCAGCTTGTTTTTTAAGCAAATTCAGATCACAGACAATGTGGTTAAGATCCATGTGAATGGCAAATGGCATTTGGCACAAACCATTTATCCATCCTGAGAAGCCTCACACACATTACACAACAAACACAATAAAACACTCATCACAATGAAGTCGGGCACACCACTAGCAGTGCAGTGTTCCTCAAGCTGAGCTTACTAAGCTAGTTTCATGTCCCAACATGTTACTACATGTCTGAACTTGCACAGTCTGGCTGTTAATTGGGTTAAAATGCCTATTGTCTTCGCTATGATTAAGTTTTCATGCCCACACTACTTTTAAAATGCAATAAAGTGCAGTCATATTTAAAACATACTGGTAGCATGACAAAAAAAAATTTGCAAACAATGCATTTTCAAAATTCTGTCACACAAAAACTGTGGGTGATAGAGCAGTTCTAATAACATATTTGAATTCAGTGTGGAAAAATACATAAACACAAATTAGTTTTCATGTGACAAAAACTATGTTTACCAGTGTCATTAGAAAATCACAATATCTGAAATAATTTGAGTATAAGTCCACATTCTCTGCTAAAACATTGGACTTCTTCTCCAAACTGGCACAGCTAATTAAACTGCAAACCATGATCAAATGTTTCGGAGATGATCTCTGCCTCCATCATCAGGGAAAGATAAAATGTCGGGGTTCTGCTTCAAATTGACACAAAAGGTCATCACAGAAGGTATTATTACTTTCAGTCACTGTGCAAGCTTCCAGACTTGTCTCTCACTGGTCTCATTATTACGATGCTGCCCTGAAAGGAACTGTACTTAATTGTTCCACTACCATTTGAAAAGGACTTCCAGGAATGTTATCTCCATATCACAACACATCTGACTACTGTAACATCACTGTTTCATACACTATAAACTCAGACAGAAATTATGTCTGCTTGGAGCAGAATATTCACAAATTTGGATCTTGTCTCCATGCCATTTTCATACCTTTCCTTCCACACTTTAAGAAATCAACATCTAACAATCATCACAAACTATGGATCTCTTGATTTTATCATGGTAATAAAATTTTTGTCATAGAATTTCAGGACAGCATTATTTTTTATTATTTACCAACACTGCATCCATGTCATACATCATATATGTGAGAATCATTGTCAACAGCAAGTGGGAATAGATTAGAAATGGAAGCAAGTCCAAGAGTATATTTAGACACTGATTAGCAGAAGCAACTATGAATAACATCAGTCAGAACTGCCAATTTCATTTCTGATGCAGATATATGGCAACCTAATACAAAGTTCTGGGGCAGAATTCAATCATGTGGATATTACAATATTCTTTATATTGACATTAAGTGCATAAGCAACATACAAAACTACCCAAACTGGTATATTTATAGTTCAGTTAAAACAGATGGAGGGTATATATGCATGAGAGGGTCATAACATTTGTAAAAGTTCCTCAGTAGCTGCTTAAAGTTTACTATTTGTATGTCATCATGTGTCACCATGCATGGATGAATAAGGAAGCCGTGAACAGAGATTAATTCGAACATGCAAATTCTGTTCATGTATAGACAACAGAAAAACCACCTAGACTGTTCTGATTAATGAAGTGAACTTGACACCCAATGTGATGAGTGAGCTGACTTAATTTGTGTAAAACTAGGAACAACATTCTCACAAACTTTTGTCTTGATCATGGAAGCCCAGAGACAAGGTCATGGGTTGGGTAGCAATGTAAACATGTTTTGGGCTTTCTGGGGCAGACAATAAATGTAAATATATTATTTACAGAAAGGAAGTCTAATGATGGTTAATAATGAAACCACTGTCCATATTTTGAGGGTCATCACCAGTATGTCACACGGCACATCTAATGCAATTCTTAATTATGACTTAAACACATATATGAATCAGGAAACTGAAATGTGTGTAGATATGTTGTTCCATAAAATCTCATACAGGATAAGCGTTATGAATGAGCTCACATAAGTGAACACATAGGGACAGTTCATTCTGAACAGTTTCCACATATGATCAAAGGTGATTCTCTCTTATCAGTCTACGCTATAAACTATGCCTCACACAGGAAGCAAATGTTTTTGTACAGATTGCTAAACAGAAAGACAATATTTGAGATATTAACCTTTTAAAGATAAAATGTATCTGTGTTACGCAAGGACTCTGTATGTACCACGCAGTAAACACTTTCCATCTCGGTTATAAAAACCAATTTTTAATGCTGTGTAAGGCAAAACTTGCTGTTTGTTCCAAGATCCATTCAAAACACACAAATTCCATGTGACCAGAATGTAGAATTTTTGAATGTTAAACCTTGTGGTATGTAAAGTTACTGGTAGGCTTTAAAAGGTTAAAGAGCATGAGTCTCATACATAATTAATTCAGTCCAGAAAGTGTGAGGTCCATTAACACAATACTCTTCACTCTATTTAGTATCTAAATATCTTACACCAACAACAGTATCACTGTGTTTCCACAAATGCCACACTCTCCAGTTCCACCCCCTGCCAATTAATAATTCTTTCTAAGGCTGAAAGCATCCTTGAATTGATACAAGTTCTAGACAAAAACCTTGAAAAGGATATAACAGTGGCAACAGATAAAGTAAAAGATCTGCACAAGTCATCTGACCAATTGTACAATCAGTGACAGAAATGTGTGAGGGCACAAGGGGCTTACGTCAAAGGCAGCACGTAGCAAATCCCACCATGAACACAAAAACACATACGCTCATACAGACATATTTGTGGACCTTAACATATACATTAGCTTTCAAAGGTCCTATTTGCAGCGAATCAAACCTGCTTCTTAACATGGAGTAGATGCTGTGTATCACTGTCATATAATTCACACTTTTTACTGAGGTCCTATGGTAACTACACAATTAACAGTGATTTTGATGAGCAGCAATAACTACTGATTCCAGACTCCATGCACAAGATTTGACATTCCCATGGTAACTTCATTTTTGTGGTATTTAGACACGTTTCAACTGCACATGTTATACAGCACAAAGTAACAGAAAGATTGTAACTAATGCACTGGAAAGAATATGAAGTGTTGGTCAACCCTTCAGACCATTGCAGAATAACAGTCTAAACACTGACCAAGGAGACAGTCTACAACATTTAACATCCTTCAAAGTTACATAGAATATATCTTTAAGTCAAATACAGCAACTGTCAAGAAAATGCTGTAAAATAAGGTCCTTGTGCTTTTATCTACCACTACCACCTGGAACTCTGTTCAATCCCAAATACAAAACATAATGTGTGTTTATTTTCCAATGCTTAAAGTGAGGTTAAACTGAGTTCTAGAGCAGGTTAGGCAATTATTTTGTAAGCGTTCGTGTGTACAAGACACGAAAAAATAAAAAAAGTTTTGGCTTCTCAGTTTTGATGAAGGTACAAGAACGTGGCATAATACATTCCATTCTTGTTACAGGAGTACTCTTACGTCAATTGGCCCAGCTGGTCAGTTTGAGGTACCTACGATGTAACGGTAAAAGGCGTTTTAAATGCCACTTTTGTTCAACGTTCTGTGAAGGCGTCACAAAGCTAGGCCAATAATTAACTACAAACTCATAAACTCAACTTACAAGGCAATGCTCAGGTCTCTGCCAATGTAATACTTGGTATGTGTATGGGCCCAAATACTTCATACGACGCGATGCATCAAACTTGAGGAGTGTAGGCAATTACCAATTGACACTTTAATGGAAGTGTTTTTTATATACATAAAAATGATATGCCTTATATTTTCGTCACTGAACGTCGATTACCACACAGGACTATACAACCACCCACCTGCTGTATTTTCATTCCACACGCCATCCCGGCCAGGCTGATGCATGTGTTCGTTCAGTGTGGTAAACAAAGAATGAATTAATTTCAAAAAGTGGTGGTAAGGGTTAGGCCGTGATACATACAAACAACGCGGGTACTATAATGACACATAGAAAGAATAACGTTCTACGAAATCAATAGTAGGTTTACGAGCCAACTTCTCATACAAAAAGTACAGCTCTTCTCTGCAAAATCTCGCTTCAAAAATGTCCTGGTGCGTGTAACAACGAAAATATCGCCCTTTCTCAACTTGTTAGAAGCATCTTGTCAAATACATGCTTAGAACTGTTTTAAGGTGTGCTATCTTCTGGGTAATTCACTCCTTTCTAAAGTTCTCCTTGAGCTATTCGATTGTTGAAAAAACTGTACATTCATTTGCGGAAAGTGAACCTACGCGCCGGATTTAAATCCCGTGTACGTGGCTTATCTGAGTGGAGTTAACAAGCACACTGATTGTTGTCTTCTGAAGAGCTAGATTAGATATTCCCCGCATTACATGGAACCAGGGTCGGTCCGAGGCATGTCGATGACCTGGGCAGGTTATTAATTTGGCTCCCCTTCAAACAGATATTCTTTGAAAATTTTCGGCCTAGAACAGGGCTGGGGAACATATTTGAGAACGCGTGCTCCAACTACGGATAATTTTAGGAGAAATTCTTTTGCGTGTGGAAAACCTGAGTTTACCAGCATTGTATTTCAGGCTAGAGCTTTGACGTCCATTGGTGACGCCCCGGACAGCTTCTCGGCTGGCCAGCCCATTTTACCGGCCCTGTACGATATCCCAAGGTACATTACCATGCTCACACGCGCCTGTAAGTGATCCCTGTCCTGAGTTAAATACAACGCACACCATAGAGTCAATTTATTTATTAATATTATCCTCTCATCTACGCCTAGGTCTTGAAAGTGGTCCTTTACTTTAGGAATCTCCATCAAACCCCTGTATGTCTTTTTCTTCTCCACATGTACCACATGCCTTGGGATCACACACACACACACACACACACACACACACACACATATATATATATATATATATATATATATATATATAAACTGGTACACTTAATACGATTTAGGTGGCTGGAGGGAGGGGAGAAAATATAATTTTTAACTCTGCAGGTAATAAAAAACATAAGTAATTTATTAATATTACTACGACATAACTCAGTAAACATTATTACATGCAGATTAAAAAATAATGAAATAATAACAAGAATAATACTACTCAACAGACATTCCCTTTTCATACTGATTTTTCTTTACATATCCGATTCTCATCTGTCGCAGTCTCAGAGCAGATTTTGCATTCACTATTCTGAAATTGTTTGTTCTTTGTAGTTACTGCTCAACAAGCAAGGATATTTTACAAATACAAGAACACCAAGCACAAATTACGAAAAACTAAAGCAGTTATATGGTTCAATATTCTATGCAGGGTTAAGTGCTATATTCACTAACCTACTCATTATCCCCTCTTTTTCCCAGTCCTGTCGGTGTAAGGATGCTGGCTGGAAAATTCATTCATATAGGCGCTTCCTCCCGCTCTGATGAAATCAAAATGTTGTACGCATTGTCAAAAACTTCCTGTTTTAGGATTATTTGGTACATTTGGCTTTCCGAACCTAAATTTGAGGGACATCGGGACAGAGCTCTGTAAAATTCATTAAACCGGGACTGTCCTGAGAAAACCAGGATGAATGGGATTCCTACACATTAGCCGCCCATCTCATACCTCTTGATTTGGGCCCAAATACCTTGCTCAGCACTCTATTCTCGAAGAACCTCAGCCCATGTTCTCCCCCTAATACGAGAGACCATATATGACACAGATACAAAACAGCAGCAAATCTGTATTCCTATAGATTTTAACCACTAATGCATATAAATAGCAAACGAAAAAAAAAAAAAGATTGTGGACCGGACGGCAACAGGCATAGCTCGAATTCAATGTGCTCTTAATTTCTCCATATATGCAATTTTGATTTGACAGTGTCTTCACAAGTATTTGAACTTGTCACATTTTCGAACTATTTATTTGATACTGCTACGTGGATAAAACACGAACAAAATTTTTCTCAGCATTTACTGCTACACGCGAGTTCAACAGGAAACCGAATCCAGTTGCAAGGGAGGCTCAAAAGCCTTACATTTCCTCATATATATGTATGTGTGTGTGTGTGTGTGGGCCGGGTAGCTCAGTCGGCATAGCGACTGACTACGGGCTGGACGGTTCGGGATCGAATCCCGGTGGAGACGAGATTTTCCGCCCGTCCAGACCGGCCCTGGGGCCCACCCAGCCTCCTGTGCAATGGGTACCGTGTCTTTCCCGGGGGTAGAGGCGGTCGGGACGTGGGGCTGACCCCCACCCCATCTGGTTCCGAGGTCCTAGAAAGATTAGAGCTATACCTCTACTCACCCTAAGGGCCTGCGTGGCCTATAAAAAGGGGTGAAACCTATATATATTACCGCATGTTTGGGTGGGTGTTGAAAATGGCCTCCTTCAAGTCTCAGGCAGGCATGCCTGACACCTGGTGAAAAAAGCACCGAATGCTGTTTGACCTGCATGTCCAGAAATTGCCGAATTTGTGTGCCTCGTGACTTCTTTAAGTTCGTCCTGTGTGCTTGTATTGCTTTAATATGCGCTGTATTTCTGACTTCCCTATAGTTAATTGTCACATGTGATTAGGTCGGGCGATCCAGCAGGCCAATAAAAATGGGGAATTATTTGTTCCTTCCAAAATTTCCGTAAGGCAGGAATCACCCTGAAAGGTGTATGGGCGGTTGTATCATCTTGCTGGAAGAATCCGCAGTCCCTCTCCTCATCTCTTAAACTTAAAAAAAAAGATAAAAAAATAAAAAATGCAAGAATATTGTACCCTTCTGATTTTCGAAAAAGATAATTTTCCGATTATTCTTGTCGCACTTGTCATACTCCAAATGTAACGTCGTGTAAATGGCACGTCATGCATTAGTCTGTGATCATATACCGATCAATGTCTGTTATACTGAATATTTACGTGGTCGTCTAGGCAGAACCATGCCTCACCTGTATTATAATTTAGCAACGGATCGATTAGACAATTACTCATTGTTTCACAGAACCAGTTAAAAACCCGTACCCTCGCCGCACAGTCTGCCTATTGGAGTTCTTGAAAAACTGTAAATTTGTGTGCTTCAAGAAAAGTTATTTTGTGGTTGCATGCACAGATGACTTCAACACACTGGTTTTCGGTGACAGCCGCGTTAAAGATTTTCGTGGAGGTGATTTTAATGGCGCCTCAGTATCATCTACTATTTTTCTCCTGAAAGAACAAGTCGTGTTTATTGTCACCTTTTATTCAATAACAACGAACCCGGTCTTCTAAATTTGTTCAACAGTTGACGTCTGGTTGATTTTGAAGGTACTGAAACACCGAGAAAATGTATTCTGAACAACCTGCAACATTTTAACAGGATAAGATCTATGGGCCAACGCAAAATCCAGATGGAACATGGAGAATTAAAACAAATGATCAGTTGAGACAGAGGATGAAACAAGAGGATATAATACAATTTATAAAATCACAAAGACTCAGATGGGTAGCCCATGTAATGAGAATGGAGAACACGAGAACTACTAGAAAAATAACGGAATTGAAGCCATGTAAAACAAGACCAGTAGGGAGACCCAGGTTAAGATGGATGGACCAGGTGGAAGAAGATCTAAGGAGGATGAAAATTACTGGCTGGAAGGTGAAGATTGAGGATAGACAAGTGTGGAATAGAATTGTCGAACAGACCAAGACCCACCCAGGGTTGTAGAGTCAATAGAAGAAGAACAAGAAGAACAAGAAGTTAAACTGTACCACATACTCGCGAACAAAAAAAAAAGTATGTCACATTGTGCTTCACACTGCGCTACAAGCCGGAAGGTCGCGAGTTCGATTCCCGATTGGATTCATTGACTGTCATTGCTTTAATTCTGCCTACCGCACTATGGTCCTGGGTTCAGCATCTAACATAAATGATTGCCAGTGTAATCTCTTGGGGGTAAAGGCGGTCGGTGCGCAGGGGTGACAACCTAGCTAGCTTCATGTGCTGATTGTCTAGAAATTCTGGCAGCCTCAAACTCATGAAGCCCGAAGGGCCTGTCCAAGCCTGTAAAGGGACAGCTTTACCTAACTTTACATCGTGGGTCATACGTGTGTTAGACACAACGGATCAAACCGTTCTGTGTCAAGAAAACTTGCAGATGATGGAATGTGCCGTACACTCTGGAGTAGCACGGGTGGTGTGTCATGCAGCGGCAGTTAGTGCAGCGTGTGTAGCTTCGGTATTCAATTGGGCCTACTGTAGAGCAGTCTCCTCTACAGCGACTGCATAAAGCTTACGTGTTCTTCTTCACAGCATTTCGGTTTTCGCTCAATAAGTTAACACCAGCAGCGTCGACCAAAACCTGACATGCACAGCTCAGTTTCAGTTCCTCTTGGTTTGCTTGGAACCTTCTAATGGCATTCGCTAAATCAATTGAAAAGTGATTGAGATAAAGGGTCATAAAAGGTAATAAAGTGTATCCTTGTTTAATATCAATCTGAAAATGGAGCACTGCAGCTACAAGTTTTCATGTGTGGATTTGCTTATAAGTTTCATTTAAACATATTTTAATTAATCTAAATCTCCTTCCTAACCAAATCACTTGTCTTCACTGAGTCTACAAATATTTAGTGTACAGTTTCGCACAACTTCTTCTTCTTCTTCTTCTTCTTCTTCTTCTTCTTCTTCTTCTTCTTAAATGACACCACAGTCCAGTGCGGACCCTCGCCTCCTCAGTGGACTTCTCCCAATCAGCTCTGTTTTTGACCTCTGTTTCCAATATGTAATTTTGCATGTATTAATATCTGTTTGCACACAGCCCCATCATTTGTTTTACGGCTGTCCTCTCAGTCCACTTCCCTGAGGATTATTGTTAAATATTCATTCTATTAACATGACCAATCCAATTAGACCGGCTTATTTGGACAAATTAAAATATGTATAAATATCTCAACAGCTGCAACAATTCGCACAAAAACTAAATAACCCTAAAATTACAATAACGGAGTTTTAAGGAATTCGGCACAATAAGCAGGAATCTAGGAAAGAATGAAGTCCACATAGTACAAAAAAAATATTTTCTTGGTCACCTGAAAATAATCTGCTTTGTAACCACTTATCTTCCTCTCATAATCTTATCAGTTTCACTGTACAAACTCTCTCTCCGACAGTTTTAAAAGTATATACCAAGATTCGGAAAGAGCTAACTAACGCCAACGAACAGATTCTCCTTATGAATCTAGCAGTTCCTCCGTTACTCAAAAAATTCCCAACATTTTATCGAAACCGAAATGTCATTACCTTATTTTCCAGAGTCCGCCATTTTTTGTTTTACCTGAGCCAATCAATCAAGTCCACGCCTCATCCTATTTATTTAAGATTCATTTTAATATTATACCCCATCTAGACCTAGGTCTCATTCCCTAAGATTTCTCCACCAAAACCCTGTATGCACCTCTCCAGATCCAGGGTTCTCTATCCCAATTCGCACCATGTTACGTTTTCACGGTTAGGAACGAACCGCTCCTCCAAATCCAAGCAGATAGGACCACACCTTGCCGGCCGTCCGCGACTGCTTAATCGATATATTTGCAGCTAAGCTCCATTTTTGGAAGCTGTTTTCTACATCTGTAACCTTAGGAAAATTCGTGCCGTGGTGAGAGGGGTACCCCTGAATGCTACTCAACATAACTGTTCCTGAAGTATTATTATAAGTTTTCTTCACTGTTACTTAAGGAATGCCGATAATCCGAACAGTTAAAGGCGTGATATTCAGTAGCTATTATGACAGTGCATTTCATCTGATGCACTTTACGAATAAGTGACTTATTAGCTTCACCAGGTAATTTCCAAACCTTACGTTTTTGCCCCGTGGGGCACCAATATGAATGATTCGTTTCCTTTTCAATTAAACGACTTAAACGTCCCTTCGTTCCCGTATCAAACTTCGCCATTAATTCAACTTGGTTGTGAGGGACCTACAGTTTTCAGCTTTCCTGCGGGCAGCAATATTCCTTTCAGTTACGAACTAAAGAATTATTATGTTCCAGCTGGTATCAAAGGCATGCACCAATCAAGTGTTTTTAAGACTTTCAAGGAGGTGAAAATTCATGTTGTCGTCTTCTGTGTTTTGGCCCTGAAGACAGTGGCAGCATGCTCCTCCGAAGATTTGGTATTCATCCTAAAACCCACCCGGCTATTCAATTGGTAGGCATGTCTTTTTCTCAAGGAATCTAAGTGGTCTAAGTGGCAGGCTGTGATATTATTAACACTTTTCACTATTGATGTTGTTTATTTCAACTACCGATGTTAACATTTACAGATCGCTGCATATGAACGCGCCCTTGAAAAGGTATCCACTGTTAGATTTGGTACGCGA
>Ga0123354_10004067_pt1 | contig 20548 bp, 17 predicted proteins | sample TergutLab28metaG_2_FD_97872 | JGI IMG/M metagenome (GOLD analysis project Ga0123354, IMG submission 97872) | Labiotermes labralis P4 segment gut microbial communities from Petit-Saut dam, French Guiana - Lab288 P4 | ecosystem: Host-associated > Arthropoda: Insects > Digestive system > Gut ...
CCAATCTCGCATATATGAATGGTGCAAGATCCACTACATAACTGTTCAGAGATCTTAAATAACATCACAAATTATTTAATTAACAGAAAGTGAACTATGGACAACACCTAAAAGAAGCATTCAAACGCAACAAAACACTAAAATAAGCATTAAAATCACAATATGCATTTTCAGGCACTCTAACACAATCAATTTACTTGCCTGTCAATGAAGCAGACACACACTTTGAAATTTCTTGTGTACCTCTGAGGGAAAATTACTAGGCATTACCTGAACATCAGATATCTTGCTGATGCCTAGACAACCATACCCATTTCCCTTAGAAGGCATTCAACCATAGCAAATGAATGTCATTAAATAAACCAATATAAAATAAGGACTGTAGAAAAGGTTAAAATTAACCATGTACATCAGAATAATTTGGTATCTTTGGTACCTTCACTGTTTACTGTCTTCCTGACTCCTAGGAATTAAAGACAATTCATAAGACTAAATTAAAGTAAAAAAGGTACAGTTGTTCCTCTCAATGCCACAAAGGCATACAGGGGAGAAGAGGTACAGTTCCACTCATTCTTTACCTCAGCTCTAGATGGTGGTGAGAGGTCAACTTCATGCCCCTGCTACTTTACCCCCTGGGAAGAACGCCACTATCACTGGATAGGAGGCTGAGTGGGCCCCAGAAATGCTCTGGAAATTTTTGGAGACAAGAAGAACCTCTTGTCCCTGCCAGGATTTGAATCCAAGATTGTCCAGCCCACAGCCTAGTCATTATAAACTAAAAACTAATACTAACCCCATTTTCAAAAAGTGCATCTACTACACTGGAGTCAAACTTGGATTCTTGTTCCATTTTTTTTACAAGTGGTGAAATTTTCTCTTGTGCTAATCTTGCAACTGAAAAAATATCCAAATGCATAATTACATCATTTAGGAAGTATTCTTTTTTTGATACAAAATTTCATATTAGTAGAGCATATTGTCAGAATTTGGGGAAATGAAGTTCAAAGAACAGCAGGAAAAGCAACTCACATTCTTAAATAATAACAAGCACACAGCAAGAAGAAGCTGCTGTACAAAACACACAACAGAGATGAAGTAGGAAGAAAGCACATGCATACACAGACTAAGGCAGAAGAAGTCTTAAAAACTACAAAATCAGACACAGGGCTCAGAACACACGGTCATCTGTTTAAAAGTTAAAACATAGATACTCTGACTGGTGACTTTTTACCCGACTCAGCATTCAGAAGCTGGTTTTTGATGTTTTGGCACTCTCACTTGGTCATTCATGGCATGAAGAAAATGGACACCTGCTATAATGACTGACTTTTGTTATTTCCCTTAGTCTCTACAGAAAAAGCATGAATAATACCTTGATTAGACCACAACTGTTTCCTTCCAAGTTCTTACCAAAATCCTCCTTTCACCCATCATACTACAACTGATGCTATACAGTCCAAGATACTACTGACAACATCATAAACCACAAAAACATTATTAGTATGTCATGGAAGCTGTACTTTCTTTCAAATTCCAGGTTTTCCCCATTATCTTATGCCTAACCTATGTGTGTTTAGGACATACAGTAAAAGAACAACAAAAAATTGATCTTTGTACCAATCAGAGGTGCATAAATGTAACAGCTAGCTACCACAAAATACTGCTCTGCCCCTTTTTGACAAGCAAACTATTTGTCTGTCTATTGCAGCTTCAAACTTTTTGATGCCAAAACATTCAGACCTCTTAATTTTAAAAACAAATGTTTCTCTGAAGGTCTTCACTCTTGTTGATGTTACACAGTGTAGACTGGTAGTTTGTTCCTGAGGTTTTAAGACAACCTATTGGACTGATGAAGATGAGCCGACAGGCTGCCCTGAAATGTCAGTAGCCAAAATCAACCTAAGCTTCCTAACACCCCAGTAAAGCGAAGGCTTCAACTACATGGCAGTGAAAGCCTGAAATCTTAAAAATGCTTACCTGACCTCCTATTAAGTCATAAATTATATTTTATGTACATGGTATGCACTTCCAAGGGTGAGGCAAACAGAGGTTCAAAGCACAGTCCTCAAATCAACTCAACCATTACATTCTGTTTAATTCTGTACATTATGTATTCTTATTGTTATGTTTATGTTTATTCTTATTGTTATGTATGTTCTGTTCTGGGTATTCTCTTTCATTGTGTTGTTCTGTATATGATGTGTGTAAATGTGTACTGTACTACTGCCACCACATGTCAACCCAACTACAGTTAACAAATATATCAAATATTCCCCCAACCCCAAAATATTTCTGGACTTTTATTTAAATTATAACATGGGTCTCCACATCATCAGCTGTACCATCCTCACCACTTCACATCACCTGGGACCCAATTCTTTCAATCCTGTAGACGGAAGCAACACATTCATCCAAAAAACTAGCATCAAACTTCAACACATGGTGTCAAAATTTGGAACACTACAATTTGAATCCCCACAGACGGTGAGGATTCAGGTCTTCTGACATATGATGCTGTGTTGGTGGGTGAGTGGTTTCTGGCACTGTATTCCTTCAAAATGACAGGAACCACACACCCAACAATGCAGTGTCATACCCAAGCAGACACAAATGTTCTGAAACAATGTGTGACAACCTCAAATCTTATTTATATACAGATAGTTTGATAATACTGGCCTCTTATGACAAAACTTTGAGTTCAATTCCAGGTAACTTCATACCTGACAGTCACAGTGGATAAATTGGCTTTGTAGAATACTTCCCTCCAGGTTTTGTCAATTATCTCCCACCAATTACCATTCTATCATTGTTTGCCATTGATCTATTACAGATGCTGAGAAGTGCAACAGACCTGACAAGGTAGCATATTAAGCTGTAGTCTTCATCTTTCTCAGCCAGTATATGGCTCATCACATGGTAGGGAAATTATGGTTCATCATTTTGTAGTTGATAAATCGCTTTCAACAACATTCCAGCAGAACATATAAGACATCAAATTAAAAACACCAGCTCAATGATAATTGGAGTAAAGAAAGTAGCTTCTACTCTTTAACAAACTCAATGGTTTTCAGGTTGTATTCATAGAATGATAGGTGTGTACATGCACAAGCGGGTGCATATATGTATCTGTATTTCTAGCCGCCCTATGAATGGAAGGCGTAAATGCTTAAATTTTACCAGTTTCCTTCATCATCCTTTCTTCATTTGTAAGGAAGTACAATGGTGTTGGACCTCCTGAAGCAATAGTTGACAATGTGCATTGCTGACACTGCAGTGGTTTAATGAGAGGTGAATTCTCTCCCATACATTGTTTAATGCCCTTCTGAAACTAGAGAAAAACAAAAAATCAGACACCTCATCAACACTCTTATTTCACAGAATTATCAACTAAATTCCATTTAAAGCAATGATTGTAAGCTGATAATTTCAAATGTCTTCTTTCCAAAACACCAGACAATGAAGGCATTACCATTTGTTTTGAATGGTTAAGAAATGTAATCCTTGAGGATGGGACTGATAGGTTGTCCCAGAACATCGGTAAAGAATTACCACAATATGATGCATAATTTCCCAGAAGAGTACAGATATCTTGTACATGAAATCTGACATACTTCCATCAGTGACTATGAAGATGACTGACTTCTGGCATCAGACTCCCTGTAGTCTAGTAGAAATATACTGATGTTTCAGAGAAACCAATTTCATCATTGAAAACCCTGGATCATGACCCATATTTATGTCAGGAAAGTCTTCTGAAGGGTTGCAAATTCACAAAATAATCAAATATGATGATTTAAGTACGGTGCAGTGTAGGTACTGGTACTGTGTGCATCACACTGGCAATGTGATTTACAGTTTTTGGTCACAGACAGAAAGGTAGCAAACCACTGCTCTAAAACTTTGGTATCCTTCTATTGGACTACATTGTGTAACAACTCACAATACAGTAACCGTCATGAACATTTTGTCTAAGGGAAGAATATATATTACAAACTTTTTTAAATAAAAGAGGTTTAACATAAAAAGTAAAAGTTTACATAAAAAGTCCCACAAAGAATTTATCTTGTTTATGTCACATTTTTTAAACTGCTGAAAAGTATTCTATAAGTATCTGTACACAAAGCAGTGTTTCAACTCACATGCTCACTGATACGTAAAATTAATGTAACTGTCCACAAATGATAAAAAATGTCTCTCTGTACATTGTAGTTAAGAACTTGTCTCTGGATCCTAATATCATGCTGCATAATTTCTCAAAAACTAAGGATGCTTGCAAAAGCTGCAAATTAAAATTAATGCACAGACTCTCCAAGCACAGACTCTTGCTACTACATATTTGTACACAATAATCTCAGAATATCATACTATCATGCCTGTAAGGTCTCAACATGTAAACAATTTGAAGGTATGTTTATGGTCTGTCTCCTTACGAACTTCACGTTTACCTCAGATACTTCAGTGACTGTCACCATCAAACCAACTTTACAGCTGTCTCACAGTTGTTAACGTTTTACAGAAAATTACCAAGAAAGCTGTATACTCTTTGAAGATAAACCACCATAAAAAACTTCATATGCTATTAGTGGCACCAGTTGCACACCTACCATGTTTATACAGCCAGCAAACCAGCATTACTGACAGCAGAAATTTAAACTACAAAGATTAAATCTCCTCTAGTGGCATGCTATTCATACCAGCTTTCATGAAAATGCATCACCTGGTTCAAAAGTAATTGGGGAGGGGTTAGTAAGTAGATATGACACCATAATCACAGTGCCCCTTGTAACATTTGGAAGCATGCTACAAATGTGGCCAATACACAAACAAAACTTCATGAAGCAGCTTTTCTTGCAAAACTTATAATTTGCTCTGCTAAAGTCAACTCATATCAGGCCCCAGCCACTAAACCATGTCAGTTATTGCTCAGGCCGGCCTCTCACCGCAAAAGCGCGAGTTCGATCCCAGGCCAGTCATCTAGAATTCACAATGGACAGCGTGATACTAGGGCAAGTTTTCCTTTTAGCACTTCGTGTGTCAGCTGTTAGTATCATTCCACAAACGCTCCATACTCATATTCACTAATGAATCACAGACGTTATATAATCTTACGCAGTTAACAGCGTCGTTACATAACACACTTCTCTGTCTCTCTCTCTAACCTCTCCGCCCGCCAGTGCAGGAAGAAAGCGACGCAACTGCTCCGTATAATTCTCCTCCCGAATTAATTTTATGCACGGTGTGGATCGTTCCTATTCTGTCTCAGTCTCAGTTTAGTCCCACCACAAATGAGGTGAACTACGGGACCGTAAAATAATTGCCACCTTTAACAAATATATAAAAATCAACACCAGTAGGATACCGCACAGCAAATTCTCTATAGAAGCAACTATATATAGCCTTAACCACATCGACTGATTCTGGAATCTGAATGGTATTACACAAATGCTCCATACTCATTTTTTTTTCACATTTTCTGGACCGTGCATCGTGATATACTTGCTTAATAAAGACCAACAAGATACACTTTTCTTTCTTAATTTATTCGAACAATCTATCCTCTAGATGTTTCGACTAGATTAATCAGGAAGTAGTTACTGTGCATGCAGCATATGGTATTTACCAAGCATCTGTGGCGACTAGCTGCTAACACGATCTGAGTCGACGCAGATGCATGGTACATACCATACGCTGCATATACGGTAATTACCTCCGGATTATGTACAGTTAATGTATTCGAAACATGTAGAGGAATAAATTAGGAAAGAAAAATGTATCTTGTTGGTCTTTATTAAGCAAGCTCCATACTCATATACGCTCCAGTAATTACCTCCTGATTATGTATAGTTCATGTATTCGAAACATGTAGAGGAATAAATTAGGAAAGAAAAATGCATCTTGTTAGTCTTTATTTAGCAAGCTCCATACTCATATACTCACGTATCGCAGGCGTTATATAATCTTACGAACTCAACGGGGCCGTTACGTAACACATTCCTGTCCCTTACAACCCCTCCACTTGCCAGGGCAGAAAAAGAAAGGGAACTGCTCAACATATTCCCATCCCAAAGCAATTTTATGCAAGGCCGGATCGTCTAAGTCCAGTCTCAGTTTAGCCCCACTGCAAATGAGGTGAGCTGCGGGACCGTAAAATAATTGCCACTTTTAACGAATATTTAAACATCAACATCAGTGGGATACCGCACAGCAAGTTCCCTATAAAAGCGAGTATAGCTTTGCCCACATAGACTGATTCTGGAATCTGAATTGTGACTAGCTTAAGAATTAAATTTTTGTTTTGTCACATACCCATCTAAATGCAATTCTTGTATTCAGCATGCTCCCGAGTACTGCGCTCATCGTGTCACCCTGAACAGTTCACACGCTAACACTAAACGTAGGTATGTGATCTGTGACGTAGATGGTACCAATCTGTGGGTGGTACAGATAATTTTCGGTTGTAACTGGTTGCGGAAGTGACGTAGTGGCGGGAGTTATGCGACAGGTTATTAATCGCAGGATTAGGCAATGGCAGCTATATTTTCGAATGAAAAAATTTTGTCAGCCGAAAATCTTGAACCGAATATCTTAAAACATGATAATTCAAAGAATATTGTCTTATTATCTGATATACCGAAATTATGTTGTGATGAGCCTTGTGTTCTAGGTGTTGATGAAGCAGGAAGAGGGCCTGTGTTAGGTAAGACACGAATGTGAGGTTAGAGTAGTATCCTTGTATTAAAAGTAGGTGACCGAATTTTCCAAGTTTCATAGGCAGTGTTGGGGTATTACGACAAAGAGTTTGAAGACGAAAAGTTGGCTACTGGGTTTTTGGTTCTTTTGAATGTGAAAATTTCCTGACCTTATTTTGATGTGGAATGAGTGGGCATATGCCATTCTTGCTTGAAGACAAAAGTATTGTTTTTTTCCCTTCTGTCGTTTCCCATAAGCTTGGTAGTTTTATCGCATAGAAAGCCTATATCGGCCGGGACAACCCATGACATCTGGTGTGCTTAAGAAGGCTATAAAATGAACATTCTGTACAAGAACCAGTCCATGTAACAAAAATCATTTCATTATTGGATGGGTAGCAGTTTACTACGTTGGACTATACAGCACTTCTGTCTAGGTGCTGGCTTTGGTGGAATCCAATGAATTTAGCAGTATGACAGTTTCTTTGCTATGTTTTAATGAATTTTCCTAGTGTTTTCAAAACAGCAAATGTATATATATATATATATATATATATGCCTAATGACGTCAACTATCAACCCCTTTTGTACTCGTCCGTTTTTCTCGTTTAAAGCTCTTTTCATGATTTTTAGTGATGCAGTTTACTTTGTAATATCACCTGTTAGTCTGTGGCAGTAACCAGTCCTTTAATACAAGATGTAAAACTTCAAAGCATATAGGAAAACTGTTTAAGTAGAGTGTGATGTTTACATACTGAGAAATTATGGAGGGTGTCATGTTATAACAAATCCAAATTCTGCTTCTTTCTAGTGATTTGAGAAGGTAGAAAATAATAAAATTGTTGACATATTTTAGCTTGGGCCAGGGTGTGTATCTGAAATTAAATAAGCTTTGAAATGTAGTGGGACAGTGTCAGTTCTGCTGAATAGAAGTGACAAGAGATCATGAATTAGTAACTTATCACATGGACTGAACCACAAAACACTGGAACCACCCCTGCAACCATGTCATAAATAATTATGAAAAATATTTTACTTTATTTTTATATGTACTGGATCTAAATAATCATATTGTATGATGTAAATCTCTAGTAACATATGTTATTGTTATGTCACCCCTGTTAATGATACTTGTGACTGAAACATGTCATGAATGTTGTATTTTGCACACTATTTTTATCAAATAAATGTGCATGGAATTTCTCTTTATAGGCCCTATGGTATATGGGATTTGTTATTGCCCATTGAGTAAGGCAGAAAACCTCAAGGCTTTGGGATGTGTGGATTCTAAAAGCTTAACGGAGGAAAAGAGGGAACTTATATTTGAGAAACTCTGTGCAGAAACAGAATACATTGGGTGGGCTATAGAAGCCATCTCCCCTAACTTCATCTGCAATAGTATGCTACGAAGGTACAACTCTAGAACTGAAATATTATTACTTCAAAATCTTTAAAATGTCTGTGATTTCCAAGTGTATACAGTGACAGATATAATTACAAACACAGATGTTTTCTGCATAATTTGATATTCAGTGAATTTAAAATTTCAGGTAGGTGTATTTTATGTTTACTAATTAACTTTGGTGTTTTCAGACAGAAGCATTCATTGAATCAAATAGCACAGGATTCAACTGTTGGGTTGATAATGAAAGCAAAGGACTCAGGAATAAAAATTAGTGAAGTTTATGTTGATACTGTTGGAATGCCTGAGAAATATCAGGTTAGTTAAAAGTGTGTAACAACATTTTGTGTTCTGTGGTTATATTGATGTTTAAAAGAAATAATATATCATCTGTATATTTTGCAGGAAAAGCTATCAGAAATATTTCCAGAATTTAAGATTACAGTTGCTAAGAAAGCTGATGCCATTTACCCCATTGTAAGTGCAGCCAGCATCTGTGCCAAAGTGTCCAGAGACAGAGCTCTGAAAGTGTGGGCATTTCAAGAGGGCCTCGAAGCAACTCAAGATGACTTTGGAAGTGGCTACCCTAATGGTAGGTAATTGTTTTAGAAATATGAGTTATTACTAGAAGGTAAAAGAATTGAGGGAAAACTGATGAAACAGCTCACTTTTATAACTCTGACTGAGTAGCGCTCTCCCTCTACCCCCATACTCTCATGCCATCGTACTTCCCCATCACACTTTCATATAGGGAATGTTCCTTCTCAGATGCAGTCCAAGAATGGTATGGAATAAATCTAAGTCATAAATACAGTATTTAAGCACACTGTTTTTCATTAATTATTCTTTTAATTATTCACATTTTTTCTCGGAGGACAAACTGTCAAAGATGACTCAAAAGCTATCATGGCTGTCATTTGAAAACTCACCATTCACATTCTGATAAACAATAGTGTTGTAGGTTTCGTCAGCCTGCTCCCCCAAGTAGATGGTAGTATATTTTGTAAATTAGGAATTGAACCCTTCATCCAATATTCTTCCCAAATAATCATTTATAATCAGGCTGTAATTCCTCAGATGATACTGCATAAACTAAGCAACTGAAAGTGTTACTATAGCAGAACAAATTTTTTCCTCACAGATCCTGTAACAAAGGCATTCCTGACAAAGAATATTGATCCTGTATTTGGATATCCACAACTGGTTAGATTTAGCTGGTCAACTGCCAGAAAAATTGTGCAAGAACATTGTGCAGTCGTGGAGTGGTAGGTAGTTCAACATCACTGACTAGACAGGGGAAACTAAGGGCCACTGTGTACACTGAAGAGGTATTTTGTTATTAATGAAAGTATGTACTGGTAAATGTATGGTAAGTAATTGAACATAGGTGTATTTATTCCAAAGGCCTTACTATTTAGGAGATGCTTCAGATATTAATGTTGCCTTTCTGTCCACCATACTTATGGTTCTTAAATTCTGATTTCTGTGTTCACATCTACTTGTTCCATTAAGCCTGCCCAACATGCAGTTCACAAATGTTAACTACCATTGTATTCCACATTTAGTCCTTATTTAATATCAAACCCTTCACCAGGTAGTGTGTGTGTACCTGTATTTGAATCTCAGATGTGTCTTTCCTTTAGTGAGGATTACTTTGCATCAAATACATGCATAAAACAACCTTCTTCACGTTTTAGTGGTTTGGAGAGGTGGAGGAATAAACTTTAAATTGTTGAGAAATTTTTTTGTTGATATCAGCAAATTGCCTGTTCTTCATAAGTGTGCAATGATTCTATTGTTCCAGGTCAGATGAGGAAGAAGAGCAGAGTGGTGCAAGTAAAAATATGCACATAACTTCATTTTTTAAACAAGCTGGCTCTAACAAGCGGCAGAAAACAAAACACACCTTTTTTACAGTACGAAACCTTGATGTCTTAGATTCACTCTGATTTGAATGTGATGTGTTTTTCTTCTTCGGCAAAATGTGCATCAGATGTGTTGAAGAGGCAAGAACTTCAGTTCAGAATGTTCTGTACTGCAGGGATTTTTTACTGTGAAAAAGATTTTTTTTTGTTCACATCTTTCTGTACATGACAACTTACATTATAAAGTTAAGCAAAATAACATGATTTATACCATGTTCAAATTGGTGGTGCCGTAAATGGCACAGCAGTTTAAGTCATATGACAGTTTTCCACATCATTGTAATTATGTTTAGATATTACTGTAAATTTTGGTTTGATTTTAATGGTGTTAATGACTCATTTTTTCTTGGCCTTCAGATAAAATCTTATTACATGTAGTTATACATATTACAAAGCATATTAGTATCACAGCTGCATCCATATCTGTTAGAAATTTTTGAGTCAGCATGTACACTACTACTTTGTGAGACAAGTTTTAAATAAAAAGTACCAGTACTTCAAGAGATGCCGGTCTTCCATTTTTGCTATTTCTGTAATTCATGAGTAGAGAATGTTCCAAATGCATGAGAGAAAGGACGTAAGCAGTATTGTGAAATCTTTGGTGACCTTAAGAGGAAGCACTGTTGATTCAGTCATGAAACTATGCTAAGCTGTCTAGCAACAAAAAATACTGCTGTACTCTGTTATTTTGTCACTTCACTCTGTCACCCCTAATCCTCCACACTGTTAGATAACATATGTGTAGTGCCCAACTGTACTGAAACAGTACTTTATTCTCAGCCTCCCATGGAATTTGTGTTGAAGTCCCCTCATACAAACTACCAGTTGGGGACAGACAGCAATATTTATAACAAAGGAATGTCAAATATAAGCAAGACAAATTTCACAGGGACTTGCGCGCTGGAATGGAACACTGATGTGTAACCAGGCTAACAGAATAAGTCAACACAGCAACTTAAATTCTTATTTTCAAACCACAAACTGCATCACAATCTACTTACACTGCTATCATGAACATAATTCGCTTCAGTTGTAAGTACAGGGGTAGTGAAGCACAGTTTGGTCTTTACCTCTTTCAGCTTCATCCAACAATTTAAATGAAGTAGACAAATACAAAAAATGTTAAAAAGGAATTAGGAAAGGAGCAGAAGAGGTGCAATCTTGCTTCACACCTGTGCATATGTTTTATAACTATTACTTAATTCAACACAAAACAACATATTTACTGTTATGCCTTCTGTATGTGATTATATGAATTCAATAATAACTGCACCATCTGTGTTCAGCACATTGATCACATGACTACAGGAAAGAATATACCATATTTACCCAAATACAAGACAACCCTGCATAGAAGATGCTTCCCCTCTCACACACACCAGTTTTAAGGAACACACCTATGCAAACCCTGTTTAATGCTGTGCATGATTATAAGATAACCTACATTTTTTTGGAGCAAGGACAACCAAGTAGGTACAGTGACTAGGCTACAGGCTGGGTATGGGGGTCTGAATCCCACAAGGGGCACCACCAATCACCTCTATCTAATGCCAAGAATAAGAACAAGTGCAGCCATAACTCTGCTCGCTCCATATGCCTTTACTGCATGGACATGGACCACTTTTTCACTTCGTACTTCAGCTGTAGTGGGTAGTAGGAGCTAAGGACGCGATGTTTAAGTACTAAAGGGTAGTTGGCAGGGTTCATAAGAAAGACGGAAGAAGAAGCAAAAAAAAAAAAATAAAAGCACACCGCATGTGCAATGTGATAGTGTTAGCAAGGAAAGCTGTAGCGTTTAAAAGCTAAGAGGTACTAAATTTGACGCTACACTTTGTTTCACACACAAGCACGACATATTGAATAGTGGAGCCACAACACCAAAGACGAACGAATCGAAAGCACAGATAAATAAATACAAGACGACATGCCTGGAGAACGCACAGTACACGAAACCAGAGAGGATAGGCACTTATGTCCTACATGCTGTCGTAGAGTTGAGGAAAACGAGACAGCGGTTGCATGCGATGGTATGTGCCAGAGATGGCACCACCCTTTTTGCGCGGAGCTACAACTAGGCCAATTCTTCGCACTAAAATCGACGAACAAAAGAAAATCTAAGCTAATGTGATTATGCCAATTTCATTTATGTAAAGCAGGGAAGAGCATGCAAAAAGAAATCGAGGGCTTGAGAGCAGAAATGAACATGAAGATTAACGAAATGATAGTAGCACTAAATAAGCTAAAAATCGAATACAAAATAAGGACATTTGTAAGGAACTAGCCGGTGGTCGAACAACAAGTTAAGATAGACGAAGCACGAAGAACAGTAATTTAAAAAATCAAAAGATAGAACTGAAGAAAAAAAAAAAGGCCTCCAGGCGCAGCCACGCAGAGGTCAAAGAAACAAACAGAAATAAATAATGAAGACAGAGAAGGACACGAAGAATCAACTGCACAAACTGGCCAGAGCAAAAAGGGAGAGGACCGGGGGGGAGATGGGGAAACAAGATTTCGAAGAAGTGATCTATGGACGGAAACGTAAAAAAGCGAAATCAAAGCAGGAAAGAAAAAAAGCATGGATATATCTCGGAAGAATGACCCAGGACACCACGATAGGAGTCCGAATTTCCCTGATTAGGAAAGGAATAAAAGGCCATTGTCGAAGAACTGAGAACGATGGGGCCATATAAAGCTTTCAATTTGGGCTTCCTTTTTGAGTACCTAAGACTGACGGAAAACCCGGAATTTTGGCCACAAGGAGCCATAATAAGGCCATTTTGGATTACTTATAGAACATGGAGGCAGCACAGAGGGGCCAGTGTTGACGCAGACATCTAAAGACATTTCCACAGAAGCAGAGAAAAAATACATATAACATAGCGACCTGTAACGTATGAAGGAAAATTAAACATAGTTCACAAAGAAATGAAGGGCTTGGATATAGATATATTATGAGTAAGTGAAATGAAATGGACATATCAGAAGTGTGAATAACATAGTGATGTACTTGGAATACAATACCAACAGAAAGAATGGTGTGGGAATGATTATAACAGTAAATGACAGAATTATCTACATAAGGGTGAAGGCACACCCGGTAAACATAACTTACGCACAGGTGTATGCACCTACAACCAGTGCAGACACAGAAGATTTCTACAGAAATCTGCACTTGGCATTGAATGAGACGCTGAAAAAAGATGTACTCATACTCATGGGAGACAGGAACTCCAAAATGGGCAAGGGAGATGAACCAGGGACTGTAGGAAGATATGGGCTTGGAAGCAGAAATGAGGCTGGAGAAAGACTGCTCGAGTTCTGCGAAGAAAATGCCCTCTTCACAGCAAACACCTACTTTAAACAACCACGGCAGAGGCTCTATACTTGTACATGGACATCACCGGTTGGCCAATACAAAAACCAAATTGACTATATACTTGGCAGAAGGCGATGGAGAAGCGCCTTTCAGGAAGTGAAGACAAGACTAGATGGTGACTGTCAGTCCTCACAGCTACAGTAAGAATAAGGCTGAAAAATACAAAGCAAATGAAAAAAGGCTGGAAACTGGCCACAATAACCCTACAAGGAAAAACTTCAGAGGAAAGCCTTGAAGGACACTTTCAAGGAGGTGGCAGACAAAACCATCCCGTGGAAAGAAAATAAAAAGATGGACCCATTTGGATGTCCCAGGACACGTTGAGGGTCGTGGAGAACAGGTGAAAAATGAAAATGGAAGGAAACTGGGTCGAAGTAAGAAAACTAAATGGAGAAATGCAAAAAAGAATCCAGAGGGACAAGAAAAACTATGTAACGAAAAAATGCAAGGCACTGGAAAACCAAAAAAATAAATACAGGTTTGCTAAAAAGAAGAGCAGGGACAGGCAACACAGAAAAGGACAAAATAATGAGAAGTTGGAATACACAGAAGATCTCTACAAAAAGGACCCAAACATTTCAGGAAAAAGCATATACACAGGAACCATTAGTGATAAAAAGTGAAGTGAGGAATAACTGGAAATAAAGCAACTGGCATACATGAACTGCCAATAGAACTTATAAAAGCAGCAGGTGAAGCAGTGATAACAGCTCTAACAGCACCATGTCAACAGATTTGGAAAAGCAATTTGTGTCCCCAAGAGTGGAGAACTCTATTTTTACCTCTACTGAAAAAAGGAGACCTCAGACTGTGTTCCAGTTACAGATCCATTGCATTGATCCCTCATGTAAGTAAAATCCTACTGAGAATAATTCAAGGCAGACTAGCAACATACATTGAATGGGAAATATTAGAAGAACAAGCTGTATTCAGAAAAGGCAAAGGAATGAGAGACCAGACTGCATATACAAGATGGATCCTAGAAAGAGTAATGGAATATGGCAAAATAATCTTACGCATATTGGACCGTGCAACATCTTGATATTTGAATAAAGGTTGACCAACTACATGACACTTGCTTTATTATCTACTGCTCAACATGTTTCAGACGTTAATACGTCCATCTTCATGAGCTAGCGACTACTTGTTGCATTGTGTAGGCTGACTTGAGGCGTGCTGGTGTTATGTAGCGGGATTTTCTGTTGGTGATGTGGTATCCAAGTGTAGGCTACATAACACCAGCACGCCTCAAGTCAGCCTACACAAAGCAACAAGTAGTCGCTAGCTCCTGAAGATGGACGTATTAACGCCTGAAACATGTTGAGCAGTAGATAATAAAGCAAGTGTCATGTAGTTGATCAACCTTTATTCAAATGGCAAAATAATATTTATGTACTTCAGAGACTACAGCAAAACTTTTGATTGTGTAGATCATAGTCGTCCATGGAACACCTTATAGTCCTCATAAAGGGCCTGTACATGAAACAAGAAGCTGCACTACGAATGGAATATGGTAACACCGAGTGGTTTGAAGTGAGAAAAGGTGTTAGACAAGGGTGCATCCTGCCCCCTTATTTATTCAACCTGTAAAGTGAATATATATTGAGAAGGGTGGGATTTGAAGACAACATAGGAATAAAAGTGGGAGGGAGAACTATAAACAATTTATGATATACAGACGACACCACAATAGTACCCAAAGATAAAGAAGACATGAGAAAACTACTTCAAAAGCTAAAGGAAGAGAGTGAGAAAGCCAGACTGATGCTGAACCTAAAGAAGACCAAGGTAATGATGACAGGAATTCTAAATGAATTCATATTAGACGGAACAGAAATAGAGATAATAAACTGCTACACTTTTTTAGGATCTATAATTACCAGAGATGGCTACAACTACAAAGAAATCAATAGAAGAATGGCAATGACATAACTAGAAAAAATTATGAAGGATCGGGACATTAAGAAAGCTACCAAAATTAAAATAGCTGAAACCATAATATTCCCAAGTGACGTATGGAAGTGAGAGCTGGATAGTGAGAAAAAAGGAAAGGAAAAAAAATTGATGCCTTTGAGCTATGGACGTGGAGAAGAATTTTACGAGTTCTTTGGACAAGGAGAATGAACCTTTCAGTATTGGACAAAGTGAAACCCAAAATATCACTAGAAGTGACAATCCTCCAAATAAGGTTGCGTTATTTTGGTCACGCCATGACAGCAAAAGGGTCACTGGAATATATTATGCTTGGACAAGTTGTAAGATACAGGAAGCAGGTAAAACCATGGATGCGCTGGCTTGACAGTATCAAGGAAGCTACCGGATTATGATTGGAGGTTTTTAAAAGAAACAGTACAGGACAGAAAAAATGGTGCATGCTGGTGGAAGAAAAGGCCCGGAATAGGGAATGCGCAAATGTGAAATGATCTCGGGAGAAGGCAATGGCAAACCTCTCCTGAACAGTAATTTCTGCCTAGAAAATCCTTTACAGGATCACGAGGAGTCACAGCAGACTTGAAGGACTACTACTACTACTTTTCAGATGATGAATTAGAAAAGAATTGAGGTTTTATATTTGGGTACATACAGTATGATACAAATTGAACATTCATATAAATTCTCTTACATTTATTAAACAGCACTGATGTTACAAAATTTAGTGTCACAGTCTATGATGTTTCCATTGCTGTCGCTGCAGCACTTTCTTCCGTGTACTTTCCCTTCTCCTTACCCAATGCTGCCAATCGTCCTTTTGATCTCCTGTCTATAATCTTCTTCCTATCCTTGTCCATCTTCAACTTCACAATTACAGTCTGGAGCAAACAAAGTTTTCTGAATCCCTTGCCTGATGTTTGTTACAAAAATATTCTTCTGTGAAAATTTTGTGAATATAGCCCAACTATATATACAATGTGGGTCTTTCCATACTCTTATTTCATTCATCAATGAAGCAACTGACAACACTGTAAAATAAACATTTCTCTATGTATGGGCACCAAGTCATAAACTTAAATAAACCATACCTTTGAAGGGTGAATTCCAACGTAAACGCTTGCACCATTAGCCTTCTCACGCTGAATCCTTTCAATGTATATAACAAACTTTTTCCTGTACACCTGTACAACTTTCCCAACTTGTTGGCCCTTGTAATGACCTCTTACAACCTAGGGAAAAAATAAACAAACATGTACAAGTTTTTAATGCACACATATTCTCCAGCTGCTTCCAGAAAGAATCAGTGTAATCAGTGCCATACTTTCACCAGGACACAGGCTGATCAATGAGGGCAGCACATCACTCTGGAGAACCCAGGCAATGGCAACCACACACTATCCAACACCTGCCTCATCTGTGAATGGTTTAGTTCATCATTTCACTTTCAAATATAAACCAGTGAGTTTTATGTTATATATATATATATATATATATATATATATATGAGTGTCCACTTCTACCACAATTAATGTTTTTATCAGATGTAATCCTTTACCAAACACTATTAGTGTCCCAACCTCTAAAGAAAGAGACCATGTGTTAAAGTTACAACACTTCAATGGTCATTCAGCTGACCAGCAGCTTACATAACAGCATAAATTTGGCCTGAGAGATAGTGGATACTGTCTTATCAACACAGCACATGGAAATCTGCTCAGGAAGGACCATGGTTTAAAGGAACATACCCCACAATACAAGTTCTCTTCTGTACATACAATAATGTATATCACACAGCAGCACAGACAGGACAGTTTTGTGAAACCAGACGTCCACATATTGTCCAAAAATCTAGGAGCCACTTTCAAATTCCAAGTGCCAGGGACAGTCACATAAGTAAGTTCCACACTGGAGACCCACTATTTCAGAGTGATGTGACCTGTTATGTGGTACTTTCTGCTCATTGTGAACTGATACACATTTTTTACATGTGAGGAATGGAGGGAGAACTCTCCAAAAATTATGCTGAAAAACACTTTACAAAATTTATTCACCTGGGGCTTATGGACCCCTGAACATGAACCTTCCAGTTTCATAAAATAAAAGGCATGGCATTCAATCTGCAGAGGGACAAACACCTTATCCCCCAGACATAAAGAAATATAGCCTAAAACTTCTAATGCAGAAAAATCAGTATCAACTTCAAGCAATTCTGCAATATGCCTGGCACCAACTATTTTAAACCACTCACATTACGACTCCATTTTATATTTATGTTGAATAGATTCTACGATTCGCACAAAACAGTGATCTCATGGAACATTACTTTGACTGAGCTACTAGTGAACTAGGCCTAGGCATAAGCAATGGTAACAAATGGTAGTACCTTCAAGCAACACTGCAGGAAACTCAAACCTGTATCTACTGTGAAGTATGTGCATATACAATAGCTGCAAATACAGTGTATCTTCCACCACCGATTTGGTTCCAATGTATCTTGGTTACCACAACTCCACACTCTGCTAGTCTTATTATGCCAATCACTACCATTCAATAGTGAGTTCAAAACGCACAACTGTAAATATGGCATTTTGTTGTACAATTCAAATGATAAAAAATAACTGCATTTGAACCAGGAGCTGGAAACAGGTCATTGCAAGTTAAACAACAAAGACAGTAAAGCATTATGTTGAGAAGATAATACAGGTACCTAATCAAAATACTCCATCAAATGTAGAAGAAAAAGATCGGTGACTGAAATGGCCAGATACTGAAGACATCTGTAACATGGATAGCACACAAACTGTGACAGTGATTGAATCACCAATGTTGTATTCACGAAATGGCAGACTGACAAGCTTTGTTTTTAATCAGATTGGGTTTAAGGGATTTAATTTCCAATAGAATATGCTTTATTTTGTATTTATGTGACTCTGTGAGTGTATTTTCATGAAGATTTGTGATATGATAGACTTTCATGTTTTTTCTAAGAAATCATATTTTTTAGTTAAATATTCTTTACACAGATGTACAGTCCCTGTGAAATCTATCATATCAAGATAAAGAGATTTACTTTTGTAACTGAATTATAGACTCACAATATGCTCTAACAGCACAGAAAAACAAGCCTGTGTCATTATCTTATGCTATCAGCCTAAAAAATTTAAAGAACAAATTTAACAACAGTAATGACTAAGTTTAATGGCTGCAGTAGTTAACTGTATCTACTTATTATTACAACTTGTTTAATCAGAAATACTGTTGTTCTTAGTACTTAACTGAGGTTTCATTTATCATAAACCAACAGATAATGTCCCCCCAAGAAATGAATCAAGTCTCCACAATACAGTTGTTGTGACCGTGTATGGATTAATGGAGTAAAAATAAATGAATGAATGAATGAATGAATGAATACCAATGAGAGTTTGTACTCCTTGCAACAAACGAATTTATTTTTCCAGGGTTCACTTTTCTGAGAATAATGTTTTATTTTACACGACTTTTAAATATTTAATAAAAACAGGTGGCAACCATAAAAGGGATTAAGTCTTACCACACTCCCGTATACAAACCAACCACAGTGATACACAAGCATACAAGGTGGAAACACAAATAAGCTGAGTCACCTAATTAGGCCAGAGAATCACCAGCATCACAGAACATGCTAAAATCACTATTCTACACTAGATCCTAGAGCCTTGCTTTTACACATTTTAAAAAAATTAACAGTTTTAATATACTTGTATTCTGCAGTCACATTCAGTACTTCTACACAAGACATTCCCCTGCACATGGTCAAATGATGGAAACATGAAGGAAACGTTGTTGTCAATAACGAAGTAGAATCGTACTACGGCGGTACAAACAAATGTAGTACACGCAACAAAAGTAAACCGAAGACGGCTTTTACCATGTCTCACACAGTAGTTTACAAACATGTAGTTGCTAAGGATATTACACGGGGGTAAAAACATGGAAAGGGTGGTGGGAGACAGGAACCGGTCTCCATTTTGTTCCATTACTTCATACTTGTAAGTTCGTTCACAAGTACAAATGTGGATCGGGCAACAGACAATTGTTCTAAAAAATTAATAACCACATACCTGAACTTCATCATCTTTGCGAATTGGCATTGTACGAACTGTGTACTTTTGCCGAAGTTCTTTCGACAGTGGAGCAGACATTAATCGCCTCCTGATGTGGGATGGGGCTGTAAAATGCCTTTTTCGATTCTTCCTCCGTGATGCTGTTGCATTTTTATTCAACTTCATCCCTGCCACTCGTGCGATACGTTACGGTCTGCACTAACCTGCAACACGGCATGTGAGTAAAATACTCACCATAGATAGCATACAGCCACAACATAATTCTTAGCATTACTAGATAAATGAAATTAGTCAATCGTACGAAATAAAGAATGGCCATATACACAGCAGATGCACAGATGTTTGCGGACGATATTCACATTCTTCACATGCACTCACCTCACACCATCCACACGTCGTTGCGAAAAACGCCAGAGAACGTTCCGCATCGCCGTGATGCATTATGGGGCAATACAATATAGTCCAGCAACACTAAACGCGTCTTACACACACGAGATCACAGAGTATCTCAATACTCGGTCTGTAAACACAACTGAACTGTGCCAACATGGCTACTCTGAATAGCATTGCTGCCACACACTTTCATCGTAAGACGAATTTAAGTATGTAACGTACTCATTTAATACAAACTTGGTAGTGAGACTGTTATTGCCATTTTCATTACTCTTTAGGTGTGCTGATTCATGTTCTTTGTGATGTGAGTCAGAATTGTTTATAACAGCTATATAAATGAAGCATTTGTTAGTACAAGTTTACAGCCCTACAAATGCCGAAAGCAGAGGTGATAACAACGGCGTTGTGTTGTTGCTAATTTCGTATTGAGACTAGCGTTGGATCTGTTGATTGTTCATATATGTGGTGATATAGAAGATCAGTCTTTGGTAAGTGTAAGTAATTGTTAAAGTAATAACTATACATGAAATCACCTAAATCCTACTCTAGTATTAATATTTTTAGGATCCAAAAGAGAATAATAAGGATTATGACAAAATCCAATGAACGTGATACATGTCGCCCATTGTTTAAAAAGCTAGGAATACTGCCCTTGCCATCTCAATATATATATTCTTTATTACTTTTTGTCGTTACCAACAAGAATTTATTTTCATTGAACTCGCAAA